>Ga0307507_10013048_pt1 | contig 10161 bp, 8 predicted proteins | sample 7_EM_MG_FD_207223 | JGI IMG/M metagenome (GOLD analysis project Ga0307507, IMG submission 207223) | Populus trichocarpa ectomycorrhiza microbial communities from riparian zone in the Pacific Northwest, United States - 7_EM | ecosystem: Host-associated > Plants > Roots > Unclassified | place... | reverse complement strand
CAGCGAAATCCTGGGTTTTGATGCCACAAGGACGTCCCTTATACCGTTGCGTAGCTGTCGTCGAGCCCAACAACCTCCCGCAAACCGAATCTGAATCCGTCTCGCGGTGGTGGAGTAATCTACCATCGAGTAAAATTCCGCCAGCATGCTACCTAAGACCCCCTCCAGAGATGTCAGCGAAATCCTGAGTTTTGATGCGACAGAGACGTTCTTTATACCGTTGCGTAGCTGGCGTCGAGCCCAACAACCTCCAGCAAACGGAATCTGAATCCGTCCTGCGGTTGTCGAGTAATCTGCTATCGAGTAAAATTCCGCCAGCCTGTATCCCTATTACTCCATGAATAATAGTCAGGTAGGGATGGATCCTATACCAGTGGGTAGCTGGCATCGAGCCCTGCCTGATGCTGGTGGTGGATACAGAATCGCTCTTGAGGTTTTGGCGGAGCCTTCAGGGTGGGCCTAGTGGTGAGGAGATTCAGAGGTGAGGGGAAAATCCGGAGTCAGGTCGGGTCGCGCCAAAGGGTAAGTGCCGAGAAACCACAACAATGAAGTGTGCTTGAGACTGTCATAACTATCACTCGCTTTCACACTGGAGTGAGCTGGCATTTTCGCTCTTTGAAAGATCAAGTTCTGAAAATAGAACTGCAGAGTCTAAGTGTCTTTAGCCTGAGCGTAAAATTAAAATGAAGCATACGGTGGCTTCCTCACTAAGCCAATCATTTGTGCCAAGGGTACCCTCTTTCCAGTCAAGAGGGATGGCTGGACAGCCACAGCGGCTAATACTCCAGTGGTGCTCGGGAGGTTGGATGAATGAGTAGTGAATCAGAAGATGTGATGGCATTATAAGGTGCGTCCGGAAGCATGGGATGTAAGGTTGTTAGCCACGAAGGTCCAGAAGTAAGTGTGTATAGCAACCGTGCCTCATGACGTACCTGGCGTAAGCGAGAGTGGCAACATCGCATTGGGCGCACCTAACGTCAAGGGTACCAAGTTAGCCCACCTGGTATCCTGACGCAACGGCAGTGCACCTGACGCACAGTAATTTTTTGCTGATGCGGAGGACGACCCACCCCTACAATGCAAGGGGCAGCGGGAGGCACCCCTGATCCTGGAGATAGTGAAGGAGGAGGCAGCGATGATGAAAGAAGAGTACGACGAGATGAGAGACCCGACAAATGGAGTAAGAAACCTGCAGAGAAGGAGAAAACTGATGAGGAGAAATATGGAGAAGCTACGGAGGACGAGATACGGTTCTCCAGGGCCTTACAAAAGGCCATTGGAGAAACCACAAAACGTCCGGCGCAACCCCCATCAGAATACGAACACGCCAAACACCAGGATATCCGGTTTTGGCTAACTAGCTGCAAGGATTTTTTCGATCGAAACCAATACCAGTGGCAGGACGAGGCGGATCGTATCAAATACGCCTTGTCCAAACTCAAAGGATCACAAGTAGCATCCTTCGCTATGACCTACCTGAACCAAATGACCGGCGAATTAGGCCATATACGACAGGAAGGTTATGAATTATGGGATGTCTTTGCCGAACAAGCTATAGGTCGATTCGGTCCCACACATGAAGAAGAAAAAGCTCTGCGACAGATGTTTAAAGTACGATACAAGAATGACATTAACCAATTTTTATTGGAATTTGAAAATTGGAATGTCAAGGCAAAAGTTACTGGAATCGCCTTCAGCAAACTAATCAGATATCAAATACCGGATGAAGCTGTACGGCGAATGTCAATGCATCAAGAATATGCTGACGATCGAGATTGGATAGAAGCTCTCCGCCAAGCGGTCCGCGATGAGGAAGATTTCCAGGAAGGAAAAAGGCTTAAGGACAATAATTGCACGGGGTCAAATTCAAGTGGGAAGAGGAAACAGGACGAACCAAGAACAACAAAGATAACAACAAACCCTAAGTACACCGCTAAAGAGAAAAGGGTATACCTGGCAAAGAAAAAAGAAGAAAAGATAGAAAAAGGAAAGGCGGCACCCCGGCAGAAAATCATGCATCGGGTTTGGGCCAACGCGCACAGCGGTATCGACCAAAAAATAGTGGACGAATGAAAAGCTAAGGGGCAGTGCACCAGATGTAACCTGACAAACCACGGATGGAAACACTGCCAGAAAGAAATTCGAGTCAGCACCATCCAAAGAAAACCGTTCAAGTTACCGGGAGGGAGACCGAACCAACCAAAGCCTAGAAAGCCAAGGGTACCCGCCGTGGCCGAGGATAGCGGGGGAGAAAACTCGCGGCAAGTGGACCAAAGGCCACTAGCATGGACCTTTATGGAGGATGAAGAGCTATAAGCTCATTGGCACCACTGGCGACGGCATGTGGGTAGTCCGGCCATCGAACCGGGAATCGAAACAATCTGAAGTGAACCCTTCAGCTCATACCCTTTGAGTGCATCGGCCCCAAAAGCGTGATAAGTTCCGACTCGAAGTCAGATGGCACCTGGGTGTGGTGCGGCAAGGACGTTCAGAAGTCTATATCCCAGAAAAATTCGAGAGAGCAGCGAAGGAACCTACCTTGAGCAACAGGACCCGAAAACCGCTCAACTTGTTGGGGGGACCCCTAGGACTAACGACGGTTAGTAGAAAACCTATGAGGACAGAAAGGACAGCAAGAAAAGAGCCAAGTACGGAACTCGAGCCAAGGTGATGAGTGAGAAACTGGCATTAGACGAGAGTGACACCAGCGTAATCGTCCCTAGAGGCAGGTCTTAAAGTACACGATCGAAAACGAATAAAAGAACAGAATCTCACAAGGAAAAAATAGCCACCAGTGCTATGGGTTGCACTGCTCGACAACAAGAGACCCCATTTGGTTGTCATATCGGACGAAACACGCCACCTTAAGATTTCTCCCATAGTAGTTGGGCACGTTCATTGCACACACAGAACCACTACCCACCTCATGAAGAAACTTTAGCTCGGGCAGGAGGAATTAGGCGAAAGGTACGGTAGACTCCTCGTAATTGCGGATTAGTGTGGATAAGTAGGTCAGAACGGAAGGCGCCTCCGAGCCGCGAAGCACAAATCATCAGACGAACTACCCTTGGTATGTGGGAATTCCTCGGCAGGGAATAAAGACCGCTAGTAGTGGGCTGCCAGATATACAAACAGACAGGATTTTTCCTTTCACGAAAATACTATTCTCAGAGATCCCCAACCATCACCAAACTATTTTATATATTTTCAAAAATATTTAGTTGAAGGAAAAAGCAGGTTGTCTGAGGAGACTTGATGAGGGGAAACTGCGCAGGCGCGGTAACAAACCCAAAAAAGTTACCACAATGAAGAGAGTTTATGAGACACGAGGCCCGGGCCCCAAACGAACAAAGATCAAACCAAATCCACAGCACTACGAGCGCCCTGAAGGAAATGCCATCCTAGTCATATCAGACAAACGGCATAAGATTAGGTCTTACTAGACTCTGGCTCCAACATAATTCTCTTAAAGCAAATTACCACACGCACCCACAAAGTCCCCTACGAGATAAGAAAAAACCCGCTTAAAATAACAGCATTTAATGGCGAAGTCTCCTCCACAGGAGGAAAATACTATTCACATCCGATTCAACTAGAGATCGGTACCAATGGCCATACGACGATGGTCTCCTGCGAGATTGCGGACGCAGGCAAATATGATATGATCATACCGTTCGGGTGGTGGCACCACGAACATCTAATAAAAATATTGAAACCCCGGACAAATCGTCTTTTGAGCATACTAAATGTGTGGAACATGTACAAGACGAAGGCATCGCTGACATGTTTGAATCGGATGAGACGGTGGCTTTTGATGAAGAGGCAAGAATGATAGGGCGGATCAGATCCACGAGACATGAGGAGGTACAACTAACGGGATTACCAAAGCCATATTGGCAATACAAGGAATTGTTTGAGCATGAGAAAGCAGAAATGCTGGCTCCTAGGCGAAGCTTCGACCATGCGATCAAGCTTAAGGACGGGGCCACTCGACCTTGGGGACCGATATACCCAATGTCGGCTTACCAATTGGAGGAACTAAACAAATACCTTCACAAAATGTTAGCCGAAGGGAAACTATTTCATAGCAAATCTCCGGCAGTAGCACCAATCCTTTTTGTCCCCAAGCCTGACAGAAGGCTACGACTATGCGTAGACTACCGCCAACTAAACAAATTACCCATACTTAACAAATACCCTTTACCGCTCATGACCGAACTAAGGGAACGAGTAGCCGGTGCGACCATTTTCACCAAACTAGACCTAAAAGACGGCTACCATTTGATTAGGATCAGAAAGGGAGATGAATGGAAAACCGCCTTCCGTACCCAATACGGACATTACGAATATAAAGTAATGCCATTTGGGTTGGTCAACGCACCAGCAACTTTCCAGGCCATGATGAATACCATCCTACGAGAATTCTTGGATGACGGGGTCGTTGTCTATCTGGATGATATCCCAATTTACCCTAAGACAATGGAAGAACACAAGGCTTTGGTCAAACAAGTTCTAGCTAGGCTAGAACGCCATGACCTGGCAGTATCCTTAAAGAAATCCGTGTTCCATGTCGATACCGTAGAATTCCTGGGATACATTGTGGGAAAAGCCGGCGTCACTATGAGCGAGAAAAAGGTTGGAAGTCTCCTCAATTGGAGAGCCCAACGGTCAGTAAAAGAGGTACAAATCTTTATTGGATTCGCAAATTTTTAGCGACGCTTCCTCAAAAACTTCTCAAAAGTCTGCAAACCGATTACCGACATGTCGAAAACCAAGGGAGGAAAACATTTGTGGTTATGGGGAGAAGAAAAAGACAACGGCTTTGAGGAACTTAAGCGAAGATTTACCTCAGCTCCTAGCCTAGCACACTTCTACCCGGACCGAAAAACCGTGAGCGAGCCCGATGCTAGCCACTTTGCACTAGGCTATATCCTTTCCCAATATTTGGAAAAAGAATTACACCCTGTCACTTTCCACTCACGAATGCTGAACGATGTGGTACGAAATTACGAAATCCATGATAATGAATTATTGGCAATCCCAGAAGCCTTCCGCGAAGGGAAACACTACTTGTTAGGAGCAGACGAACCAGTGGCGGTATATACCGACCACCAGAACCTGCAAGACTTCCTCACGACAAAGGTTTGGAACCTGCGACAAATCTGCTGGGCTCACTGGCTAGCCAACTTCAATTTCAAAATCGTATACCGCCCCCGAAGTAGAGGCCGAAAACCGGATGCATTAAGCCGGCGGCCGCAGTACCGCCTTGAGGAGGGAGCAACGCATCGCGAACAGACGATTTTCAAACCCGAACATTTCGAGGTTTCACTTTGCCAGAGAAAAGACAGAATCCAAGTCAGCCTTGTGGAAGGAAAAAAGCGAATAACAAACCGGCTCAGAATAAAAAGACTGCAACAAAATGCGATATTCCCAACCAAAGGTTCCAGGATGGCAGCAGGACATGACATCTACGCCTTAAAAGATGGCACCATACCAGCCCAAAGACAGATGTTAGTGGACACCGGAATCGCAATAGGACTACCCAGAGGGACATACGGCAGGCTGGCAGCAAGAAGTGGCATGGCAAGCAAACATGGAATAGCGGTAGGCGGCGGAGTTATAGATGTGGATTACACCGGAGAAATAATAGTAATACTCCGGAACCATGGGGACACCACTTACGAATTCAAAGCAGGCGATCGAATCGCACCGCTAATCGTGGAAATAATACAAACACACGAGGCCATGGAGATCGATAATCTGGATGATACTGGAAGGGGAACTCAGGGATTTGGCTCTAGTGATCTCGGCCCCAAACGGCTAATTGCTTGCCAAGAACTCAAAGTCAAAATGTGTTTCCTAAACCCAGACCCACAGGACAACTCATATTTTGACGAAGAAGACATTCACACACACAGCAGCCTAAGAAACGAAATAACGATACTGTCCAGTGCCATGATGGCAGCAATACAAATGCAAACCATGTACGACTCATTCCTGGACAGAATAAGAACGGCAGGAAAAGCGGATGACACTTGGATGGCACGGAAGGGGGAGTTTCCCTGGTGAAAGGAAAGACGGGAAGCACTACCAAAGCACTGGGAACTAGAAGATGGACTACTATATTATAAGGGTAGACTATTCGTTCCTTCAAAGGAAGAACTCTTGACCGAAATGGCGAAAGGATGCCACGACTCAAAGGTAGCCGGACACTTCGGACAAGAAAAGACAATTGAGTTAGTTACAAGGAACTTCCATTGGGAAAAACTGAGCGAATGGATAAACGACTCTGTCCGGTCGTGCGACGAATGCCAACACAACAAAGCTCCAGGACACGCGAAGTATGGGTTACTCCAACCATTAGAAGTGCCCTATGCAGCATGGACCTCCATCACGGTGGATTTCATTACCCAGTTACCCGAGTCCCAAGGACAAACCCAGATCATGGTAGTGGTGGATCATTTCACAAAAATGGCACACTTTATCGGCTTAGGGACAAACGCGACCGCAAAGGATGTGGCGGACACCTTCCTTAAGGAAGTTTGGAAACTTCACGGACTCCCCTCCGAAATCGTCTCGGATATGGACGCAAAGTTTTCGGGCGAATCGTGGGAATCATTGTGCAAAGCATTAGGAATTAGGCGGCGAATGTCAACGGCATATCACACAGAGACAGACGGACAAACCGAAAGTACCAACCAAGTGCTGGAAGGTTACCTTCGGAACTTCGTCAACTATGACCAAAATGACTGGTATCAGATGCTACCGTTGGCTGAATAGGCCTATAATAATTCAAAATCAAGCGCACATAAATTAACCCCTTTTTCGCAAACTACAGGTTCCACCCATAAACCGAGTGGATGAAGGAAAGAGAGGCTCAAAACCCAGGAGCCACAATGTATACTCACTGGATGAAAAGTGTGCAGGAAAACGCAAGGACAACCCTCGAGCAGACAAGAGAAGCCATGAAGAAATACTACGACCAGAAAGCAATGCCACAACCCGATATCGAAACAGGTGACTTCGTAATGTTGAACGCTAAAAACATTAAAAGCAAACGACCGACAAGGAAGTTCACCCCACGAGCGTACGGCCCTTTTAAAGTCTTAGAGAAAAAAGGGAATCGGGCGTTCAAACTTGATATCCCGGCTCGCTGGAAAATCCACCCAGTATTTCACGTTTCGCTACTCGAACCCTATAAACTCTCTGACCGACCCAACCGAGAACAACCCCCACGAGAACCAGAGGAAGTCGAAGGTGATCTGGAATGGGAAGTTGAAAAAATCGTCAGAAGTGAGATAATCACCTACACCAGGAAGGTCAGAAGGGTAAACAAGGAGTTCAAGGAACTCCGATATTTTGTAAAATGGGCAGGATGCTCAGAGGATAAGAATACCTGGGAACCACCGGAGGGGTTGGGAAACGCCAGGGAAGAGGTGGAAAAATTTGATAGGGAAAACCCGGAGATGCCAGGGCTGAACTTGGATGAGTAGTATGAGAAAGTTTTTCCACAAGTGGACAAGTAAACGCTTCTGGTTTTTACCCCAACCATACGGAGTTTATAAAGGACAAAGAATGAATTATAATTAGACAAAAAAGTATTCGTGACGAAACTCAAGAGGAGGGAGCTCGTGTTAGGCACAGAGCTCCCAGAAGGATAAGGGGGTCAAGTTACCCTACCTTCGCGCACCAACCTCTAAAAAAGACTTAGGAACAGCCCCCTCCGGCCCTGACGTTGGGACAATAGGTCACCATACCCCGTCTGGAAAGTTGCGTCCCCTCACCAAAGACAAAGGTAAAGAAGACCCTACTTGCAACACTGTATACGTCGCGGCCGTCCGTCTGACCGGTTCCCGTTCGCAGGATATATGAGAGGAGACCTCAGAGCACCTGATGCAAGTGAAAGCATCCAAATCGGACGACATCGCATAGAGTTACAGCCACTACAAGATTGAGTATCGAAAAGTGGCTACAAACTCACAGGACGTATCTACCTTAGTTAGGCTTCCTTGGTCTGGAAAGATGCCCAGTAACTAGTAGGAATGCACTATGCTCGGAAAGGGAGTTGGGGAACTCCCAAAAGGATTGTTGGCACAAGACCGATAACTATAGTCGCAACAATTGGTTCGATCGGTAAGAAAGAGTCGTGTAATGCCGGATAAGACTAAGGGATGCCTCCTGCAGACCAGGTCAAAACGGAGCCAACAATATGAGGATTGGCCATCTTCTATCCTAGCGAATAATTGCCTGACATGCGAACACATGGAGATTATTAGTAAATCTATTTTAGCAACGGATACATGTTGGTATAGCCATCTAGGCGGACGGGCACTACACCCTCCCCATGAGAGAGGCATACATGGCAATAAGTTGCGCAAACGAGAGTAGAACCATAACGGACTATCAGGGTCAAGTCGGGCTCCCACTTCAAAGAAGTCGAGCTAGGTGGGCGAGAGATACTTAGTTATAGGGAAGAATTATGTAGCCCGTGAACACCCAGACGCGGAATATAAATATCGAGGTGTCCTCGTAACTGCTATCTATCATCAAGCAACGGAGAAGAGATCTTAACAATATATACACGTTAAAACCAATACTTCTCGTTCTATCCACCACATTTCTATCTTGAGTCTTGTCTCCCTAGACGCATTCTCCGAAAATACCAACGATCGGGCCTAGTATATTGGTCTGCTCTTAGAATATTACTACCCCCATAACAGCGTGAGAGGGGGCACGGGGTGGGGAGGGAGGGCCCTTTGGTTGGTTGGGAGGGGTGGCGTGGGGGGGGGGCCGTGGGGGCAGTGGGGCGAGCACTGAGGATGGTGGGGCGTGCCATGAGCGCCGTGGACGTTACGCGATGTGACAGGTCCTGTAGGGCGGTTTGTAGTGGGCGGATTTCCTCCTGGGTCGGTCATTCGTTTGCCACCATGGAGGAGACGACATGGCCTTTGGTGCAGAGTTCCATGTTTTCCTTGCGGATCTCAGCCAGCTGGTTGGTGACGGTTTCGAGTTGTGTGGTGATGGCTACTATGCCGGAGACACTGGCACAGAGTATGGAAAGGGTGGAGCCATCACCGGCCGTAATGGTTTGGAGGGCGTAAGGGGAGAGATCTTGGACGAGGTCAGGGTTGAGTTGGAGGCTGTTCCTGGTCTCGGAAAAGATTTCCGCCAGGAACGTGAGAGGGGGTGCAGGTTGCGCCGAGGGGCAGGGGGAGGGAGGTTCCAGATAGCGGGGGGTATTGGCAACGGAGATGGCAGCTGCCAGGGCCGGGTTGCCTGGGGGAATGGGAGGGACTTCCATCAGGGGACGGAGTGGGGGAGTAAGACGTGGTAGGGTGTCCCGTAAGCAAAGCGGGGTGTGCGTTTCTGTCGAATGTAGGGGGGGGGGTAGTAGCGGGCGACAAACTTGACCCAAATCCCATGCCTCTCTTTTTTTTTATTTTTTTGTTATCATACGTTCATTGTTTTTAGATACAAGAAGCTTCATGTAGCGCTAGCTATGGAAAAAATAAAACTTATAAATCAAAAGAAGCAAGAAAAGAAACTCTTATCTGCTATTCCTCTGCGACGACTGAAAGTACTTAGGCTAAAACCGCTTGCCTATCGTTCCGATTCGGAAACCAAATATAACGAAAACATACCGCTAAAACTACTTCTCATTTACCCGTTTTTTGCAAGGAAAGATATACATAGGGAAAATAAAAAAACCCACTACCTCGACGAAGGAAGTAAAAAAGAAAAAAAAGACCCTCTGCGGGGGGCGGTGTTCGTAGCACTGGGTGGGGGTGGTGGAGGGGGGGGGGCTCTGGTCGAGGAGCATGTCCGGGGGGAAGCCGGTCTTTGTCTCTGTGATGTACTCACCTAGCGCTCGTATGAGGTGGGGTTCGGACCAGATTGTCGTGTTATGCCTGAGGGAGGAGACGTCTTTCAGTAGGAGGTCTCGGACCTGTGTGCGGGCCGGGCAGGTGAGCATGCTGGCCGGAACGACTCTGGTCCGGTCTCGGATTGTGGGCAGGTTGGGTCTGGGTTTTTCGTGAAACCCTGAGGGGTGGGCAGCCAAGTAGCTTTTCGCTGAACGCATTTGGTGAATCCTACCTGTTACAAACTTCACTAGTCCCATAAAGGGGTGTGCGGAGAGGGAGGGGGGGTACTCGTAGTACG
>Ga0307507_10013047_pt1 | contig 10161 bp, 11 predicted proteins | sample 7_EM_MG_FD_207223 | JGI IMG/M metagenome (GOLD analysis project Ga0307507, IMG submission 207223) | Populus trichocarpa ectomycorrhiza microbial communities from riparian zone in the Pacific Northwest, United States - 7_EM | ecosystem: Host-associated > Plants > Roots > Unclassified | place... | reverse complement strand
TGTCAAGTCAAAATTTCGCGCCGTTCGCCAAGTACCTCGGGTTGAGGACCCGTTTTACGAGCTTGTTGGATTGCCGGGACCGGATACAGGTACTCAGAGTTAGTATAGAGTTCTCTTACATCAATATATTTCAATCTCTGAAAACATAACATGCTAGAATGGTCACGAGTGATGCTTCGCGCTTTTGTCCATCCATTCATGTTGCGGACGGTTATTCTCGACTGTGTAGCGCCTGTCATTAGCGCCAGTGATGTTCCAAAAGTATTCTCAATATAGGAGTCGAGGCTGTGTTTGCATCCAAGTCGACTTTGAACCGCTCCAACTGCTGTTTCAGAAATAGAGTAAGTCCAGGATATGAACAAGTTGGACCGCCGGAACATGTCGCAGCCAACGTTGGAGTGATCCTTGGCACCTAGGGTAGCGGAAGCTCGGCTTGCAATTGTGAACTAACCTGAGGCTTTCATGATCATAGTACCCATGCCTCAGCGAAATCCGCCCATGGGGTTAACCGGTTATGTTGCGCGATTATCGATTTGAGCACCCGAACCTTAGTATTGGATACAATATGAGTCAAAGCGGTTAAACTTTTAACCGCCCAAGGTCACCACAAAGTTTCTTTTCTGGATGTTCTAGAACTTTTTCTTGCATTACCCATTTAATATCTAAGAAAGTGAAAATCACATAGTGGGCGCACCATTTTAGACTTTCCCATATCAGGCAAAGGGAAGAACACGAAGATGCGCTCAAACGACGGTGCGTGTCGAGTGTGATGGCTGCCACCGAAGTGAAGGAACTTTGATAATGAAGCAAAAAAATCTGAGTAAAGTCTCTCAGCTGAACCGCAATGTCGTCCACTGCTACTGTTGGCACAAAGAGTAACAAAAATCAATCCTCGAGCGGAGAGGGGTGATTCGAGTTGACGTCATTCGACGAGATATTCGTCGGGAGGTGCTGTTCCGAATTGCCCACTCTGTCATCGCCAGGGATCTTTTTTGTGCTCCTGCGAAATTCGAATTTGTCGAATTGGGTAGGAAACCCTTAGAAAAAGTCCATGGGTGTAAGTGGTAAATGGCGATGTATTACATAATTAATTTTATTTAGTAGTATTTGCGCCGTTACCTTCTTTGGATCCCACCACCAGTTGTATCAATGTGAGGAACTGATTTGTGGGACAGAAATTTATGGATTGATCATTCCCCAGCTCGGCCCCATCTGTATCTTAAAATTTCTCTCATAATCCGAGTCGGCATCTCCTCAAAGTCAGTACTTTGTTGACGGAAATCCTCCCATCATCTATGTCAATCCCCGACGATGCTAAGGAAGACATCCTCCTTGCTTGCAGGTATGGAGAGCTCGAGGATGTCCAGGCCTTCGTGGAGAAATATGGAGAGGGGCCGCTTTCAGAAATTACAGATGAGAATGGAAACACAATTCTGCACATGGCAGCCGCGAATGGCCATGCAGGTAAGCAGGCTTCTACCTCCATCAGAAAATGGGGAAATTTACTGCGCAGCCTGTAGAACTACTAGATTTTATTCTTCCTCTGGTGCCTTCACGATTCCTTGCGGTACAGAATCGTGCAGGTGCGACCGCATTGCACTGGGCAACGTTAAATGTACAATTGGAGGTCGCTCGAAAGCTCGTCCTTCATCCTAACGGTCCCGGTCGAGATCTTATTGACATCAAGAATAACATTGGACGCTCACCACTTGGAGAAGCGGAGGTAGCTGGCTGGGATGAGGGTGCCAAATTGTTTGTAGAACTGATGATCCTTAATGCCGAAGAATCTCAGGAACAACTCGCCGAAGACAACGAACCACCGGTTGATGGTAAAAATCCTAAGACTGAAGCTGAAAACACAGATGTTGAGAGCCGTATCGCAAAAATATCGTTATCTGATACTGGACTCGAAGACGTGGTCCGCAAATAGAAATGATCAAATTATCAAAATATTTATTCTTTCACGGAGAAGAGACCCAATCGAACGTCCAACAATATATTGGCTGAACAATTAGGAACGCCTGCGGAACTAACATCGCATTGCTTTCTCATTTTCACGATGCGTGTGGTCCGTTTCGATCGTGTTTCGTGATTTGATCAAAGTCTTCATCAAGATCACTTTTCAAGTCCATAAGCATGCTGGAGCTACAATGCCAGTACAAATCATTTCTAATATGCATGGACGTGGCGTCGACCAAAGGAAAACGCAGCATGATCCAAGCATCGTGATGATTGACCTCGGCAAGCCCAGATCCCGCAGGCCAATGGAGTTCCGATTGTTTCGAACTTTCGGCAACGCCAATATATCCATTTTCAATCTCTGCCCAAGGCTAGATTCCCTCATCAAATGTCTCTCATAAAATCAGCGCTTGACCTTGTTGCAGCATTTAATAATATATAATACGCGTACTCAGAATTGTTTTCAGCCAACTTACACCGTCATGACAACTGAAAAAGACATCACTAATCTTGCTTTGAAATTTAAGTCATGAGGCAACTTCATTGAAGGTGTCGGTGCGGAAATGTATCTTGAAACCTAAGGTTCAGAAAAAAGAGTATTAAGGACGATCAACTAATAATTTGCCGACAAATACTGGTTATCATTAGCCGGTAAGATGACGCAATGCATCCTTGCAACGGAAAAAAAGATTACGCAGAACTGGGGTCAAGAAAAACTGAGAGATTGACGTACAAGAGACAAAGAGACATGCGAAAGACCGTAATAATGTGTCATGAAATCAACATAATTGTCGCATGACATGACATCGAGTCAGCCACGTTGAAAAGAAGTGACAGAATGTACAATGAATTGAACCCAAAATGACGGACTAGCGGTCCTTCCCCACGAGGACGGCAGCAGGTCTTGTGCGGTTTTTTATCTGACTAGTGACAGGCCTACGTGCAGTCATTTGATAACACATTATTTTTTGAAACACAGATGCCAAGGCTCTGAGGCAGGGAGATTCTAGAATGATGGTTTTGAAGTAATTCACTGCAAGTCCGGTGAGTCCAAATTGTCACCCTCAAAATATATCCAACGATTGAAATTTCAAACAGAGTCTAACCTTGAGTTGAAGCTTGGGCCGTTACGAAATGATCAAGAAGCCGAATATGAAGAGCGGGGATCAGGTTCTTCGAAAAACTCGGACCTTGTCTTGCAGCAAGGGTATAAATGCCAGGAATGAGAAGCATCCCTTTGTACTACAACAATGCCTCACATTGAACCATTGTCGGTGGAGGCGCTAAGCGATTTGGCTGCAGCCTGTCGTGGTGAAGTTTGTGTTCGGGGTGATACTGGGTAAGACACCAATTGATGTGCCATCACCAGCCTGATCTGACGCGCTCACCGACGCGTCCAGCTTTGATGACTTTGCCCTCATCTTCAACGGGAATGTCCTCAGCAGTGCAAAAGCTGTTGTCTGTCCCCTTGATGCGCAGGATGTTAGCAGGTAGTGTGTTTTATCTGTGTTTGTTCGTTATCTAACCTGTCGTGACTGGGAAGGATTGTTCTGGTTTGTGTCAAGCATTCGCTCTCACCATCCGTCAAAGCAGGTGGCTACGGCACCGCTGGATGGGCAGTAGGAGGGGATATAATCATCGACGTTAACAAGCTCGTCGAAATAGACATCGAAATTCCCAAAGCAAATGGTTCGTTTACCAGCCTTCGTGATATTGCCCCGGCAGGGAGCAAAGGCAAAGACGCAGTGCAACCTTCGACGACTGGCGGTGGACCAGGGAGAAGAGAGGAAGAGTCGAACCTCCGTCGCTACGATTCTGCTTCTCAGGCTGTGGCGTCTTTCCTGCATGGCCCGCTTTTGTCCAGTTATGAATCAATTGCATATTCGCCTCCTACCCAATTACCTGCATTAATGACCTCGACTTCAGCCTTTGCTTCTGCCTCGGGGTTTTCTCAGCTTTCTGGCAACCCAAGTGGTGCTTCTCCTTTCCTTTATCCTGAATCAGTTTCGAGGCACCTTTCACAGGGCTCTGACTCTGATTCAATGTTTTCTGATTCAGCCTTCGGGGGGTCTTTCTCCCGTTCCATTTCCACCGCTTTCACTACTCCTACTTTGTCACCTCTCGTTGATTCCGGTATGGCAGGGTACCATCATGCACCGGAACGTCATACTCCAGGCGCCAATGGTGCAGACCCCTTTGGTTATCTCGCGCATCCATCGAACTTTCCTCCTGCCGGCGAGCCTTTCTTTATTCCACCTCACTACTCGCAACGGTTTGACTCTTGGACTGATACTTCTGCCTTGGGGGGCCCCTTTGGCCAAATGACGATACCGTTCCCTGCTCAAGCCGTGCCCATCCATCCGTTCTGTTATGTGACCTTTGGAGCTGGCATGCAGCAAAAAGAAATTGACACCTACACTGCGAATCACCGACTCGAAGCCAGGTACTTGATGGGAAGTGGAGACGGCATTCCGTATCATGTTCCTTTGTAATTTCACTACCTTTGGGATTACGTGGTGTTAACTTCTCTCGTTTTAGTTCCGCCCACCCTGTAGGCTCATCTATCATGCTTCTAGGAGGCTTTGGATTCCTGAGTCGTTTGCACGGCTTGAGTATCGATAACCTTGTGGAGGTTGAAATGGTTCTCGCTGATGGACGAATCGTAGTTGTGAATGAGAACGAGTACCCCGGTAGGTTGTCTGCACGGCGATCCCGACTACATATTGAAATTTTTTATTTTTAATAGACTTGTGGTGGGCTCTTCGTGGTGCAGGTCCCTGTTTGGGGATTGCTACCCGCTACAAAGCAAAAGCTTATCCCGTCCCAGTAGTCTTCGCTGGCAATCTCATCTAGCAAGTTGCTTCTGATGGAGCACAAGCATGTCACTGATCATTTTAATTTCAGTCGCTTTAATACAGCCACTGCACCATCGTTAATCAAGCATTTCCGTGACTGCGTTAAAGGCGCCCCACGAGAATTATACGCCAATGTTCTACTTACCGCGGGTCCCGCCGGCAAGGATTCACTTGTGGTTATCCAAATGTGCTACATTGGCCCTCGGGAAAAGGGCCAAGAATATCTACATGCTCTCTCGTCGTGGGATGGAGAAGGTTGTCTCCTTCATGAAGTAGATGAAAAGAGTTTCCTTCATCAGCAGGACAGTGTGGCACAAGTTTTACGTGGAAAAGGTATAACTTCCTTTGAATCCACCTTTATTATTTGTGAACTGAACACGTCATTATTCTTAATATTAGCCGGAAGGCAATGGTATATTCGCTCGGCCTTGATTTCGTCACTTCCTGACGAGATTATCAATGAAACTGTGATCAAATTTGCGAACACACCAGTTGGTTGTAGTATGTATTGTCACCATTTTTCTCTGATAGTGAATTCTAACAACCTTCGCTCACAGCCTGGTTGTTTGAGATCGCAGGAGGAGCTATCGCAGACTTTGAAGACACCTGTGTGCCGAAGTCGCAGAGAGAAGCTCCATTCACTATTGCCGCTCTCCACCAATGGGAAATGGACGTTCATGATGATAGATGTGTCGATTCCGCAGAGGAGGTAAGTAATATTAATTTTGGGCTTGACCCTCGGACTCAGTGAGTTGCAGTGGGTGTTTGGGAACTTGAAGTCGGTACAACTCGGTGGACCTTTCCCCAGTGTGCGTATTTTCTTTTGTTCTCTACCTGACGCGACTTACTTTTGTGTTCAGTTCCTTGGCCGTCACGAGCCGCTCGAACGCACGAAAGGTTGCTTTGGTGCCAACTGGGAACGTCTGTGCGAAATAAAAAGGTTCTATGATCCCAAGAACCTCTTCAAGAACACGCTATGGCCGTTGAGTGAGACTGGAGAGGAGATGGCAGCTTACATGCATGAGCCGCCTACTCCCCCGTTCTTACCAACAAGTATTCGAGGTGAACGGAAAAAGGTTTTTATCAGGGATTAGTACGAATTGTTGGTCACACTAGGAATTGTAGGTTGTTTTCGAGCCAGCGACGACTTTGGTTATCATGCCGCTGAAAATGTAATTGTTGTGAATCTAAGGATCTGAAGAGCTTTTTTCCGATTCATTAATAACTGTTTTTATAAGGAGTGTGGTTTTGAGACATCACAAATTCCTGGAATCAATTGGGTTCACCAAAGTCATCTTCACCTTTCCTCTCTGCGTATTTCTATCCTTCTCTATCTCAATCCTCACCGTTACTTTATCAAAAACAGAAAGAACAGTGTCGTTGACAGTTATCATGTAGTTTTCAGAGTCGAATTGCATATCGCGCTTGAAAATCACAAGTCCCTCGATCCCGAGTCTAAGGATTCGTTAGGCATGAAAAAGCAAACAAAACAATCAACTCACTTTGAAACAAACACACCAATCCCATTTCGGAACGTCCTAATGATAAATGCTTCTTCCAGAACCTCTGCATTGCCCTCTCTCTGTCCTTTGGCCTTCAAGGCAAGTCCAACATAAAATTCCACACTTGCTCTGCCTGCCATTTGCGCCATGCGGTGTCGACGATTAACGACATCGATGACACGCTCGACATGAGTTTTTGAGTGAAGTGATGGATGTAAAGGAGTATAATCAATCGCCGCAGATAGCTGCCGGTGAACGAGCACATCTAACAAGAGGGTTGTTCAGTCAATGGAATCAATCAGATAATTGTACAAATTACCTGCATAACGACGAATGGGACTGGTGAAATGTGTGTATATGTCGCTAGCCAGTCCATAATGACCAAATGTATCCTTTGATACACTCCCAGAACAGAAATATTCAGCAGAAAGCATGCATCGAGTTGCCATTATTCGAACAAGTGTGTTAAATGAAGGTTGACCAGGATCCTAATGAAAGTTAAGCACAAAGAAGTTTGTTGATAATAATGACTCACTATGCAACGATCCAAAGAATCTGCCAATGCTTTGGAACTTTCTACATCCAGTTTCATTCCTTTTCTCTTCAACAAGATGTCCTGGAGCTTTTCGAAATTCTGTTTGGGAGGTGGCAAATGTCGTCTGACGAGCCATAAGTGAGGAACTATTGGCTTCTGGTCGAATAATTTGTTTCATACCTCAGCACAGCGGTCTGGGGAAATACTTCTTCAATTCTTTTCGCCACCGAAATATTGGCCAACAGCATGAATTCTTCAACCAAACTATTCGTCTCTCTCATTTCCTTTTGTTCAACATCAATCGGATCGGATGACTCCGACGAGTCGAGATGAATTTTGACCTCTGGTGATGCAAGGTTGAGGGCACCTGCTTCCATCCGTTTGGCCTTGAACTTTTGAGCTAATGTGTTGAGTAGCCGGATGCTCTTAGCGAGATCGTCTTGAATCTTTCTGAAAATTATCGTCATGAAATCGGTCTCAAGTAACCATATAGATAACTCACAAGTCATCCTTACGAAACTGAGCTTCTTCATAAGTGAACGCTGCTTTGGATGCGATAACGCTCTTCGTAAAACGAATGTTGACGATGTCGGCCTTCGGCGTCAATTCCTGTACAACTCATGTGAGTATGAAAGAACATGCAAATTACAACTTACCCAAATAACGGAAAATGCCAATCTTTCCACAAAGGGTCTTAAAGAGCACAGATTGGTACCCAGTAGCGCAGGCAACATGTCGACCCGTTTGTCTACGAGGTAAACGGTTGTTCCTCGAGCTGCTGCCTCGTTGTCCATAGGTGTATCTGGATGTACAAAGTGAGAGACATCCGCAATATCTAAGAATATCTGATGAATACTGATAGAAATAAGGGTGAAAAAGACATACGAACACCGGCCTCGACATTGCCGTTCGGCAGCATCCTGGCATGAAGGGCGTCATCGATGTCCTGACATCCTGAAAAGAATTTACTTCATGAATGATTGTAACGTTAGACGATAGATGAAAAACGGACCGGGTGGGTCAATACTGCAAATATTCAGATTTCTCAAGTCTTCTCTGCCTCTCCACTCTTTGATATCTTCAGCCTTGGGGGGGACGACCCAAGAATCTCCTTCCTCAGGTAAGCAGTCCAAGATCGCCTTCCCGAAGGGTCTATACGGCACCTCGAACTCTAACAACAAACTTTCTTGTTCTGCTTCCTTGCTTTCTGCTCTCCCGAGCGTCCTGACAAAGTGGCCCTCCGGATACCGCGAGGCTGAGTCCCACCGATCGATAGTAACCAAAATCTTTTGATTGAGTAGCGATGGTGCTTGGCGCGTGCGCAACCGAATGCGAGGAAGGAAACGAGAAACGGGGATCGCAAAGACAGTTTGGGGGGACAAAGATGTCGCGTTGGATGAACTGAGGGATGTGCTGTCAATATGGCAGACGTACGCCCGCCAATTACGCTTGATAATACCAACAACTCGACCAGTGGGTTGCTTATCGTGACCCCTAGATTTCTCTTGTAGAACTTTTAATTCACGTACTGCCACTTCATCTATGTCATCTTCCTTGTCTTCGGCATCATCGTCCTTCAGAGTTGCGTCCTGATCGACGACCTCGTCTGCAGGTGATTTCCACTCTTTCTTGTCAAATACCTCAACTACAACAACATCCCCTTGTACACCCCGATTCATGTTCTCGCGACCAATCAGTAGAACTGGTTTGCTAAATCCTGGTACTGGGACGCTGCCTTCGAGGTAGTTGTACTGGTTGGCATTGAAATGGCCCTGGTGTAGGGAGCCGGCTTTGACACCCGCGACAAGCGTAGAAACTGGAAGGTACTACATCAATCAATATGACGAACAAGGCAGGAGGGAGTAACGGCATACCTCGGAATATAAAGTTCGTCTACTAGCGGCGGCCACAGTCGGTTCGATCTCCTTTGAACCCTCTGCAGCGAGCAGGTCTAAGAGTTGAGTCGCATTGGCCATTCCCTCAACATATTGTCGTACTAAGCCAAATATGAAAGAGCAGGGTGAGTCATGCCGTTGAACAGACTAACCCGTCATTGCGGTGATGCCCTCCTTCCGAGCTTTCTCCCTATTTGCAGCATCCTCGGTGAGGAGTACGATGGCCGGGAGTTGGGCCGGATGCCCACGCTTCGTTGGTCTGGTGAGCTTGAGATGTTGGGTATACCAAGCCGTAGCCTTGCGAATCCCTGAAATATACGCTTGATTCCTGGAAATCCAAAGAGATATTATACACATTACCTCGGTCGTTACGATCGTTCGGCGTTTCATTGTCTCCTCTACCAACAGCAGTTTCTCTGGAATGAATATTAGAGGAGGAATAGTCAAAGAGACCAGATACAATGGAATCGGGGAACTCACGAATTGAACTCATTGTAGAATGTCCAAACTCCCTTCTCATCGATCTTTGTCAAAGCTTTCAGACGGTTGTAGAGAGGTAACGAACGGTGTCGAACTTCTTCCATCACAGTCTGCAGTAAGATCATCGGTGACGTGAAAAGCGGTGACTCTACTAAATCCATCTGATAAAATAGGTTACTCCAGTAATATGAGGAGGTTCTCCACTGACCTGTGAAAGAAAAACATTTGTATCTGGCAAGATGAAATGGCCTTGTCTAAAGACAAAATGATCTTTCGCTCCCATTTCTGGGAGCTTCGTCTCTTGACATTTTCTGCATCCACCTATGCCACAAGAAACGTCGTCGCGTAAATAGCGTTCGCGGAGAACTGTATTATTTCTGAGTCAAATAAAAAGAAAAAAATCAGGTTAAATAATACTCACCTTTTATCACCTTCCCTCTTACGGTTTTTCTGAAAAATCTTTGCTGCGTTAGCGCCTCCTCCGTTCTTGGGCGTTTGAGCACTCTGATGTCGACCATATTGGTCACCGTCGTCGATGAAGATGCTAATCACGCATCAATGTGGCTGTATCAAGATATTTGTTCCGCCAAACATCATCGACGTGTGGCCTCTAACTTAAGAGAACCGCATACACATATCCCCTGGTCTTCGACCTCTGGGCGTAGGATAAGACTGCACGATTCACGCCATTCAGGTATCCTCCGCTAGCTGGCTTGTATTTTGAAACGACTGGGCCAGTGACTTGTAAGAATGCCACAACAAAACGGATCGGCCAGCGGAATGGGCTACGGTCAGGCAAAGAGGACGGTTCATTTACCACCAATAGCATCATCTACTGCATCAAACTACCGAATTTCGAACCCCCGCTCAGCCACTGGTTACCGTCAGCCCCAACGGAGTCCCTCACCCCCAGCATCCGCATACTTCCCGCTATT
>Ga0307507_10013046_pt1 | contig 10161 bp, 11 predicted proteins | sample 7_EM_MG_FD_207223 | JGI IMG/M metagenome (GOLD analysis project Ga0307507, IMG submission 207223) | Populus trichocarpa ectomycorrhiza microbial communities from riparian zone in the Pacific Northwest, United States - 7_EM | ecosystem: Host-associated > Plants > Roots > Unclassified | place... | reverse complement strand
CATGACTTGACATGACTTGGTGAAGTCAACTTGAAGTCAAAATTTTGTAAAATTTACTGCTTTTAGTCATGTCGTGCACTGGCGTGACTACCATATGACCAAGACCTGACCAATCGTTTTTACTGAGGGTCATGCCTGGTGCATGTGACAATTGAGATAAGATTCAATCAGATATGACCGAATGAATGATAAGTGCAAAAACACGAAATGCGTTCAAATGCGTTCGTTCTCGTCGTTCAAGAGAAGTCCCCGATGCTAGAACATTGAGATGGTCGATAATGTGATAGGGTGACTTTTACGTAGTTCTCAAACCCGACGTAAATGAGTCTCTTAGTGTGTTGTCATGACTTCCCAGCTCCAATGGCTCCCCATCATCGTTTGTCAGTTCCGTCACCCACTCGCAAGTCACCAATAGCTGTTGCTGAAAGTGTAGATATATTTATTTTTCTGCTAACTTTCTTTGCCAAGGGCTGTTAGTGATGCTGATCCTCCATACTGTCATTATAGAAATATGAAAATGGTTCAAGAACCTCTGCAGCATAGCTTGGTGCCTGAATTCTCTCCTGTTTTTTTTCCTTTTATTTAGGCTATTCATCATATTTCATTTTCCCTTTTTTGCAGCCCATTTCTTGTAATGATTTTCAGGATGCTCATGCATTTTATAGAAAGCTGCCTTGCCATCAGCCTTTTCTGACCACCAGGCAGCCATAGCTTCAAAATCAGGATCCTGAGCAGGTGAGAACCAGTCACCATGAAGGGATACAGGGGTATTACATAATTGAAATTCTTGTGTTGTATGCATGGGGAAAACAGCAAATTTTGTTCTTTGAGCAGCTGCCAAATATTCATAGATATTTGTCCTCTTTCCTCTTAAAGAGGCCAAATGTAACTTGACAGGTGAATGCTAGTAATGCTTAATTGTTCTTCTGAAGTAGTTCTGGGGTCATGAACAACCTGTCCATCAAAATTACATTTAATTTGAAGCATATCCAGAATGCATGTAATGCCAAATTGCTCATGTGTTTGCACAAAGCTAAGAGGATCTGATTAATTGAAAAGCTACCCAAGCTTTGGATGTTTCTTCCATTTGATTTTTGCTCATCAGGAAAAAGTGGGGTTGCAATGTTGGGGTATGTAGATGCCATAGCATTGGTAGCGCCATCGAGAGCCCCCTGAAATATAGTTCATGGTAGAGGCACTGACAAATACATATCACTACAAATATGTCTATAGCTCAGCGTGATTGTGCTGTAGCATTATAAAGTTTAATAGATTCAAATTTCCATAGTCATACATATCTCTATATGATCTCTACTGTTCAAGGTAGCTTGAGAAAACTTAGTAGAAGCACAATGAAAGCCGAAAATCAGGTCTATTCTTGGGGTAGTCATAAAAGATTACTAAGTATATTCCATCAAGCATACATCATGTCTCCCTCGTCATCAGTATCCGAGTTATCCTCATACTCTTTAATGGCATCCACAAAAGCTGAGATAGGCACCATAGGTATATTTTTAAGAGCAGTGGCAGGTGCACCCACATGGAGACTAAGTGATTTGAAATGAGTTGAATATCAATGAAGCAAAAGGAGAGTACATCACTGTCCATAATTGTACACCTTATGACACAGACACCCCAAAAGATCGTGTTTACGGGTATGTTCCCCAAATGTCGACAACATGGTAATGTGTTCGAGGTACACCAGCCTGTAATTGTCTGTGTAGAATGAGACATCAGTCTGTATTCCTGTTGCCCATTTGTCGATGTTCGCCTTGATCTGTTTGAGTTGAAGTCTAAGTAGATATGAAAGCATTGGAAGGAGTACACACCGCCATGAGCATTAATGTGATTGCCAGAATGGGGAGAGGGTTGAATGATTCTTTGTACTCAATCCCTTCGTCGTGCCGATTCCTGAACCACATCTTGTTGATTGACTGTTGGATGATGGGATGCTGGTAAATTCCCTTCTGCATTCCTCCCACATCAGTGAGATCCTCCTGATAGTGAAAGCAGGGTCAGTGATGAACAGGAGAAAGCTGGATGAAAAGTTCCTTACTTGGAAAACAAACCTGTTCTGGTGCTTGAGATATTCATATTTTTTCCGATTTCTTGCAATGGTGTCCTTGTTGTGACCAGTCTCAAAGCTGAAGAGTACTTCAACAAGGTCTGCGGCCTTTGTTTTGGCCTCTCCACAGGCCTGAGAGCTGCAAGCCTTGATCTAGATAGACTATGAGAGACAGAACATAAGGTAAATTGAAAAATCTTACTATTTTCACGATGTTGGGATCAAGGGCCAAGGGCAGCAATGCTGAATTTTCGTTGGTGATAGTCCAAGCCCGTTTGATAAACTCAATTTGTTTTGATGGTTCTGGAAAGTCATCCTCTGTGAAGATCAGTATATGGTAGATACTTGCCGCTTCGAGAATGACTTCATGTGCTGAGCTTTCGTACTGAGTGGCTTTGGGATGATCACCATCATCGTTAATCTTCTGAGCCTTTGCTGTGCAATGATCAATCTCTGCTTCAAGGTTGGCCATCAGAGAACAACCATGCTTGGATCCAACACCAGGACTTGGGGAGCAGGAGCAAGAGCAAGAGTGCGATGGCGAGTGACAATTGACTTGGTCCTGTGAAGGTGAGTGGATCTGGCAAGCATTCCAGGAGTGGTGGTGAGAGGTCCAGCCACGCTCAGCATCAAGACTCTCATCATTGTCATTGTCATTGAATCTCTGTGAACAGTGAGAGATATAAAATTTTCGATGGCATTGTACACTTATAGCAGGTTGGAGATTAGCAGGAGCAGGAGTCATGGGGACATGACTGGAACATTGGATAAGTGCAGCAACAGCTGCAGGCTTCGATGGAACAATGCGGGATGTAATCTAGAGAAAACTTTGATAAGTATATGAATGATATGTAAAACTTATACATACAGTCACATCAGGTAGTTCCTGCAGTTCATCATCACTCTGGAGCTCCTGACCCACAGCTTTGTTTTGTTTGTGCTGCTGTTTCTTGAGCTGCTCGTCATGCTGAATTTCCCTTTCTGCTTCAAGTCATGCTTTCTCCTTCTTGGCTTCAACTGCAACACAGCATGATATTAGTTTAACAACAATCTAAATGACCACTTACTCTGTTCTGCCACCTTTGTTGAGGGATGGTGCCTTTGGCTTTCATGATTGTGCTGATCGTCGTCCTTGGCAGGGCCTAGAGTAACATTAACAATGACAAATAAGATTTTGGTGATCGAAACAAGCCTTCATTCTCTTTGTCCTGACTTGCCCTCTTATTGACAGTTGCAGTACTACTATGAACAGCTATGAACATAGTAGTCTATTAGCAATATGTAATTTTAAGTCCAAGAAGAAAAAGATACTGACCTCGATCCTTTGAGGTTGTTTGGGATGCAGCACCTGAGTTGTTCTTCAACAATGTTTTGGAGGGGCATGCAGTGTTGGCCATTGGTGCAGGGAACAGAAATTTATGAGCAAGAGATGACTGAAGGAAATAAGAGTTTTTACGAGCTTATATACCATAGGAGACCAAACATTCAACAAAGAGCATCATGTCAACCATGCGCTGAGGTGACATGGTCATGGTACATGAAAGAGAGGGGTATTGATGTTTGAGCTTTCAGACCATTGGACTAGTTGGACCCAAACAACTGAAAATCTGAAAAGCGATCAGTCAATTTCCAATAGTCGGCCGCCATTTGTAGTCATTGTAGGTGACAGGCAAGCCCCTGGAACAATTGAATTGAATTCTATAGCCCCATCTACCACCAAGCTACTCACTGAACAAACACCATCCAAGCTACTCACCAAAAACACCATCCAATGCATCGCTGCAAGTATTGCCAAAAGCCATTGCCCAAGCAAACGGCTGTTACGCAACATGTCTCAGCGACACCAGCTTGTCGAAAGGCCTGGGCAGCGGAATTGAGCAGTATCAGCACAAGTCCCCCCAAGATCCATGGAAATGACGTGCACCTTCTATTTTGCAGGAAGTCAATGCAGCAGACAAGAACTTTGACATTGATATGCAGGTGGACAATGACTTCATTCCCCCTGAGCCAGACACCCCACCTGTCAGCAAGTGTGTATGCATTGAAGAGATTGAAGATGAAGACACACCAGGAAAGCCATGCTATGCACACTTCATTCAACCATATCCTCAACCTGTTGCAGAACCACTTTTGAATCGAAACGGAGAGCCTATAAAGAGGAAGACTAAGTTTGAGACTCTTTTGGAGGAGCAAACGGTGGGGGGGAAGCAACCATGGGAGCCATTTGCAAGTAGGGAGGAATGGGAGTTGGCAATGTGGCTGCTTACCAATGTGGGACAGAAGGCCACAGATGACTATCTGAAGCTTCGGAACATGAGTAAAAGAAGCCCTTTCCTGATATCCCTGCTCACCTTCACCTCGAATTTCGCATCAGGTGTGCACCAAGAGCAAATTATCCTTCCACAACAATTATACTTTTTTGAAGAAGGTCAATGCGTTACCTATTGGACCTGGTTGGATGTGTGAAATTTTGACGGTTGAGGGTGATGTGATTGGGGAGGATGGAAAGATGATGACTGAGGAGATGGAGCTGTGGAGGCGTGACCCAATTGAATGCGTGAAGGAGCTCATTGGAAACCCTGCCTTCAAGAATTTCATGTCATATGTGCCCGAATGAGTCTTCTCCAACAAGGAAGGTACAGACCAAGTGCTAGATGAAACGTGGACAGCAGATTGGTGGTGGAGCACCCAGGTACATGTTGGGGTCTGAATGGTAGAAATGAACAACAACTCAAATAAATTTCAGAACAAATTACCTGAGGGTGCTGCAATTGCAGTGCTCATTGTTTCATCAGATAAAACCCAGCTGATGCAATTCCAAGGGGACAAGAAAGCTTGGCCTGTCTACCTCACCATTGGAAATATTTCGAAGGATGTGTGCCGCCAGCCATCAACCCATGCAACAATCCTTGTGGGCTACCTTCCTGTTGTGAAACTTCACTGTTATACTGAAGCAACATGCTCTTTGAATGGTTACCATCTTTTCCATGCATGCATGTCGAAGATTTTTGACTGCCTTGTAAAAGCTGGAAATGAAGGTGTTGAGATGGTCTGTGCAGATGGATACATGCAGAAAGTTTACCCGATCCTCACTGCCTATGTTGCAGATTACCCTGAACAGTGTCTTGTTGCATGTTGCAACGAGAATTGGTGCCTGTGTTGTGCTGTTGATCCAGACAATCAAGGTAGCCCACTAGATTCGCTTTTTCAAGGGGTCAGTGCAACGTTGCATGTACTGGAAGACCACAAATGTGATAAGGACCCAAAGCACTTTGACAATGAGGGGCTGCGAGCAATTTACACACCTTTCTGGGCCAACCTCCCTCATTGCAACATTTTCTCATGTTTCACCCCAGATCTCCTCCACCAGCTTCACAAGGGAGTCTTCAAGGACCATCTTGTTGAATGGTGCACAAGCCTGATTGGTGCATCAGAGCTCGATGCACGGTTCAAAGCCATGGCTGGATGTCCTGGTCTTCAACACTTCAAGGGTATTTCCGGAGTATTGCAATGGACAGGAACTGAACACAAAGAGATGCAAAAAGTCTTCTTGGGTGTTTTGGCTGGCGCCATAAGCTGGGAAGTATATGCAGTCACATGTGCTCTCATTGACTTTATCTACTACACCCAATTCCAATCCCACACAACAAAATCTTTGGATGCTCTCGAAAAGTGCCTAGCAACCTTTCATCAACACAAGAACATCTTAATCAAGCTTGGCGTCTGTGAACATTTCAACATACCTAAACTCCATTCCATCCTTCACTACATCAATGCTATCCGAGCTCTTGGTTCAACTGATGGCTACAACTTGGAATCCCCTGAATGCCTCCATATTGAGTTTACGAAGGAGGGATATCATTCAAGCAACAAGTGTGACTATTTGGAGCAGATGGCACTATGGCTCCAGCGTCGAGAGGCAATGTGGATTTGAGAGGGTTATGTGATGTGGCTGAGCAAGAACATGGAGGATCTTGTGCATGGGGAAAAGATAAGTGATGGATGGGAGTGGTTGGATGAGGAGGATGAATCAGCTGCTGACAACGATGGCAGTCCTCCTCTCCATGCTGTCAAGCTGTCAACATTGACATACAAGATTGCAAAACAAGAACCCTTCCGTAACATCTCTGTCAAAGACTTGGTGACAAATTTTGGTGCAACTGAATTCATTCCTGCCCTCACCACATTCCTTCACAAGCATGTCCCAGATTCCCCTGTCAAACCTGGCCCACACAACAGCTTTGACCTTTTCAAACAGGTCAAGATCCCCCTCCCTTCCAATTGTCATCTCAGTGAGCAGGACCAAACCCAGTGTATCAGGGCCATCCCAGAAGTCAAGGCTAATGGCTGTAAAGCTGGAGCAGCAGCAGTATTCGACACCGCTCTTGTTGTTGAAAATGCAATGGATTATCAAAAGGCTGGTGGTATCGCAGGTGAGTGATTCAATGCCTTCACCAAACTTGATGAACTGACTTTGGGGAATTGTAAGGTCTTTGTGCTGCCCAAGTTTGTGCCATTTTCACACTACCCCCTCAATTCGGCTCATATCCTCACCCACTCATGTACATTGAGTGGTTTACTCCCCTTGGTCAGCCAGAGGCTCACACTGGCATGCACCTCATCTCTTGCTTGACTCATCATTCTCGAAGGAATGCCATTATTGTTCCTGTTAATCTACTCGCCCATGGATGTCATCTCATGGCAAAATGTGGTGCTCAAATTGACAGAACTTGGACCTCACACAATGTCTTGGAGCATGTGAAGCACTTTTACTTAAATTCTTACATTGACATGGATACATTTGCAGTTCTCAAATGTAACTAGTCACTAATTGAACCATAGCAATCCATAGCATTGATAGCCAGCATAAATCTCACTGTAACTATCCATCTGACAAATAAAATATTGCTTCCTCAATCAGCTCTAGGTACTACAGTCATCCACTGGCCTGTGTTACACCACCACTGAGTGTTACACCACCACTGAGTGTTACACTTTTGTTCCTTGAATAACTTTTGCAATACCCAACATTCTCTCTTGAAAAAAATTTTATCTGGAGCTCCTATATATGTTCTCTCCTCACATTAAGTTCTGTGTGCACAGGGTGAGTATTGAATATGCAGTGATTTGTTCAAAATTGGGTACATAGCAGAAAACCTCCCACCACTGAATGTTACACCTGTATTTTTGAAATTACTCAACAGCAACAAACCCTAAAGCTCTGAAATTTGGAGGAAACAAAGAATGTAGATCAAAGACTGAATGTCCAATTTTTAAGTGAAAATGTTTCCCCATCCTGTTTTAAGTGAACTTTCAATTTTTGATGTAACATTAGCTGGTGGATGACTGTATAAAATAACAGGGCATGCTATCATGACCAATATGGTTATATGTTCTGCCATGCTAAGGTACAGTGCCTACTTTCTGTACATCTGGCTACAGATTGAACCAGCGATCTATCAGAGAAATCACTTTTTCCTGATGCTTGCAGTTCAGACTTTTGATGGTTAAGCCAGGGATCATAGTGTCCCAGATATTTCTTCCCCTCTCAATTAATTTCCCCCATCTCTGTATTATATCTATGTTGAAAGTCAGCCAAGAGACAATCTGCCAGCATTGGTGAAGCATTTACTATCAAGGGTCACCTACTCACCCACCCTGGGTACTCAGCCATTTCAATATTTAGGGACTATACAGCAAACAGTTTACTACAATGTATGATTAAATTTGGAGGAAATACATACAGGAAGCTACATACATGAAGGCACATTTGCCCACAACTGCTCAATTGAGATATGATGGGTTGATGGGTGGCCACATGGTGTTTGGGCATGTTTTCTTGGGCTCCTACTGCCCAATATTCCAGTGCCTTGTCCAGCATCAGTATTCTGGCTCTTGGCTTGAAACTTGCTAGAGTTGTGGATACTGGTAGTACTTTGCCTGATTGCAGCAATTTTTCATGTTTCAAGCAACATGAACCTTAAGCTCCTATGATTGGCCGAGTTCCCAGGTTTGCTCAATTTCCCACCCTCTGTCAGAGAATGTCCACAAATAGTGCAGAGTTGTGTTAAAAATTGTAGTGTGCATCTCAGATCCTCCCCAACATGGTAGAGCATATCTGAGCAGAATTTGATGACATGAAACTATTCTGATTCACTCCCATTGTGCCAGGAACCCTTAGGTGGTTGAGTACCTGACCTTTGATTGTAGAGATGCAAAGTTTGTTCCTATATGTTTATGAAAACCTTTTCTTCCTTCCAGCACCTTTTCTAACACCTCCTGCATTCTGCCCTTCCTTATTACAAGTACCTGTGCAATGGCCCATTTTTGTAGTGTTATTTTGCATGTTGGACAAAGGAAATTGATGGAGGAACAGGCAAGATACATGTAGAGGTTGTGCTTACAATTAATATTGGTAAGCATGTGACTCAAGTGGTCACACCCCAAAAATGCCTAATTCGTTCACAATAAGCCGGATATAGACATAAATTCTGAAATGGAAAGAGGCTGTGAAAGGGTCTGATGGAATTACTACTTTCAGAATTAAGTACCCAAATCGGGCATCTTTTTGGTTCAACTTCCAGGTATGGCACCATGGCCCTCAGCCTTCATTAGGAGTGGAGAAATAGATGATATTTTTTCATGATCTAACATGACCTGCAATAACTACATCCATTCAAGTTACAAGCATTGGCTGCATCGCACATCGTGTCAACCAAGCATCAACGTCGCGTTAGTGATCTCAAAATGGGAATATTCTCACGACCAGGTGGGATGGATTTCTCCGATTTCTCCGACGGTGGAAATGTCATGCTGAGCCGTGACTATCACAAATATAGTCTCTCCTAGACAGACTTCGATATATGTGAAGTCGTACCTTTGTTCACGATATATGAAGTCTGTTTGTTACCACGCCCTCCGAACCGTGTCAGAAAATGCTTATGTAAAGTGCGGACTTTGAAACTGTGCCGCGTCAATATTGCCTCCTCACTGTTTGGCTCTGGACGTGATATTTCATACATTTATATTCTAATAGACCTTAATTTTATATTCTACTTCTTGGAATCGTTATCACGACTCGGTGATGGCTCGACAACCCCGCTGGCAGGACCCGGAAGGCCTTGATACGATCAATACCATCATCAAGAAACTCATTTGACATCAACGTGGGATTTGGCTGCAAAATGCCATATGGACAAGACCATCGCAAGATCTCTGTTGGCGTAGTGGTTTCGTGTTAGAATAAACGAGCTGATGGCGCCGACTTGAACCTAAAAAAAAATTAATAAGCACTTAACGAAAACAAATGATTAGCTAAATACTTGCGATTGGATGTGGGCGTCGTTTCTTTAGAATCACAAGGCCATTCTTGCGGGAGGTGGTCATTGATTCAGTGAGATGCCAAGAAACAGGCGCACGAGTCTTGTATTTCTCGCAGAGTCCAGCAATACTAAATTTTCCGAGAGCTTCCCAAGTTACAAGGTTAACATTATCTGCGCGTCGGCCATTTGTTGATGCTCGAAGGTGAACATCGTCGTCCTTACTAGTAAGGTCATAGATCTCTCGGTGAACGTGATTGATGACAAGATTTATTGCCCAAGTGAATAGGGAAGGACGCGCATGGAAGATTTCAGAAGCCATGACAGATGGTGAGAAAGAAGCATGGCGCTCAGAGTAAAGTGGTGAAGCCAGCGAAGGTGCACTGTGTTTGTGCTTGTAGATGAGGGAAATTATATCAGACATCTTGATCTTATTTCATCCCTGGAGAAAACGAGAAACAGCCTTTGCATGACAAGAGCCTCGAGGATCAGATTCTCCAGAGAGGTGGCTAGGATTGTAGAACAAAATTGTCAAAAATTCGCCAACAGAATCAAATCCCGAGTCCTTTAGAAATGTTTCCATTCTGTCAAACTTGGATGACAGCTTCTGCGCGTCGCTTTGGGGAGGCTTGATCAGTCGAGGTTGGCTCGAAGATTCACCAAGGGAGCCAAGATCGTTGAACGGGGAGCTGAGAAATTGAGGTGTAGTATGCAATGATTCGAGTTGGTCATTTCGAGATGCTGGAAGAAGAGAATTCGATGGAGATGGTAGGAAGC
>Ga0307507_10013045_pt1 | contig 10162 bp, 9 predicted proteins | sample 7_EM_MG_FD_207223 | JGI IMG/M metagenome (GOLD analysis project Ga0307507, IMG submission 207223) | Populus trichocarpa ectomycorrhiza microbial communities from riparian zone in the Pacific Northwest, United States - 7_EM | ecosystem: Host-associated > Plants > Roots > Unclassified | place... | reverse complement strand
CCCTTCCCTTCCTCAACCTCAATCTATTTCACGGGCACCGTACGGCACCATACGGTGCGAGTACGGTGGAGCGTAATTATATCATACGAGACCATCCTTACAACACGGCGAAAAGAAAGAAAAAAAGAACATTCCATGGTATTATAGTATTATTATTATGATGCAGTAGAAAAAAATCACTCCACCGGACATAATCCCGGGCCGTAGTCCACACTCCAGTCCGGTTCACCAAACCAAACCCGTTGGACCTACCCTACCGGCATGCCGCGCAATCCATTCATCTATCCGCCAACTAAATGGCTATAAGCCCAGACTAATTCAAACTCAAACTTACCACCACCACCATCTCTACTCACGATCCCAGGCAAGCTAGCTAATTAAACGAAGCCTCAGAAACACCGGCCAAAGCGCCGCTGCCAAGTCCCTGGGCTTTCCGGCCGACGGTCCGGCCCAGTGTTTACCGGTGACCAGGACTTCCTTCATTGTAGAGGAATTCGGGTGTAAAAGTACTGTGTTTGATCTATGAGATTCGCCCATGGGAGTTTGCACTTCAATCTCGACTTCCATGTCATAACGGCCGAAACTGCTTCCAAGACTTAAAGAGACAAGGGAAAAAAGCCACTCGAATGGATGATAGCTAAGAATTATTTCTTTAGTCTAGTAATACGATAATATAAACAATTATAAACAAGGTATAGTAATAATGATGACTCCGGTGCGCCAAACCTTCCCCCCCCCCAAAAAAAAAACCAAACTATTAAAGATAAATCTAAGTTGAAACAACCTCGTCCATATAGGGCTTCCTTCCGCGGACGATTACCCTATCACCATCATGAGCAAATATTTCCTCCAATAGCAATGAATAGGGTAACATACAGATCAAAGTACCACCTTAGTTTTCGGTTGCACACGTCCTTCTTTGCTTCATCCACCAATGACCGAACTTGTTCGGCGGACATCCCTAGCACCCGGGTGAACAATGCAAGGGTATACGATTCCATGCCCTCAAGAAAATTGAGCACATTGTAGCGCCCAATCTCTTTTTCCACAGGATCGATTGGCCAAGTGCCCAACGGAAGGCGACGGGTTTCCGAAGTTACGTCCACAAAACCCACTGCTTTCATATGGGAAGTAAATTGAGATACCTGATCAGCAAATGGGCGACTGGTAGAGGCTGATGCTTCCGTAAACAACGAGAAAACGCGCAAAAATGGAAGGTCAGCAGGCGGCGTTGGGCCATCGGTATGTGGCTCTGGCGGTGTCTCTTGCAGTTCCAGCCAGCCGCCTGGTCGAGCATGTCTGTTAGAGGTTAGGAATCGGCTCAACTAGACATTAAGAGATAACCTTACGCATATGCCTGTTCAAAGAACCTTCGCCAATCACTAATTCCCCCTAACTAACACAGGATGAGAATACTGTTATTCCACATGACAATAGGGAAACATACCAACTGGCGAGTATGGATCATATCAAAGTTATTTGTGGGATAAACCCACTCAGAATCAGCATCCTCCACTTCAAACGAGCAACTGGCCGGTGGTGAAACTTGTATGGGAGATAGATCTGTTCCGATGATCTATTTTACATGTTAGTAATTCATTCCAAATCAAAGCCACTTTGGAGCAAACATACTCGAGCACCCGGGTATTTACTACAGCAAAAACACTCATTAGTAGTGCGAACTGCTGTTTGTAACGGATAGTCTTACAATGCCATCTCAATTGCCCATATTCCTATGATTCGTCAGTTGAATGTTTCAAGGAATGGCAAAAATCCAACTTACCAGTTCCAGTGCCAATGTCCAATATCCTCCTCGGGTTCTCCAGCGGTGCAAGATGTAATTTATCATCCATTCTAGCCCGTCCGTTAGTATAGTATTCATCTCGCTCAGGAAGGAGGGCTTCACCTTAGCAAAGCCATCTGATGGAAGATGTCCATTCTATCTTGTTCTTGCTAGACCCCAATCCTTATTAGCTCCAGTCGAACCAGCTCCAGTGGATGAGGCGGGAACGTACCTGATCATTGGGCAACACCCAATTCCCTTCGCGATACGAGTGATAACGTCGATCGTGCTCAAACTTATAATTCCCAACATTGGACAGAATGGATGAATTCGACCTCACAGCAGAAGACATTGATGAAGCAATGCTGCTACCATCAGAGTCAAAAATCGAGTCATCAAGGGTGCTAAACTCATATTCGGACTGTGATTCGTTAGCATTGGACAAATGAATGGCTTATGCAGGGGCAGCAAGTCTCCGAACCTCTGAATACATGATAAAGAAGGAAAGGCGTGACTTCTATGAAGAGTAAAGCAAACACGGTAGACAGAAGGGCAATCAAAAATAAATAAGAGGAAGGAAAGGAGGGTAAAGGAGGGTAAAACGTACCTGTTTACTGTCATCACCACCGTTGTAGTGCCTGGCAGACGTGTCCCCTACAACCTCGCCTGTTACGTCTTCAGCGACCATCGTGGGAGCTTCAGAGCGCGGCTTTTGTGCTTGTATCCTTTCCAGACCAATTGCTCTCTATATTCCAACTTTGTCTAGCGGTTTGAATCCCCCGATGGAGTGATTTACTTTGCTGGCCAAATCAATCTCAAACGCGAATATTCCTTTGCGGCGGAACAGACAAGCTATGAGCTAAACGTGGGCTTGGACGGTGGTGGTTGGAGTAATAAAAGCAACGAATAAAAGTAAGCACTCTGAGAATTCCGACAGACTGGTCAGTTCGATCCACACACCCCCTTTTCTAGTTGTAATTTTTTCCTTCTCTTTCCCGAGGGAGCGGTAACCACTTTATATGAGGGGTGGTAGAACAAGCAGAGGAATTTCAATCTATACCCACTTGTATACAGTAGTTGGCCGTATGAGACTTAGTTCTACTTTATTTATTTTATTTTTTGCTTTTTATTTATTTATTTTTACTTTTTATTTTATTTTTTCCCTTCGTCACGAAACACGTTTCATTTATGACGGGGGGGAGTGGATTGAACGCGAGAGCTGGAAAAGTGAATGAGCCCTTGGAAATCCCGAACAGTTGCCACCCGACGCTTTGGTTCAGTCCCCAGTAATGTGGGAGAAGACCGTGCGCCTTACAGGGATTAATTTACAAGTATTCCCTTTTCTTCTCCTCGTCCCATCGCCTGTACTCGAGTACTGATATCTATCATGGGAAGAGAGAGAGAGATACCAGCAGACATCTCTAATCCTGCTCTTGCACCAACATCACCAGTTAAAACAGTTCATGAGGTCCGAACTTTTTCCCCTTTTCGCTCTCGACAGCCCCACCGGATCACTGCTCCGCATGTTCGGTTCTACAAAACTGCACTGTTAATAACCCTTCCCCCCTGTCAGGTCCCCGACCCCCGCGTCCGCCTGCCGCGCCCGCGCCCATTCTCAACGGCGATAGTACTAGGTACTCCTCAATTCACCACTCTATCCGAGCCGAACAGTAAGCTCGCCACTCCGGGCCCAGCGCGGATAGTAAAAAAAAAAAACTTTCCCCCTCCCAGGAGAAACAAATGCTTCCCCGAGGCATTGGTAACCAACAAAGCAGGGGGAACTGTAAGCGTAAGGCACAAGGAGAAAGACACTCGGGCAAGTTACAGGGGTCCACCATCACGAAAAAGAAAAGAAAAATCCCAACAGGTTGGGAAGTGGAGATGGGAGCTATTTCCGTTTCAAGATTTACCGTATCTCACTTACGGAAGCTGGAGGGTGAGGTGGGGGGATTAATTGAGGGAGGTGGGAAGGTGGATGAAAACGTAAAAAATAAAAAATAAAATAAAAAAACTGAAAGAGGGGAAAAAATGAAAAATGAAAAAGGGGCAGCCCAGAAAAAAAAAAAAAACAACCTGTGTCATGTCAGTCGACGTTATTGTCACAATTTCGCCCGAGTGAGAAGACGTGATGTGACCCGCAGGGGACATGGGTTGACCTTTTTTCAGGCGCTGTACCTGTACTTGTATCACGCGTAAGTCGAGACAAGGCGTAGCTAGGAGAGCGAGACACCGGTGATGACTATGTCGAGTAGCTCCATCGTCCTCATAGTGGCGGCACATGAGAGGTGCGAGAGATGCTTTGGCTGCAGAAAGGCGCGAGGCCTGCAGAAGTCGAAAGAGAAAAAAAGAGACAGAGAAAGAGAGAGCTGGGTTCCTGCCTCCCGGGCTCCCATGGAAGGGTTGTTTTTTCTCTTTTTGTCCTCAATATTGTGCCCCCCAGTCTCCCAGTCCATCGGAGTCCTAATAGTTCTATTACCCGTAATCGAGCATCCGCACCAAGAATGATATGTTACACTTACGATGATCAAGTTACCCAATCGTTTACGTTTTTCTATCTCTCAAAGGAACTCGATCCAGTGATAACCAGGTTCCCCTCAATCAAGGAAATAAACAAACGGACAAACGGCAACTGGGAGGAAGTGTTTCAGGCTCCCCACCCTCCCAGGAAAATAAATGGTTAAAGCTGGCCCTTGTGGTAGGTATAATCAGTACTGGCAGAGTGTACGGTTGTAATAATTGAACACTTTGACTACAAAAATCGCGCAGCTATCGGAATGCCCACTCGGTTATCAGTATGATACCGGTATGGTACTAGTACCCACCGTATTCAAGCGCAACGGCTTCACCATACGGTAGGGGCTATCACATCCCGCTCTGTCCACCTCTGCAAGATGTTGGTGTGAGATTGGGCTTGGAGTGTCCCCATACATTCACCCCATCCCAAAACCCGCCCACATACGGTACCCACCGACTCGGAACCCTCCACCTCACACATTCCACCCCAAGGGAACCGGATCCACAGACCTGGGTCCCACACTCTTCCCACGGCTTCAAGTACCCCTCAAGCCATAAAACCAGTGAATGGGTAATCCGCCCTTCCTTGCTGATGCCTTCACCCATCACCATCCATCCAAACCCGAACCCAGCGTGACCCCTGCGGTAAAAAAAACAAAACAAGGAAAACGCGACAAGGATTCTAGAGTTCTGGTTGGAGGGTTTAATGGCTCGAGCCAATCGATTTCCCTGTTTCTAACATCTGTTTACCCATCTTTTCTACCGTAGGCTTCACGGTGTCAATCCCAAGCTCTAATTTTGTCGGTAGATTCCTACATACCGATACGTACTCGTACGACTTCCTCCCCCCCACAAAAAATGATAAGTAAATGAATAAATAAATGAAAAAAAACAAAAAAACACAAACTTCACACCCCCTCAGCGGGCTGGAGAGCGGCCCATACCTGCTGTGCTCTGCTCCATAATACGAGCGCCCAACATGCAAGTGCCCAATCACAACATTGTGATGTGATATGATACCAATCCACTATTTCTAGATTTTCTCACATCCTAGTTCCTGTGGGGCGGTCAGGATACCGGCACCGTGCGAGTGCCGTAGGGTGGTGACTCGAGTGCCGTAGTGGGTTGAGTTTCCGGTGCCGGGGGGTCGGTTTTTTCTTCATGTTTAGTATGGCAGGAGTGGGGGTGGGGAGTGGAGCGCTGTGCCACGTCCGGTAAGAAGTTGTGAGACAGTTATCTGAGGTTAACCAGCCAAATATATCCCTGTCATCTCGGGTTAATAGGCCCATGCCTTTGGAGCAGTGACAACCTATGTTAATCTTCCAAACGTGAGTTTACCTGCAGACGTACTCGAGCAATGTACAAGTATATTGTGTGAAGGGTTGGTACATACGCACACACATGATTGTACAAGTTCCCGGGATGAAGTACCAAAGCATTGAATCCGAATTTAGTATGGGGGCTCAGATAATTTTTTGTTGCACAAATTTCGATCCCCGTGCTCACCGGATACCCGCAACCGAAGGCAGAACAGGGGTACGACACAATGCGTATTTGTTTCGACTATCCATCTTTATTTTGGCGAGCCAGTGGGGTCTGTGGGTCGTCCGCCTATTTACCGGACTTCGCAAGTTCTGTGGGATTGGGACCCCGAGGAGGAGGAGGAGGACGTGGAACGAGGGAAGGGAAGGACAAATGATACCGGTATGCCAGACTGAATGAATGAAGGGAGGGTTGCGGGTGCAATTTTGGAGACTCTTTTTCCCTCTGCTGTGGGGGGTGGGTTCTCGTCTAACGGTACTCTGATCTACCCGGCGGGCACGATGTGACTTTCCGAACCAAGGATGCCCGTGATACTGAATATTTCCCCGGAAATGTCGCCGAAGTCAGTTTTTTTCTTTTCTAATTTCTACTTTTCTTTGGGTGATATAATATTAAATTGAGATTCGGTACGGGTGATTGTCAGCTATTTCGGCAGAAGTTACTGTAGGACATCAACTGGTATACTTGAAGGTACCGTACAAAGCCTCCCCCTCCACCGCGATGCTAGTATGTTCCTTCCAAGAGAGGGTGCACGAATTCCTTCACTGAATCATACAAACCATTGCCACTGCCACAGCACTGCAGCAGTGTAGTTTACCAGCCTATCTATATCACACCCTACCCCAGCCATCCTAAGAAGGGCGCCCCTTTATAATTTCACAAACTACTACCAAACCCGCCCTGCAGAAAAATCACTAATCTCACAACTCGCAGTAGCAGCTAGCCCTCCCCCAATTCCTCAGCAGCCACAAATACGAAAAGTCTAGACCAAGTCCATCTTCTCAAGCTATACTACTCGAGTACACTCCAAACTACGTCAAAGCCAAACCGACTCGACCTGCTCGAACAGCGCTACCGGGATGGCTGCTTGCGCTGGCGGGCCCGGGGATTATGGGCAGTGGAGGGCGCTAATTAAGTTTCTTGTATCATACCAAACTTGGATGATGCTTGAAGGCTGCAGCGGAGTAGCAGTGCTAGATTGGTCGCGATTGGGCAGGTACCCAACAGCATGGTGAGCACAGTACCCCACTATACGGGTCCTGTTGTGGAAGCTGGATGATGTAGATAGATGAATTGGTGGGCCGATTAGAACGGGCCATAATAATACTTAGACAAAGCACACAACGGTTACCCTAACTATGGTACTCGGTAATTTCGAAACAACGGGCACACCCTTCGGGAGCGTCACTGGCCCAGCGGGATGGAGTGAGAGTATGCTTGATTGGAAGGGTGGTAGGCGGTGTGCAGCCCGGTACCGACGCGGAAGAATGTGCGGGTGTCAAACATTCAAGTAGGATGCCAATGCGGGTGCGTGTGTGTTAAACAGCAAGTATCGGAGGGGGGTTTTTTTCTTCTTTCAATGGTATCATGTATCATAGCGGGTTTAATATGGGTAATCTTGGCTGCTATTTTGGAGTGGTTATGATTGGATTGTTGGTTGGCTGTGGAATCTTGGCTATTTTTCTAGTATCGGGCTCGATGCAAGGCTTCCTTTTGTTTGATGACTTTCGTGGGAGTTGATCGATCTTTACAGTGCAAGAGTTCTAGTGGTCTTCCGATATTTCGGGCAGCGGTGGTGTTTCGGCATGGGCCCAACGTGTATAGTACAGTACAGTTCTTGTAGCAGACAAGGACACGAAAACAGGGACTCACAAAACATACGGCGAAAATCCTATGGGTATCTGAGTGTCCATCCAAATTCACCACCTTGTTTTCGGACACTCCTTGCCTGTCACCAGTGTACGAATCGATTGCTCTAGCGGTCACCTTTCCCCACTTCAGTATATTTCGCCGCGTCGTGTAAACTACTGGAGCCCGTTAAAAGGGAAGCAAATTACTTCTGCAGGAATCATAATGCGGCCCATGGGCAGCTTCTGTGCCAATAGTGGATACTAATTACTAATACCTCGGAGAGAGTTTCGGTCCCCCCCCTATTTTTCTGATATAGCTAAGTCGCCCAGAGGCGGATGTATGACCCCCGTCCAATACCGAAGGGCATCATCCCGTAGGCCGCTGCAGCGGCGCCCAGTGTCCCCAGGATGATATTTACGGACTTATCGCCGTATAGGGAACAAGCATACCACCCGAAATCTCTAGCTTCCGGCCGTTAGAGAGGTCTCAGGAGACCCCAGCCTTTAGAAATCATCCGATAAAAGTTCAAATAACCAACATTCAAATGCTTTAGAATGAAGACGTTGAGATAGGCGTGAAGGTACAGCTGGTCTCTTCTTTTGTAGCCAGGTAAAAGAAGTACACAAAGTGTCCCGTGGGCTAACTTGACAGGATAAACATCAACTAACTCTGGTGCTTAAAGCAATGGGTGCCATGAAGCCTGAGAGCAAGGTTATTCTACATATTAGCTTCCCCAATAGCGCTCGTAAAGATAAGTCTCGCCTTCGTCTCATACACATCCCATCACTCGAGTATCCCTTCTTAGCGTTGCTGTGAAATTCTCCCAATTGAGACATTCGGGGCCACAAGTTTCTGCGCAACTGGGATATCCTATCACTGTTAGATACCCGAGTTTCTCTCCAACGGGGGAATGTTATTCCTTTCCCCACACCTCGGCTCACTCACTAACCCCCATCTTCCGGGTTCTGAAGGATATTTTCATCAAACATTCACACCCCACCTAATCCCCTCACTTCTCCCCCATCTCCTAAGCCACTTCTTCATCCTCGACTAAACCTTCTTCATCTCCCCTCCACTCAATTTACTATCCGCTGCTCCAATATCCTGTCATTAAGCAATCCACAACCTCACATCCCTCAAATACCTAACTACCCCTTACCCCCCTAATCCCGACAGTATGCGGCCAGTCCTCGAGCCTACACCGAGCACAATAGCAAACAAACCCGGGCATCTTCCAAATCACCCCTCTCCTCTTCCCCCAACATCACCCGTCAGTACAGTAGGGAGGCAGTAACCAATGGTGATTCCCTCATCCGGTAGCATCGGCCGCATAGCAATTATCTACAGATGCGTTGGTGACGGGGAGTATATGCTCATTGCATTGGGAAGGCGGCTATGCTTCGTTCTCCAAATCAGTCTCGGGAGTACCCTGGTGGACTCGCCGACAAGGTTGCCTCTTCGAATCATTGCTTGGACAAGGTGTGCTTGATCGAGCCCCGGTTGTGTTCCAGGCAGTTCTGCAGAGCGGAGGGGTGTGGGGAGGTCTTGGTTCTGGGGATTTGCGAATATCTCGGGGACTTGGGCGAGTGCAGGGGCAGGAGTGTGATTTGGATAGCCGGGTGAGACGGTGGTGATTTTGAGAATGGGGGGTTTTCGAGAGGATTAGGCTTCCCCCAGGGATGTGTTTATTGGCCCAGAGCCCAGTGAGATAGTTTGGTGAGGCGGCATCCGGGATGTGGTAGAGCAACCTTATGGTTGTGTGACCCGTTTTGCAACTAGTGCCTAGTGCAATTGTGGGGACGGGGGGATGCTTGGAAGGTAGATTTTCGAAACCCGGAGAGGTAAGCTGCTGAGTGGGTATACCGATATTATAAGGAAGGTGGGAGATATTATGCACAATGCAGGCGCGGGGGGGGTGGAGGGAGAGAGAGAACGGCAAAAAAGGGTTTCTTATTCTCTCGGATGGCGCGTCTATTACGATACACATCTGTCGTCACCAGCCAAATATTCACTATCTATCACTCGATAACCTGTGATGAGCTCATTTTATACCAGGAAGTCCCTTTTGAAAAGCTAGTGGTAGTAGCCCCTACTCCTCTCTGCCTCGCCCCCCGTTGACCTTTTGTCACCGCTTCGTAATGGAATTTGTGGTGCGTAAGTGAGTCTGAACAAAGAGCTGTATCTACTCACTCTCACTGGCCTGCACAAATTGCCCGGCTTATCCCCACCACACTGGACAAATACCCGAATAACCATTAACTCACTTGTTCACTATCAGGACCCCTATTACAAGGTACCCTTTGCAAAGTGTTGACAAACAAAATGGTGGATCCTTTGGCCGGCGGAGATTTCAAATGATATTAAGGATGTTGTAATTTTAGGGTTCAACATGTGATTTGAAATATCGATTCTCCGTGCCTTTGATTAGGGGTAAACTTTTCAAGATCATCGTTCGCATCTTGGTCTTATTCCAATACAATATACCATTTTCATAGCAAACTGAACAAGGTCGCTTTATTCCAGGATTAATGATTCTCCCCCTCCCCCCCTCTCCTTCCCTACACTAATTAGATTTCGGAGGTGCAGGAAAAAAAAGAAAGGATTTTTTTTTTCCGCTAGTAACCTTCCAGATTACTTCCATTTCCGCTCCTGCAATATAGTTTAAATAGAGTGGAACCCCCCCCCCGAGAG
>Ga0307507_10013044_pt1 | contig 10162 bp, 14 predicted proteins | sample 7_EM_MG_FD_207223 | JGI IMG/M metagenome (GOLD analysis project Ga0307507, IMG submission 207223) | Populus trichocarpa ectomycorrhiza microbial communities from riparian zone in the Pacific Northwest, United States - 7_EM | ecosystem: Host-associated > Plants > Roots > Unclassified | place... | reverse complement strand
ACTGGTTTTATGAAATGTGACGTTGAGCTGTATCTGATGTTCAGCTGTCGGGCACGTCGTAGACGTGCTGCAAGATTTTGGAAATGCGCGCAGTTACATAATCGGCAGGAACCTTGGCACGGTTACGAGTCGCACTCTCTCCCAAACCCTCTACCCGCCTCTCTCTTCTGTGGCTTATCCACCCCGGCTACGTCCCTTCTAACCTCCAGTTCTCTCGCTTTTTCTCGGGGGATGTGATTTTGAGGCTATTCCTTTCTGAATTTTTAGATCAAATACAGTGGTAAAATACCTGACGGGCTTTAAACTTCCCTTCCCCTTCTTCATCGTATCCTCCCCCAAACTTCCCTCCCTTATCGTATCCATGAACAACCTACGCGTTCTTTGGGCTAATGCTTCATAACTGGAACAGAGGGTGCACCATACCCCACTCTTTTACTTCCGAGGGAAAGTTCACGCCTAAAGGGGTTTCATACCCGCATCTCACGTCTGTCAACTAAATGTTCTTCTGGAGGCTCATGAATTCGAGTCATCTCATATGATCCGCACACAGTCTACACAGATGAGGTAAAGGAGAGCTTGAGGGAGATCCCTCTGTTCCGAGAGCAAATTCTCCTCCCCTCGCCGCAATAATACATTTGACAGACAAACCAAACTTCTCCCTGTAGCGAAAAATCGCGCCAGAGCACCTCTTCCATGCACAAGTTACAGCACCAACTTACCCTTGCGCAAAGCTACATGGCTACTCCCCTCTACGATCCTACCGCCGGTAATAAAAAAATAAATTAGGTACGAACTAACTAAACTAGCAAACCTCTACCGATACACTCGCCTAAGCTAAATTACGGCTACGGGAAACGAGTATCCCATATTCTTAGACCTTGCATAGAACAAACTCTCTCTTTACAACATTTAGATCTCTCACTCCTGCATAAACTACACCATAACACCGCAAAGCAAGGCACACTCAACCGCTACCACAACCAATCCCCCGAAACAACCATTTTCAGCCAAGAACTCCACATCCGACAAAAGTTCTAGCCAAAGGTAAGAGATACTACGATATTTTGCGAGAGATATAGAGGGAAGACGAAACTGTCTAACCTAAAGAGAAGGCGAATAATACTTCCAACAAATACAGAAGGATATCTTATTACCCCGTTTGCGGAACAAGCGACTAAAAAAAACAATGGCATTATCCGCATTCGCTGTCTTCAGCCCACAGCTTTTCACCAACCGAAGGGACAACCCTCCAGGCCTACCAAATCACATTAACTAAATCCCCTTCCAACAATTGATAATAAGAACATCGGTGTGACCCTCCCTCTTCTCCTCCTTTCTTTCCTTCTACCCTATGACGGACCCTCCTCACCCACATCCAAATATCGCTGAAGATGAAAACAAGAACAGAAAATTGAGTGACGCCTAAGATCAACCACTTTCCCAGTTTCCTATGACATCGCGAAGCCCCCCCCCGTTGTTCCTCCACCCTCACCTCCCCCTCCTCTCTCCCAGTATGTTTATTCACATATATATTCTTTTTCCCGGGGTGAATTAGAAGTGGGCACAGTCACAGCACACTTTACAACCTCATAAATATTCATAGCTGCTTCCTCCATCTCCTCATTAACCACAATTCCCTACCAACTTACCACCTAGCTACCCACAATTCGCCTTACAAACCTACACTGCCGATCCTCAATTATGACTGACTTTAAAGATTTTTGGCGCAGCACCTGAGTGGGAGCCGATAACGAGGACATTTTGAATGAGTGGACTTTGGCCAGTGTGCCTGACCCGCAAGAAATGAGCTTTTGGGACGAAACTACCAATACTGGCTTAGAAGAACATGAGATTTGGGACGAGACTTGGGACGAGACTTGGGACAAGACTGGGGACAAGACCCCTACTACCTCACTCCCACCCGCTTCAAAATCGAAAATTCTAGAAGCCCTAGAGGTATATCCTATATCCTCAGGAATTACCACTCTCCTCGAAGCGAGAGATATCTACGCCTTAGTCCTCTCATGCTGGTCAATCTTTCACGACCCAGGCATCCAAGATCCATTTTCTCAGTGGAGTATGATTTCTCAGTCTATTCGGAAGTGTCACGGACAGTATGTATGGGGACTACCAGAATATCTTTCAGTGCCGTGCTCAAGAGAACACTACGGGATGGAGCCTGAAGGGAAAGATACAGGTATCCGAGCATGCGGGATGGAAAGCTGTCTAAATAATGTCTGAAAAGTAAGTGCCATATTATCTGTCTTCTTCGCTAAGGGGTGCACTAAACAGAATACTTTCTTCGAGTATTGCAGGCAACCCCCACCGCTGGGGAGTCAACTGCGACGTCGATGGATTCATGGCAACTGCTTGCCAGGAAGGCGACCAGATGAAAAGGAGATACCAGACTGCTCATGCGCCTCCGCCGGTGATATACAAGTCCCTGCCATGAGCGGACCGAACACGAGGGGGGTTTTGGCAAAGGTCTTTCAGCTCCTAGGACCCCTCTGGCGTTCGGTCCGTTCATGGCAGGGACGTGTATATTGTCTAGATTGCGCGATGGGGATTTACAATGATAAAAACAGCTACTATGACTTTTCAGAATATCGTAACTCCGATTGCATTGAAGCGACGGATACCGAAGAGTGCAAAAACGGTTTCCGTGCCGTCTATAATTACCCGTGCTGGGACTGGGGAGAAACTGGGGAGCCCCCCTACGATGGGGCGTTTATATATCGATGGTGTAATGGGAGGGTTCCATATACCGAGTTGAACACCTGGGACATAATCCCCTACTCTGGCCGGAGCTGCTGCAGGGTCCGCCCGACTTGAATTCAGGATGGGGGTGGGTCCTAGTAAGGATGACCATATCTTAGAACGATGAGATTATTGAAGGAAGCTCTACATAGAAGTACCCGAAATTTGTGTACTCTTCATGATTTCTATAAACTTTGTTTTTACTTTTCTTAATTAAGATTTTCAGTAAGAGATATGGTTTTAGCAGATAATAATACTCCTCAGGTAAACGATTCAAAGCACCCAAAACGTGTGCCAAGGTGGATTGATGAATGGGTGCATTTAGCAATCCCGATGCTTGTAAAAGGGAAAAGAAAAAAGGGCTATCTATAGTATAAATAACTTTAATAGACACCATTTTCTAAAGATTGCACCGAGGCTTTAATTCTCCCTTCTACTCCGTTCAACCTTCTTTTTTTCTTCTCTTTTTTTCTTCTCTTTTTTTCTTCTCTTTCTTTTCTTCTTCCTTTATTCAATTTTCAAATTTATACACGAGATAGCTATATAAGTATGACTTTAAACTGTTTCAGCACAACTTGTACCAGACGCATTATCTAGGGACTACCCCAAATAGATATGATCGGAAGTACTGTAGATAACTAATCGCGCCCGTACCAACTACCAGAGCAACAGAGAACCACTCTACCTAACATACATCCATACTCTTCCACAAAGAATTAGAAGCTACCCCGAATCCAAGCATAAAGAACACATCAAAATATCACCCAATTGAAACCCCCAAATTTTAAAAAATTCACTTTCTTATTCCTAATACCCTCCCCCATTCTCCAAAAAAAAATAATAGATAAATCCCCCACCTCCATATCATACATACATACAAGCACGTTTTGGACGCTCCGCATCAAAACAACATTATCATTGTATGATATAATATAAAATACCCTGAATCACCCCTGCTAACTCGACCCCTATACCCTCCGTTAAAAAAAAAGAAATGATTCATAGCGAGCCAAACCCGATAAGCCCTGACCAGAAAGAACAAAGTACTCGCACAGCCGCCCGTCGGGTACCGAAAGCACCAGAAAAACTACACTCAAAGTGAGAACAGGACCTCGAAGATAAGAAACTATTATAAAGCAATAATAGCCAAGACAGTTCTATGACTAAGCACCCATACTTCGGCGAGCAACTCATGATATCTGGCGCCTTCCCGGAAATTGGACCAGATGTGTCATCAGTCAAAAGCACAAAGGGTTATGCTAGTGCGAACTAGAAAGTATGAGTACGCACTTATTCCAGATTTCACCCCTTTGAAGAAAAGAAAACTCATCTAATGATAATTGAAAAGAGTTTTTCGGCTTTCCTACAGTTTAGTTAGCCACAAAGTCTGGAGAGGAGCGCTACTATCATAATATAAAGGCATGGAGATGAGCTGAGTGTTGATTAGACCATTTCTTTCCTACCTCCATGGGCTATTAGCTCTACGATTTAGCCGGTTCACCTTATTTAGGTTTCTTTCTTTCTTACTTGAGCGCTTATCTTGCGTATGATAATGCCGGGAGAGGTTCCTAAAAGATCACCCATCCTAATGCAAAATGTCGAGTGATTCCTCATGAGCACGTGATTCCACTGGCACTATATGCACTTCATACTTTTTTGAGATTGCTTTATTAATTTTCTAGTATATAGGTATAGCTAGCTACCGTACTGTATTCAACAAGCACGAAAAGTGTTAAAATTGGGGAATAAGGGACAGGGGAATAAGCGAGAACAAAGATAGAGGGTATAGGAAACAAGAAAGAATAATAGCCATAAAACAGTGGGTTATAGAGACGAAAAAAATAAAGTCCGAAACAAAAGCGAATGCAGCCACCACAGCCCACGAGATTTAAATAACACATGGAAAATGCCGCAAAAAAACCCTTCCGTGCCCCAATGACGCCAATCCGAACACTTTCGTTATCCCAGCAATAAATAAAAAGCGGAAGATGAAAGGGAGAAATCACACCTGATTAAAATTTTGTCTGCAAGAAAATCCATTCAGCGCACAGCTATCACCACCTCCATCTCAAGCCTATCACGGCAAAATAACCACAAAACGATATCCCTGCCAAAATAACGCAAGTCAATAACACAAAAAACTTGCGAAACAAAGCTCAGTCCCAATCGTTATTGTCCTCATAATGATCCTGAGTGTTGGGTTCCTGTTTCTGCTGCTTCCCCTCTTCAAGGTTGCCCCAATTAGACCCCCGGAAAGCCCTCCTCAGCGGCGGAGACTCGGTCTGTCTCCCCACTGCACGAACCTCCTTCCCACCACACTCTTCTTGACATCCGCCAGCCAAAGTTCCAGGAAACTCTGATCTATCCCTTTCTTCAGGAATCGATTGGGGCGCATGTTCCGGGATGCGTTCCAGGACGTGCGAGGCGCTTTCTCCCGCCCCTAAAAGAAAGCCTCTATCAGAATCCAGCTGAAGAGGGCTCTGTTGGGTTTTCCCATACCTATCGCCTGGGGCGTCTGTTATGAAAACTATAGACTAAGCTCCGCTAACCATACCAGCAAGAACTTATCCCATACAACTATCCAGAGGCACAACCCTATAGAGCTTTGCGTTTTCCCCAGGGAATACCGCAGAATCGGGGCCGGGGACCTTGCCCATAAAAGTTCCTCTACCATAACCTGCTCCGAGATGTCTCATGCAGTTGTCCGGAGTTTCGGCCCAGAAGATGTTCAATGAGGTAGAGTCAGACCCCTTTCTCTCCGGCTCGACTATTTCACCATCTTCTGGAGAGCTAGCATCCACTCCTACAAACCCGCTACTCTCTTTCCCCTCCCGAGTGAGTTCCAAGGAGCTACCGGTAGAATCTGCGATTTTGCCCTCCACTTCCCTCTTCGCAATCTCCCTGAGTTGAAGAGAACTAGGAGCGACATCTCGAACCCCCTCCTCCTACTCCCTCTTCCTATTCCCCCCACAACTACTCTATTCCGAGAGTGTATCGTTCCTGCGATCCTCAGCCCCCGAATCGTAGACTTTGCCACGGCCGAGATTGGGGAGACCATCTTGTTTGCCAAACACCCTTGTTGGTCACCGGCCGACATTCCCCATTCCCCTATGAGAGGCTACCGGATCCACGGATAACTCTAAGTGAAGAAATAAAGAAACCCTCGTGAAGGCACGTGCCCCGCCCCCGATGAGCCCCAGGTTTTGACCGCTGATTACGACAACCACAGGTTACTCGAGTACTTGAATTACGATAGTGCCAGAGAAGTCTTCTGCTTCTCCGGGTGGAGGTGGGTGTATGATATCCCTACACTTCCCTTTCCTGCCTCGTTCCGCCCGTCGCTGTTTATGTACAGCTATTAATTGTTTTTCTTTTTTTTCTCCCTTAGTCTCAGTGAGACTTGATATTTGTCCGTTTGCGTTCGGCGAATTGGTGGGGTTCTGCTTTGTTTCTAACCTTTTCTCCCTCCCCCTAGTTATGTCTCTAATAATCTATGTGCTGAACAGGAGAGGATAGTGTTTTGTTCTGTACTTGCTTGGCCCATCCATCACACGCATGTAGTGCATAGTATAGTACAGTATGAATATGATACATTATGACACCGGTTTTTTTATTTTTTCTTTCGCTATCACACTACAGTAAAAGAAATTAAAAAAAATATCTAAATAAATACCTGTTTTACCGGACTAATAATCTACCAGAATTGAGAATTCCCAATCATACTACTAGAACCGTACTATTATAGCAAAAACAAGCCGCGATTGGTTTTTCCCTTCGTCCCGAATGTTAGAAGATGGGCCTAGACCAGTAGGTTATTCCCCTAGACCTACCCATATCGAATACGACCCTAAGTGCAGAGACGAGGTATCAGGTGGATGATGGGGATACCTTCATATTCCACTTAGAGAAAAGAGTGCCCTGCACGCTGCCATCACGGGAGGTGATAAGGGTTCGTAAGCTGCCGGTCCGGTCAGACTTGGGGTATAAGGCAGCCGCCTATCTGACCTGGCCTGACCTGACTGCAGATATCTGCAATGCTTGGAGTGATAATATGTGATTAAGATAAGATAAGCAGATGAAACGCCAAGATTTGTTGTAAACATCACTAGCAAAGATGTTTTTCTTTTCCAAGTTGAGGATGTCTCCCTCCGACAAAATCAAGTTTTGCCAGTCTTGGAGGATTGGGGATACAATAGGGATGAGCCCGCCCCTCACAGTGGATACGTGCTGTATCCAACCGTAGGTAACTGCCGACCAGTAGGTTACTGCTCATCCGAGGGATTATATGCCAGGCACGATTCCCCGTTAGACGAGGGAGCTTACTGTTTCCACGGTTATCCCTTAGCTAAGAATAAATTTATTTCGAAATATTCATGGAGCGAATCAAACCTTGAAAATAGTTAGCACAACAAACTCTCAACTCGCCAAGCCTGGCGGGGTTTCAACCGGGCATCTTAAACCATGTCATATAGTGCAAGAATGGAAAACCGTCAACCTCATTTAGGGGGGTTTTCAAAGGCGTATTCCCAACCCAATACTTGCACAAATGAAATAGAAAAACCGTAGAAATAATGTAGAAATGAATTAGAATAAAAGTATGGTTTTTTTAAATTGTAAAAGCGAATGAGAGAACGGGAATACACCTTTTAAAATCCGAGATTATCGTGTAAATCAATAGGTCTTGGCAGTGTGATGCAACATAAAACCACTGAGTAATCAATGTTTTATCACTCATAGCCAACTATGCGAGAGAAAATTATACTGCAACTATTATAGCAACAGCTCTCAACAGCGCAATATAACGCTTTGGAAATGGGCAGAATCAAAAAAGGAACTCAACAAAGAAAGCGTTATGGGTGGACAATCGGGTTGGCGACCAAAAAAGAGACTGAGCATTCCAGAAATGGGTAATGACTCCATTGGTGAAGAAGTAATCATGACAGAGGAGACTCAAGCTCTACATAAATATCCTGTATGTTTGCTAACTTTAAACTCAAGTTGGGCCAAAGCTAATATGCCTCTTGTTCAAAATATTGATAGATAATGTCCGAGTTGCACCATTGGATCTGGATATCCCCGTAAAGATGCCCTGTCGACAAACTAATTGGAGACGTAAGAAGCAAGCGGCTGCTCAGCTAGTCTTATTAGAGAGGAGCCCAACTCAGGATATAGAAGAAGTGGCGAGCCAGCAAGAGGGGCCAATAATGCAAGTGAGGAGGGAGTGGCTGGATATTGAAGGACCGGAAGGAGATGAGCTGGATGTAGAAGAGCAGGAGGGTGGTGGGCTGACTGGAGAGATAAGTGTGGAAGAAGAAGTTGGGCTTGAGATGGAAGAAGAAGATGATCAGGAAGAGGGAGAGGAAGAGCAGAGGAGCCAAGATGAGGGGGAAGAAGATCAGTAGGCTGAAGCTGTCAGAGGCGGGCCAGTCTTATCCCGATATCAATCCACCAAATTCCGGCATCGCATTCGCAGCCAAGGTATGTTTGATCTTGTCTGTTTAGTTTCAATATTGTTGAAAAAACTAACCGAGATTATAGCAATTCATGATATGCGAAAGCGATTAAGGTTCAAGAGAAGAAAGTTGACTGGGCAGGATCTTGATATTCATCTACAAGTCCTGGAGTTTTTACGTTTGCAGCGACACGGATTGCAGAAACTCTTTTGCAAGTGAACTCGAAAGGCTGCCGCTGCAATGGTTGCAGCAACTGGGGAAAGGGGGGAACGAGTTAGAAACCGCAATATGGACAATGAAAAAGATTGGATAAAGAACCGTCTGATTCCATCATCGCAGCGAGGGAAGTCACGAATGCTCCATCGGCTTATAGACGATGTGGGAACCAGGCTTGCTTTGCAAGAATACATTGCTGGTGCGGGAGAGTGGATAATGGGTCAAAGTCGTGCATACGCGATATCCTCCTACTGGGAGACTTGAATTCTCCCCTTTGAATAGCAATCTGAGCCCAAAGATCCACCACCTCCATATACGCAAGAGATCGAAGTCAAACTTGCACAACTTGCTGAAGAGAGAAATGACATCCAGGATACACTTAGCAGCCGGGCGGCAGCAAAATGGGTAAAGGAATTGGGATACACCTATCGAGATGTCAGAAACGGAGTTTATAAGTATGGACATGAAGGGGAGGATGTTGTGTAATATCGACAGCAATGTTTCCTCCCAGCCTTAAAGACTTTAAAGACTCGAATGGTGCATTTGGAGCTTGTTACTGGTGCCAATGGAGAAGAGCTTCATATGGTATATCCCACAGCTCTACCTCCTGGAGAGAAGGCCATTGTTTTAATAGCACATGACGAATCAACATTCAATGCCAATGATCGCCATTCCAAGATATGGATCAAGGATGACAACATTCCATTGAGGAAGAAAGCTTGTGGAAAAAGGATCATGGTTTCCGATTTCTTAACCCCTGGTGGAAGATCACGAGCACCTGATATTACACATCTTGCACCAGTTCCAGAATACGAGGCTGCAGAACATGGTCCAAAGCCTCTTAATCCCTATCTTGCAACCTCCACTATTGCATATGGAGGTGATATCTGGTGAGATGGTGATCAATTGGTGGACCAAGTATTAAAGCTTGTGATCCCAGTCTTTGAGACTGCATTTCCTGGCTGTCAAGCATTATTTCCTTTTGATAATACTACCAGCCATGCGGCTTATTCAAAAGATTCTTTAAGAGCATCATCTATGAATCTATGCCCTGGCGGTGGACAAGCCCATCTGAGACCTGGTATAAACTCCTTAACAGGAGGGATACAAGCTATGGTCATGGCAGATGGAACAGCCAAGGGACTACAGATGGTACTGCAAGAAAGAGGGTGGTGGAGACCCAGATTGAGAGTCCAATGCCGGTGGCCTGATTGGAAGAAAAATAAGATTTGTCTCAAAGGAGGAACATGCTGTGCAAGAGCACTCATAGCTAATGAGCCAGATTTTAAAGTACAAAGAAGTCGATTGGAGGAAGAAGTGGAATTAACTGGCCATCTAGTGCACTTTTTCCCTAAGTTCCATTGCGAGCTCAATTTTATTGAGTATTATTAGGGGGCAGCAAAGGGCTATGATCATAGGAGGTGTGGATATAATATTCGTGCATTGCGCAAAATGGTACCTGACTGTTTGGAATCTGTTAAGCCAACACTGATTGGGAAGTTCTGGGCACAGACAGAGAGAATGATGAGAGCATACCATGAAGGCATTGCTTATGGTACTCCAGAATTTAAGGAGAAGGTTACAGAGACTTACAGGAGCCATCGCAGGGTTTCGGACTCTCAAACTGTTGTACTTAGTTAATTTATCATTTTACATTCTACATTATTTACACTTCTTCATAGTCTATCACTAGCAGTCTTGGCAATAATATTGCACAGCCACTGTTGCATTTCACT
>Ga0307507_10013043_pt1 | contig 10162 bp, 7 predicted proteins | sample 7_EM_MG_FD_207223 | JGI IMG/M metagenome (GOLD analysis project Ga0307507, IMG submission 207223) | Populus trichocarpa ectomycorrhiza microbial communities from riparian zone in the Pacific Northwest, United States - 7_EM | ecosystem: Host-associated > Plants > Roots > Unclassified | place... | reverse complement strand
GACTGATAAGTACTGCAAACAACAGCCAGCACACACAAACAGAAACAGATGATGATGACAAGCCAAGGTGAGCTTGCCCCAAGCACTCATTTTTTAATGTGGAATTCAGGTGTCATGTTGATGGTGATGTGGCATTGAAACAATGAACAACATGTGTCGTTCATCTTTTTATTATATTTTATGATGCAACAGTAAGTACTCCCCATTCCACATTTGTCCCAACCCCACAACTCATTTATCTCACATGGAATCCAAGTGCTATGGTGCTCACCACGATGTTGCAACCAGACAACAAACAACAAATGTTGTTCATCATCATTCTGTATTCTAGGATGCTAAGGTAAGTACCTACCCCCTGTGGTTACCTCTTGCCAAGCTTGCTCTGAAGGTTGGGTGTCCTGTTATGGTGCTGTAAAATATCAATCCAGGAGAGGGGGTTTGCAATGGATCACATGGTATTTTAACATGTGCAGCACCATGAGTTCTGGAGGTTCAACTTCTGACTGGAGAACATGGTGATCTTCATTCCTCGCATGGGAATCATGCCTAATGAGACCCAAGTTCTGTCAAACTTCAATGTGTGCAATTTCCAGTTTGACTCTGTTTTGCTATGACGATCAACAAGTCACAAGGCCAATCTGTGAATCATGTGGGGATAGATGCCAGATCTGCAGTGTTCATGCATGGGCAATTCTATGTTGTGATTTCATGAGTAACTTCTGTTCATATCATCAAGATAATTTGGGATGATCATCAACCAAATCCTGTAATGAAAAATATTGTATATCCTGAAGTTCTTCTTGACTAATTTTTACTCTGAATTTTGTAGATCTACATAGGACCTGTAAATATGTGTAACTGAATTGATATTGGTGATATGGAGATTCCAAGACACAGCTGAGCATCAGTGAGCACTGTGCCATAAGATGAAAGATGTGTACCATAACTGGGATTAAACATGAGTACTGATGCAGGGGGCATGGCCCCTGCACCAAGGCACAGCCGAGCATCAGCGAGTGCTGTGCCAAAAGATGAAAGGTGTGTACCAGCACTGGGATGAAGCATGTGTGCAAGAACTGGGATGAAACATGTGTATCAGGGGGTCCAGGGGGTGTGCCCCTGGCAAGCTGTGACCCATGCCATAGGCACAGGTCTAAAGCTTGTGTATATCTAAGTGATTTGGTAGATTAGTAATATTGATTACAATGATCTGAGATTTGACCGACAACTTTAATCTGCTCAACCACTGTACAACGCCTGGCACAAAACATCTGTAAACAAACCATGCCACTGCGGCAAAGGCAGTCAGGGTTTCAAAAGACAATGCATCTTGCAACATGCCAGGATATCAACGCGCTTATCGATAATCACACCACCATCTTTCATGCATGAACATTCCACGAGTTTTGAGTGTCTTTTGGTCCCAGAATGTCACAATTTCTGAATTTATTCTCCATCTGGTTTCAGATACAGCCTACAGTGATGACCCTCTCATCGTTGATCTTATCTCTTCCATCAGGAAAAAATATATATATACATAGTTTTCTGATGGGATATGTACCCCTGAGTAGTTTTGTTCAAAACTTAGTAGCTTTGATTGCTCCAAGTTGTGGCTGATAGACCCAGCTCATTTGTTCATAGACCCAATACCTCCAATATTCCTAACTCATTTCCCCATAGACCTTGATTGTTCTTCTTACAGTGTCAGTAGTCCAAGTACTTTCTGCCCTAAATTATTAGATATTAAGGTTGCTTGATTATTTCAACTTCCTTGAAGATACAAATTTATTAATGACAAGGGCCTACTCAAATATAAATGAACAAGAATTGTCAGGATATTAATAACCAAAACATGAGATAAGTTTGTTGAGCCACAAGCAGTTGAAAGCCATGCTTGATGTTGATGGGAAAGAATGGTGACAGGTGTGTGAACAACGTCAAATCATGAGTTGCAATTCGTGCAAGTCTGTTCAAACTCCGACATCATATGATCATGTTGAATTTTGAATTTCCCAATGCGGAAATTCATTGTTCTTCCTTCCCACCACATTGTTGAACAGCCTCTTCTCTCGATGAACAACCTCCCCCCTCCCACAATGGATGGCCTCCTCCCTCCATCAAAGCCCCCTGTACATCCATCGTTCTATTCCTTCCTCGAGATTTTGACCCCCTTGCCCTTCGTTAGTCATAATTCCAGTGTGGTTAGCAGAGAGGCCGCCATCATTTCTGGGCTTGTTGGTGAATCCAAGGATCAGGTTCAAATGGAGCTTGATGCATGATGGCCAAAATGGGGAAACAGACAGCATGTTGTCGGCCTAGGCACATATTAGACTATCATTAGTAGTTGTTTGATAGTTAGATCTCACAATGCATTTTTCTATTTTCATGATCCCCATCTGTGTATGCCAAATTAAGCATTGTTAGTAGATCAGGTAGATGCTGTAGGCATGAAGTACTGAGTGCTACCAGGTGCTACCTTTGACTATGGGGGGAGAGTGAGATGCTACCAAGATGCTACTGATATCTACTGAAGTACAAGGAAAGACTACTGGTGCCTACTACAATGCAAGGGAGAACTACCGAAGCAACATATGGGGGGACTAGAGTACCAGGATATTATAAGTACTGTGGCTATATTGAACTACTGAATCAAGTTACTCCCTCCTGATGTCATCCTCAAAAGTTTGCGAGGCACTGGTCACATATAAATCAAAACATAATCAGAACTCACACCCCAATAGTTCAGTGTTGGACTGGGCTTTCAGATTGGTAGGGGAGAAGTACAAGAGAGAAATCAAAGAATTGGTTCATGTAGAGAATGGGTGGCAATTTAGTGCTGTCCATGCATCGGCACAGAAGATTGAAGGGTTCAAGATTGAGGAAATGGCTGCACAGATTGAAAAAATGGTGCCAAAATTTTGGGAGCTTTTGGACAATTTACTATCTGCCAAAAAGAAACAAGCCATCAATCCAGGCAACACACAGGATGATTTGGACTATTGGAACCATTTTGGAGATCTGGATTTGGAAGGAATAATATTGTCACTGACTGATGATGCTTTGGCACAAGAAAGGAGACTATTAGCCAGAAGAAAAGCTATAATTTCCATAGTAAGCACCTAGTTAATGATTATTTGTGATACTCTCTTGACATCAAAAATAGAAAAAGGTTGTCATCCTCAGCATTATAATGCAAAGCACAAACCAGAAGACCAATGCACTTGAAAGTATCATTGGAATATTCCTTCATTCATGCGGGACACCAGAAAAAGTCATTAAAACTCTCACACACATGGGTGTCTCAATTTTGGTAAATGCGGTTCACCAAGTGATCATGTCCCTCTCAGCTGAGTCAGCAAATACATTAAGAGAGTTGGGTCAAACATTTCTCATCGCATATGCATATGACAACTTTGATGTCAATCTCAAAACCTCTGTTCTGACAGTGGAAAAATCTAATGTAACACTCAAGCACTTAACATCGGCCCTTGTTTTCCCACTTCAGCATGGCATTGTTGCCGATGATCTGAAGTGCTCAGAGGAGCTCTGGAAAAAATCTCACTTGAACCCAAGTCAGAAGCTTTCCAACCTTCCTCCTGGGAGGACGTGGAAGGATCTCCTTCATTTACATCCTGAGGACTCTACCATTGATGGATTAACATGCCGTGAAAAATTCAATTCATGGAAATTCTTACATGACCTTGTTCACTACGGTCCGGATTACTTCAGACAATTTCGCCCTCAATTAGAACTTCCAAACATGGTCAATCAAATACCCCTTATAAAGACTCCAATAATTCCAGCTTGTGCAATGGAATTCAGCAACTCAACCGTTGCAGGAAATATTAGCACCATTAAAAATTTGATGGAGCAAGGCGGTGTAGGGGACCCTAGGGATCCAGAAATTATCTATGAGGTCAAGGACATAACCTTGTATATAATCATCTTTCATGGTGATCTTGGCACGGGTGACTGTATTTTCAGCATACAGCTCCAAAGGTCAATTGAGAAAACACCTTGGAAGTGATTTCAATTTGCAGTTTTTGTTCCAGGATTGTTTCATTTCAAGATGGCGTGTGCTGATGCATTATGGTGCATTTTTATCCAACCTTCCAAAGCAAGACTAGATAACACAAGTCTCATACAGGATATATCTAAATTATGACCAAAGGAAACTGGAATTATTACATCAAATCAGGATTTCATAGGATGCACCAGAGTATTGGGCACGTAGGCATATGCAGGCACCTTGATTGTTGGAGGATCGCCGTTGGCCACCATGAAGGCAAATTCACAGATCTAAATGCATTTGTGGAATCTAAACCATCCTTCAAATATTTAGCAGAGCTCAGCAACAGCATCACAAAACAATATGTTGCAAACCACAGAATGGCTCGTCTCCAACAGCAACCAATAGCCCATCGTGACCAGCAATTTGAGAATGCCCTTCTACTGAACAAGTATTTCCTGTTGTATGAAGAAATCTCGCATGCCATGAACTTTGGGGATATTGGGCATGTCGAAACTTGCCTTGTGCCCTGGATATTTACTTTTTGTGCAACAGGAAAGCACAAGTATGCAACACATATGACAAAGTTCCTCAGCGACATTCACTTTGTGTACCCCGAAGGATTGAGGAAGGCTATCCACATGAATATATTGGTCAATCCAACAGGCAAAATAGGACATGCTCGTGCTGTTGACTGGTGTGTTGAACTTAACAACCTCCATACGAAAGTTGAGCATGGGGGAAGTGGACCTAATCAGACAGTGGAGCGCATTATCAAGGAATCACCACTTGTTCAAACGTACTGAAGTATTCGGCAGACTATAGAAAAGAATTTTGCCTTGACACACCTAACCACAGTGCACACAGATCCAGACATGATGAAAACATTCACTGAAGTTCAAAAGAACCTCACAAGGACAAATCCTCACAAAATCATGGTGGGATGGACAACTGCGTATACTATTCCTGAACAAATTGACAAAGGATGAGAAGCCCTACTGAGCGGAGGTACTGGAGATGGTGGTGATGAGGAGGAGGATGTCGAAGGCCCTATCAACCCGGATGATGTCTTAGTAGAATTAGTTTGATATATAAAAAGTACCTATGCAGATGTGATGATTCATTATGCATTTTCTTTGTGCAATGAACCACTATGGCTCGAATAGTTTTGACATAGCTGATTCCTACCTTTAGTTAGATTTGACGTTAGTACAGCTGACACAAACACAGTAAATGAAACAAACTGTTGTCTCCCAAAAGTCCGCATGTGCTACATTTCTGTTTGGCACACTCTTTGCCTTTTCCTACAGGTGCTGGTGCTGAGGCAATATCGTGATCACTGCTTGCAGGTTGGATGGGAGCCAACATCATCAATGAGCATGGTTGAGGTTTCGGAATGTGATAACGGATTAGCTGAACAATTTCCACCCCCCATGCTTCTGATTCATCCCATCAGGTTTCTCGAGCCAGATCCTCCTTTGTGTCAATTTTGAAGTGGTGGGCACAGTCAACGATACGATCCAGAATGGTGTTTGACATGACCAACATGCCACCAAGATCGAGTAAGTGCGCCCTTCCGAATTCCTTTTCGGTCTTCTCGTCACACCAATCCTGAAGTGCAGTATGCAGTTTGAAGTCGTTTGGCATCATTGCATACTTTTTGTCTATGCGGGACCATGCAGGGAGGCATGTGGTTTGAGGAGGAGCACCATTGAATGCAGTAGCTAAAGAGGAGGTGTGGATGTCGCAACAAAGACGTGGTGGTGGTAGTAAACAGCAAGAACAGCCAGAGGTGTTGCCATGCATGGGAGGGTTACATTCCATGTGATCTGGTGCTGGGAGTGATTCAGTCTGTCAGAAACGCCATAATAACAATTCTAGAAGTTTACATACTAGCTTTATTGTTCTCGAAGTAAACATTCAGGGTCATGTGCTGGCATGACATTCCATAACTTTTTGCATTGATAAAGTCGTCCATCGCAGCCTCAACATCAACTTTTTGTTTCTTCAGTTTAGCCATCCTATGCTCCTGTTCTGTGTACCATGTATACATCTCTCTCAGTCGCCAATCTTCCTCTCCACCAGATATATCAGATCCAGATTCATCTGCACTATCACCATTAGATTCAGTTCTATTGATAGAAGGGGGTGCAATGCTTGAGCTGGAAATACGGGGCTGTTTGGATGGGGAAATTGTAGGCAGCTGTGTGGCCATCTTTCGTTTTCTCTTCTCCTGCCTCGCTATTTTTAACTTTAGCTCTACATCGAAATATTCCTTTTCAGCCAGCAAAACAGCTGTTGCCTCCCCTGACCTATCGCGTCCAGCATGTCCAAAATGCTGCCATAACGTCGAAAGTGAGGATGGAACTTTCCACTGAACAACGACGCGTATATCAGGGATATCTATACCCTGCAACCACATATGAGAATATACATATCTAAATTGATGACTTCACTCACCATTCCAAAGGACTCCATTGTGAACATCCCCCATGAATCACTGTGCATCAAGTGGGAAGCTTCCTTGTCTTTGAACGAGGTGGACATATCTGAATTAAACCAAATAAACTTATCTTGGTATTCAACTGGAATGAAGCTGTGAAAATATTGGCAAACTTTGATAGCTTCATTAATATTATCAACGAATATGAGAAATTTTGGTGGGGGTGAACCTCCAACTTTCCAATCACGGAGAAGGAATTTGAGATCTGCAAAGGAATTTAGGGGGTGCTGAATGGGCTGAACAACAATGTTGATATTTGGGCGATCGCTCGATCGACGTATGACTGTGAGCTTCTCAGGTCACAGCTGCAAGATATTTTTGACATCATCAAAGATAAGAGGAGGAAGTGTCACAGTGGTGATCATAATGGGAATTTCCCTTGGAAGCATGTAGTGAAGGCAGCCAACTTCCTTGTACTTGGAGCAGAAAGATCCCCATCTGCTGATGCAGTGAGCCTCATCAAAAATCACACTGGTGATGTGACTTGTAAAATGCACATTTTTGACGAGATGTTCAAAGCCTCCACTCAGCTTCATGAGTTGCTCAGGGGTAATGATAACCCCCTGATATTTAAGGTTTGCTATGGCCTGAGATCGACACGAGATCTGTGAGCATTGTATTAAAAGAAAGTACAGACACACCTGAAAGTTTTCATGAGTTGCCGTATCAGCACAAATAAATATAGCCTTGTACCCTGCCTTCTTCAAGGCTTGTACATTCTGCGTCCCAAGAAGATTCAATGGTGTCACAATGATTTGAAGGCTATTCTTAGGACAGAAAAGCAGGGGCATCCAGAATGTCAGGGTCTTTCCCATGCCCATGCCAGCTATTGACACCACATCCCTGTTCCTTTTCAAGATGGCCTCCGTGACTTTAATCTGCCATAAGCATGGGCATAAACCAAAAGCCTTTTCTGTGCAATCCCAAATCTCGGAATATGAGGGGAGATTCACAGATGAACATCCAGCAGTGGGGGCTGCCCCAGAGACTTCCACTGAGTGAGTGGCCACATTGTCAGCAGAAGGTAGAGGAGGACACGTGGATGCCATAGTGCATGGCAGCATTGGGTAGTAAACGCATCTCAGCAGCACATTGATTGACACATCGCATCGTGTTGATATCCTCAAGACATGTTGTCTTTTGAAACCCTGACTGCCTTTGCCATGGTGGCACAGTTTGTTTACAGATGTTTTGTGCCAGGCATTGCACAGTGGTTGAGCAGATTAAAGTTGTCAGTAAAATCTCGGATCATTGTAATCAATATTACTAATCTACCAAATCACTTATATATACATTGTGTCCGCCTCTCAGATGACTCAACCATGGTGCAATGAATGGGTAGGAGGATGACTGAGACTGGACTGGACCAAGACTGCCCAAGACCGGAAATTCCCAGGACCGTCGAAGACTGCAACCACAGTCCGGTCTTCAGTCTCTCACAATTTCCGAAATTTGAAGACCATGAAGACCGACAAAAGACTGGTGTAACCGGTCTCAACTGAAGTTTGTAACCAAATACAAACACCCCTCGTAACCTAACACAAACACAAACTTCTTCCCTCTTCCTCAAACCACCATCAACCACAACACCTGGCCACCATGGCCACTACCACCCACATCAATCGTCAACCGCCCACATCGCCCATCAACTGCCCACATCAGTTGTCGACCACCAAAAACGATGCCATGTCACCAACCGAACGAGTGCCGGTGAGGTCGAGGGGACACGATGAAGTGATGAGGCAAGACAACGTGACAATGGGACATCTGATGGTGACGACCCGGTTGTGTTCTGCCTGCCCAGGTGAGTACGCCACCCCTTTTGCCTCACACTAATTTCCCTCAGCGATGTGGCAACCAAATGGATGATGACAGATGTCATCGTCATTCATTGATGACAAGGAACCACCAGCGATGAGGGACGACCACAGCCACACCACCACAACAATGATAAGAGTCCAAGGTGCCACATCGATGGCAATGTGGCAACCAATCAACAAACAATGATGATGTCGTCATTGTTTATGTATTATTGTAATGGTAAGTACTTTACCTTCATCCCAACCCACCTGCTAATGGTACCATGCTACAGCAACTACAATGACTGACATGACGTGATGCCACCACAATGCGATGCCACTACGAGGCAGCGCCACCATGGGGAGTGCCCAGCCATGGTAACCAAATGGCAAATGGCAAGATTGTCACTGTTTGTTGTTGTTTATTCTGTGAGCGGAGCCTTGTGGGCAGGTGCTCACAATGAAATGTAGTTACTCTTCATATAAATTTTATTTACTGTAGGAACAACAGTCAGAGTACTACCTACCCCCCAAACCCCTGTGCAAACCAGTTGAGACCAGTCTTTCAACCATAGAAAATTGACGAAAACTGCACTGAACTGGTTGATGTCAGTTCAGTCCAGTTTTTCGAGGTTTGTCAACTTGTGAGGACCAGTCCAGGTCTCAGTCTTGTCAAAATTTGACAAAAGACCAGACTGGAACAGACTTCCAAGCACTATGTGTGGTGGAGGATCTGTGGCACGCGGACAAGGGGTGAGAGGTTTGAGTGGGACAATAACGCTGGATGAGTCCATGGAAGTTCTGGGGGATGAAAAGGCATCACTGTCATCAAAAGCAGCATCAAAAGACAAGGTAGGCGCAGCTGCAATTGTGCGATGACCTTGTCCTTCCTCGAAGATGATGTCTCAGCTTTTGATCATGGTACCTGATGCCCGATCCCACAGCTTATAGGCACCATGACCAAAATAGCCTATCAAGACATATTTGATCGATCGAGGCGACAACTTCGAAATGCCTATTTCTGCCAGGATTTTGGCATATGCTGTGCATCCAAAAGGATGAAGGTGAGAGATGTCTTGCCGCTTCCCAGTCCACTGCTCAGCAGGAACTATGCCAGGATGATGAGCAGAAGGAACAAAGTTGCAGAGATAAATCACTGTCACAGCTGCATCAGCCCATAGTGATGGTGGCAGGCCTGAGTCAACGAGAAGACAGCATGTGCCCTTGATGATTATCCTCATCCCATGTTCTGCCATCCTATTCTGGCCGTGTGTGTAGGGCATGCTGAATTTGACAATAATGCCGTGAGTCTTTGTATATTCCTGCCATTTGTCATTGAAGAATTCTAACCCCATATCGATGTGAATGCAAATAAGCTTCATCCCTGTCTCCCATTCTGCCCTCACATGGTACTCCAAAAATGCATCAAGGGTAGTGCCACTGGCCTTATTGGCTAAGAAGTAGCCTTGTCGAAAAGAAGAGCCCCCATCATTGAAGACCATCATGTATTCGGCTCCCCTGTAGAGCAGACTCGCACTGGACCCCATAGGTCAATGTATACACACTGAAGTACATTTTTCTCATGCTCTGTCAGCTCGTTATATGGACAAGCTGTTTGTTTCCCATAGATGCAATCCTCGCACTTCCCCTGGATCTCAGTGATATGCGTTGCACGGGGATGAACGTGAAAGTGCGCAAAACACGAAACAAGGATCAAGTGCCTCGGGGAAAAACCCTAAACACCTAACACTCACTCACTAACACACACACACACAATCACAATCTCGGTACAAGAGTTCGGGGCCTTTGATATTGAAAAATATCACTTGTGTTCTCAAAAGTCTCAATAGT
>Ga0307507_10013042_pt1 | contig 10164 bp, 4 predicted proteins | sample 7_EM_MG_FD_207223 | JGI IMG/M metagenome (GOLD analysis project Ga0307507, IMG submission 207223) | Populus trichocarpa ectomycorrhiza microbial communities from riparian zone in the Pacific Northwest, United States - 7_EM | ecosystem: Host-associated > Plants > Roots > Unclassified | place... | reverse complement strand
GTGGTTGGTGTCGGAGACCTCGCAGATCAGCGTGGTCGCGTCATGGATCAGCCGGAGCCGGATGGGGTGCGCGCCGTAGCGGATCGCGTTGGTGACCAGCTCGCTCACCACCAGCTCGGCCGTGAAACCGGCCTCGCTCATGTTCCAGCTGTCGAGCTGCTCCACGACCTGCTTGCGGATCGGGGCGACGAGTGAGGGGTCGGCCGGGATGTCCCAGGTCGAGACCTGCTCGGCGGGCAGTCCCTGGGTGCGGGCCAGCAGCAGCGCCACGTCGTCGGCCGCGCCGCCCGGCGGGAGTACGGCGTGCAGGATCCGGTCGCAGGTCTCGTCCAGCGAGTCCGAGGGGGCGTACAGGGCGTCGAACAGCAGCCGTTGACTGACGTCGAGGTCCCGGTCCCGGTTCTCGATCAGCCCGTCGGTGTACAGCGCGAGCACGGTGCCCTCGGGCAGCTCGAACTCGGCCGACTCGAAGGGCAGCCCGCCCAGACCCAGCGGCGGCCCCGCGGGCAGGTCGACGGGCTCGGGCGGCCCGCCGGGCCGGATCATGACCGGCGGCGGATGACCGGCACGCGCCAGCGTGCAGCGCCGGGACACCGGGTCGTACACCGCGTACAGGCAGGTCGCGCCGACCTCGCCCGGGCTGCCCTCGCCACCGGCCTCCGCGGACAGCCGTACGACGAGGTCGTCGAGGTGGGTCAGCAGTTCGTCGGGGGCCAGGTCGATGTCGGCGAGGGTGCGGACGGCCGTGCGCAGCCTGCCCATCGTGGCGGAGGCCTGGATGCCGTGGCCGACGACGTCCCCGACGACCATGGCGACCCGCATCCCGGACAGCGGGATCACGTCGAACCAGTCGCCGCCGACTCCGGCGCGCGCCGCCGGCAGATAGCGCGAGGAGGCCTCCAGGGCGGCTGTGCGCGGGAGTTTGCGGGGGAGCAGGCTGCGCTGGAGGGCCAGTGCGGTCTCGCGTTCGCGGGAGAAGCGGCGGGCGTTGTCGATGCAGACGGCGGCGCGGGCGGTGACCTCCTCGGCCAGCAGGACGTCGTCGTCGGCGAACGGATCGATGCGCCGGTACCGGGTGAGGACCGCCACGCCGAGGGTGACGCCGCGGGCCTGGATCGGTACGGCCATCGAGGAGTGGATGCCGTACTCCTCGACGCGCCTGGTGCGGGTGCGGTCCCAGGCGAGCCAGAGTTCCAGGTCCCGGCCCGAGGCGACCAGCGTGCGGCCCGCGACCAGCGCGTCGGCCTGCGGGGACTGCTCCGGGTACAGGTTCAGCTGGCCCGGTTTCGCGACCGCCTCGGGGCTGCCCTGCTGCACCGACTGGTGCGCGGCCCGGCGCAGCCTGATCGGCGCGGTGATCGCGGTCGGGAGCTCGCCGCCGTGCTCCTGCGGGTCCAGCAGGTCGATGCTGACGAAGTCGGCGAGGGCCGGCACGCAGACGTCCGCGAGCTCCTGGGCCGTACGGGTGACGTCGAGGGTGGTGCCGATGCGGACGCTCGCCTCGTTGACGAGTTGCAGCCGCTCCCGCGACAGGTAGTTCTCGGTGAAGTCGTGCGCGGCCAGACACACGCCCCGCACCCGCCCCTCGGCGTCGGTGATCGGCGCCATCCGGGCCAGCCACGCGTGCGCGGCGTCCTCGCCGCCGGTGCGCATGTAGATCTGGAAGTCCTCGGCGGTGCCCGAGGTGAGCACGCGCAGCATGTACTGCTCCAGCTCCGCGCTCTGCGTCTTCCCGCCGATCTCGGTGACCCGCAGCCCCTGGATGCGCTCCTCGGGCAGCCCGATCACATCGGCCATCGCGTCGTTCACCCGGCTCAGCCGCAGCCGCTCGTCGTAGACCGCGATGGCACACGGCGACTGGGTCAGCGCGGCGGTCGCGAGGGGGTCCTCGGCGGCGCGCGGACCGCCCCCCTCCAACGGTGTCACGACGAGCCAGTCGCCCGGCCCGCCGTCCCGGGGCCGCCGGTGGTGGGCCAGCAGCCACACGGACACGGCGCGCCCGTCGCGATGGCGCAACGCCACCGTGCCGTCCCAGCGGGCACCCGTGATCGCGGGCAGCGCCTCGGCACCGTCGGCCAGCAGCCCCACGGCCGGGCGGCCCACGACCTCGTCCGCGGCGTGGCCGAGGAGCCGCCCGGCCCCGTCGTTCCACTCCACCAGAGTGCCCGCGTCGTCGATGACAACCCGCGCCGTCGCGGCATCGTCGAACGGGTAGACCGGTCTCATCGTCGCCACTCCATTGCGCGCACTCACAGTGAACAGTCACGCCACTTGCGTTCCAGCCTAGTGCGTCACAGTCTCGCGCGGACGAGAACCCCCAGGGCCGGGGGGTACCCGTGGTCAAGGGGGAAAACCGGTCGAAGTGCCCCACGGGACAGCTGTCTGCCTCCGCACTCTTGACGCCCCGGAGTGGCACCCCGTCAGAATCTGTTCGGTCACGATCAGTTGTGAGTACTTCTGGGCCCTGATGAGGGAGAGCCGCCATGACGGTCACTCGCAGATCGGTTTTGATCGCTTCCACGGCCGCGCCGACGGCCGCATCACTCCTGGCCGCCCCGGCCGCACGAGCCGCCGGATCGGGCGCGTCCGGCCGCCACACGGTCCCCCTCCGGGACGGCTGGCGCTTCGCGCTGGTCAACCCGGGCGGGACCACCGACCCGACCGGCGCCTACGCCGATGCCGCCGCACCCGACTACGACGACTCGGCCTGGCGCCAGGTCGCGGTCCCGCACGACTGGAGCATCGAGCAGACCCCCACCACGGCATACGGCACGACCAGCGGCACCGGGTTCTTCCCCGGCGGCCTCGGCTGGTACCGCATCGCCTTCACCCTGCCGCCGGCCTTCGCGGGCAAGCGGATCTCGGTCGAGTTCGACGGCGTCTATATGGACTCGTACGTCTATTGCAACGGCACGCAGATCGGCCAACACCCCTACGGATACACGGGGTTCGCCCTCGACCTCACCGACCTGGCGCACACCGACGGCAGCACGGAGAACGTCGTCGCCGTGCAGGTGCGGAACCAACTCCCCAGCAGCCGCTGGTACTCGGGCAGCGGCATCTACCGCGAGGCCCGCCTCGTCGTCACCGAGCCGGTGCACGTCGAACGCTGGGGTACGTACGTCACGACCCCGGACATCACCGCCGAGCGGGCCGTTGTGAGGGTCCAGACGTCCGTGGTGAACGTGTCGGGTGCCGCGAGCGAGGTCGAGGTCAGATCGAGAGCCGTCGACCCCGGCGGCCGGACCGTGGCCCGCGCCGCCTCCACGGTCGCTGTCGCGGACCGCGCGACCGAACCCCATGAACTCACCGTCCCCAGGCCCAAGTTGTGGGACATCGAGACCCCGGACCACCGCTACACCCTGGAGACCGAACTGCGGGTGGCCGGCAAGACGGTCGACACGTACAGCACCCCCTTCGGTATCCGCACCTACCGCTTCGACCCGGACGAGGGCTTCTCCCTCAACGGCGTCCACACCAAGATCAAGGGCGTCGACCTTCACCACGACCAGGGCGCCCTCGGCTCCGCGATCAGCATCGGCGCGGTACGCAGGCAGTTGAGCATCATGAAGTCGATGGGCGTCAACGCCTTCCGCACCTCGCACAACCCGCCCTCGCCCCAAATCATCCAGGCCTGCGAGGAGTTGGGCATCGTGATGATGGTCGAGGCCTTCGACTGCTGGCACACCGGCAAGACGACCTACGACTACCACCGCTTCTTCGACGACTGGTGCGAGCGGGACGCCACCGAGATGGTCCTCGCCGCCCGCAACTCGCCCGCCGTGGTGCTGTGGTCCATCGGCAACGAGATCCCCGACTCCACCGCCACCGCCGGGCTGGCGATGGCCGACCGCATCATCGGCGCGATCAAGACGGCGGACGACACCCGGCCGGTCGTCATCGGCTCGAACAAGTACCACGGGGTGCCCGCCAAGGGCTCCGCCGCCGACCTCATGCTCGCCAAGCTCGACGGACTCGGCCTCAACTACAACACCGCCAAGTCGGTCGACGCCCTGCACGCCGCCTATCCGGACCTGTTCCTCTTCGAGTCCGAGTCCTCCTCGGAGACCTCGACGCGCGGCGCCTACCAGGAGCCGGAGCACCTGAACACCGGCGAGAACCACACCCCCGGCAGACGCGACACCTCGTCGTACGACAACAACCTCGCCTCCTGGACGATGAGCGGCGAGTACGGCCACAAGAAGGACCGGGACCGGAAGTGGTTCGCGGGACAGTTCCTGTGGTCGGGCATCGACTACATCGGGGAGCCGACGCCGTACGACGTCTTCCCGGTCAAGGCGTCCTTCTTCGGCGCGGTCGACACGGCCGGCTTCCCGAAGGACATGTACCACCTCTTCCGCAGCCAGTGGGTCGGCGAGCCCATGGTCCATGTGGTGCCGATGAGCTGGAACCACGAACCGGGCGACACGGTCGAGGTCTGGGCGTACGCCAACGTCGACACCGTCGAGCTGTTCCTCAACGGAATGTCCCTGGGGGCAAGGGAGTTCGACACCAAGAAGACCACCGACGGCCGCGCCTACCTGGAGACCACCGAGCCCACCGGCGACGACAAGACCTTCACCACCGGCCCCTACCCGGGCAGTTACACCAGCCCGAACGGCAGCGCGGGCAAACTCCACCTGACCTGGAAAGTCCCGTACGAGCCGGGCGAGTTGAAGGCGGTGGCGAGCAGCGGTGGGAAGGTGGTCGCTTCCGACGTGCTGCGTACGGCCGGGGCCGCACACGCCGTCCGCCTCACGGCCGACCGCAAGTCCCTTGCCGCAGACGGTCGTTCGCTGGTCTTCGTGACCGCGGAGATCGTCGACGCCCACGGTGTCGTCCTGCCCGACGCGGAGGACCTGATCGCCTTCGAGGTGAGGGGTGGGTCCATTGCCGGTCTCGACAATGGGCGCGAGGAGAGCGCCGAGCGCTATCAGGCAAGCACCCGAACCGCCTTCCACGGCAAGGCACTTGCGATCGTGCGGTCCGGTACGGCGGGGGGCTCGATGAAGGTGACGGCGCGGGTGGAGGGGCTGCGGACCGGGACGGTGACCGTACGGACGACACCCGTCCGGGGTGGTGCCCTGACTCCGGCGTCGCGCTTCAAGGCGGATTATCCTGCGCCGCTCAACTACCCGTACGCCGACGCGAGTTACTCGGGTCGGCCCGACACGCTCCCCGCCGCGATGCTCGACGGTGACCCGGCCACCGGCTGGTCCAACGCCTTCGCCAAGTCGGCCACGGCCCTGCTGCCGTCCTTCGGCGGAGCACGCGAGAAGGACTGGGTGTCGGTGGACTGGGGGAGGACGCGGTCCTTCGACCGGGTGGAGGTGTCGTTCACGGTGGACGCGACGCACAGTCTGCCCGCTGCGGTGACGGTCGCCGTGTGGGACGGTCGGGCGTGGGTGCCGGTGGAGGGCGCTGCCGTCGACTGGGCCACGGCCTCGGACAGCCCGACCGTCGTCACCTTCGATGCCGTGCGCGGCTCCCGGCTGCGGCTCGCGCTGACGAGCGCTCGTCCCGGGGTGGCCCAAGGGGCGGTGCGGATCAGCAAGTTGGAGGCACCGGCCGGGTAGTACCGCGTCCGCTGCGGTCCGGACGGGAATCTGGCCTGTCCGGACCGTTGACGGAGTGTCATGTCTCGAACAGCATGGCCTGCGTCCGTAGTGAATGGGAGCGCTCCCGCGTCCGTGAAGGGCTCAGACGTGAAACGACGCAGAACGACCCTGCTCGCCGCCACGGCCCTCCTCGCGGCGGCCCTCACCACGCTCCCGGCCGGCCCGGCCGGGGCCGACGAGGTCGAGCAGGTCAGGAACGGCACCTTCGACACCACCACCGAACCCTGGTGGACGACGAGCAATGTCACGGCGGGACTGTCGGGCGGACAGCTCTGCGCGGATGTCCCGGGCGGCACGACGAACCGCTGGGACGCGGCCGTCGGCCAGAACGACATCACGCTGGTGAAGGGCGAGTCGTACAAGTTCGCCTTCACGGCGTCCGGTTCGCCGGAAGGGCAGGTGGCGCGGGCGATCGTCGGACTGTCGGTAGCGCCTTACGACACCTACTACGAGGTCAGTCCCGAGCTGAGCGGGTCGGGCAACTCCTATGCGTATACGTTCACTTCGCCTGTCGACACCACGCAGGGGCAGGTCGCTCTCCAACTCGGTGGCGGTGCCGATGCCTGGCACTTCTGCATGGACGACGTGTCGTTGTTGGGCGGGGTGCCGCCGGAGGTGTACGAGCCGGACACCGGGCCGCGCGTGCGCGTCAACCAGGTCGCCTATCTGCCCGGTGGGCCGAAGAACGCGACCCTGGTGACCGCGTCCACGTCCGTGCTGCCCTGGGAGTTGAAGAACGCGGCGGGTGCGGTGGTCGCGCACGGGCGGACCGTGCCGCGCGGCACCGACGTGGCCTCCGGGCAGAACGTCCAGTCGATCGACTTCGGCTCCTACCGGGGGCGCGGTGAGGGCTTCACGCTGGTGGCGGACGGGGAGACGAGCCGCCCGTTCGACATCGGGACGGCCGCCTATGAGCAGTTGCGGCTCGACTCGCTGAAGTACTACTACACGCAGCGCAGCGGCATCGAGATACGGGACGAACTGCGCCCCGGGTACGCCCGCCCCGCCGGTCACCTGAACGTCGCCCCCAACCAGGGCGACGCCGACGTGCCCTGCCAACCCGGCCTGTGCGACTACACACTTGACGTGACCGGCGGCTGGTACGACGCGGGGGACCACGGCAAGTACGTCATCAACGGCGGTATCTCCACATGGGAGTTGCTCAGCACCTACGAGCGCTCACGCCTGGCCGGCACCGGGCAGCCGGCCAAGCTCCGCGACGGGACCCTCGCCGTCCCGGAGAGCGGCAACAAGGTGCCGGACGTGCTCGACGAGGCCCGCTGGGAACTGGAGTTCCTGCTGAAGATGCAGGTACCCGACGGGCAGCCGCTGGCCGGTATGGCGCACGACAAGGTCCACGACGAACAGTGGACCGGGCTGCCGCTGCTGCCGAGCCAGGACCCCCAGAAGCGCGAACTGCACGCCCCGACCACCCAGGCGACGCTCAACCTCGCGGCGACGGCGGCCCAGGCGGCGCGTCTGTACCGGCCCTACGACCGGGAGTTCGCGGCGAAGGCGCTGAGCGCGGCGCGGAAGGCCTGGACGGCGGCGCTCGCCCACCCCACGGTCTACCCGGACCCGAACGACGGCACCGGCGGCGGCGCGTACCCCGACGACAACGCCACCGACGAGTTCTACTGGGCGGCGGCCGAGCTGTATCTGACCACGGGGGAGCGGCAGTTCGCCGACCACGTCGTCAACTCCCCGCTCAACACGGCCGACATCTTCGGCAGCCTCGGCTTCGACTGGGCCCGGACGGCTGCCCTGGGCCGACTCGACCTCGCGACCGTCCCCAGCCGACTGCCCGGCCGGGACGGGATCCGCCGCTCGGTGATCGAGGGCGCGAACACCTACCTGACCACGCTGCGCGCCCAGCCTTACGGCATGCCGTACGCACCGCCCGGCAACCTCTACGACTGGGGCTCCAACAGCCAGATCCTCAACAACGCGCACGTCATCGCCACGGCGTACGACCTCACCGGCGCCACGAAGTACCGCGACGGCGCACTCCAGAGCATGGACTACATCCTCGGCCGCAACGCCCTCAACATGTCGTACGTCACCGGCTACGGCGAGGCCAACTCCCATAACGAGCACAGCCGTTGGTACGCCCACGAACTCGACCCGAACCTGCCGAACCCGCCGCGGGGAACTCTGGCGGGCGGCCCCAACTCGTCCATCCAGGACCCCTACGCACAGAGCAAACTCACGGGCTGCGTCGGTCAGTTCTGCTACATCGACGACATTCAGTCGTGGTCGACGAACGAGACGGCGGTGAACTGGAACGCGGCGTTGGCGTGGATGGCTTCGTTCGCGGCGGATCAGGGATGACCAGCGCGTGAGCAGGTGTGCCGAAGTCGCACATCAGGTGTCGTCGGGACTGCTCGCGAGAGCTCCGCCTATCCAGAAGGAGAGTGCCTTTTGGTCTTTGCTCAGTGAGCGTCGTATGGCGTTGACCAACCGCACCTGCGCTTGGGCGGGCGCCCTGCTGGCCTGGGAGAACTCCTCCGGGGTCAACGGGTCACGCGTCGGGTCGCGGGCCGGGTCGCGGGCCGCCCGGTCGAGGAACTGCCCGATGGCCTTGGCGAAGTTGTCGATCTCCACCGCGACAGCCGCGGGGGCGACCAGACTGGCACGGGTCAGGACCGCGCTCCACTCGCTCCAGTCGTAGTCCCAACCCTGTCGGCCGGCGTGGGCGCGGCTGATCACCATCGTGAACTTGGCGTAGTGGCTGATCAGTTCCTGGTAGGCGAGCAACTGCTTCTCCCGCAGCCACTGCCGGTCCTGGGCCCGGTGCGTGACGATGCCCCCGACCAGGACACCGATCGTGGCGGACAGCGCCCCGGCACCCGTCGTCACCAGTGTGTCCAGCAGTGCCACCTCAAGCCCCGTATTCCCCGTCGCTCGAACATCGGCGGCTCGAACCTACTGGTGACCGACTTCCGGTGACAACGTTCCGGCCCGGCAACTGACCCTAGGGCTCACGCTCCACGAGTTCCCTCGGGCGCTTGTGCGCGGTGAGTGTGTGGAGTTCCGCTTGGTCCAGCGGGCGGTGCACCTCCACGTACTCGCCGTGCGGCAGCCGCTTGATCACGCCCGTTTCGCGGCCGTGCAACACCAGCTCGGCGTCCCGGAGTTGGAGGCCCAGGCAGATGCGCCGGGTCACGACGAAGGCGAGTGCCGGTACGGCGAACACCGCCACCCGTACCGCCCACGTCACCGTGTTGATCGACAGGTGGAGGCGGGTCGCCACGATGTCGTTGCCGCCACCGGCCAGGAGGACCAGGTAGAGGCTGATCCAGGCCACGCCGATGGCCGTGCGGGTGGGGCGGTTGCGAGGGCGGTCCAGGAGGTGGTGTTCGCGTCTGTCGCCGCCCGTCAACCGGGCCTCCAGGAACGGGTATACGCCGATGAACACCAGCAGGAGCGGGAAGACCACGATCGGGATCAGTACGCCCAGCACCAACGTGTGGCCCCACAACGTGACTTCCCAACCCGGCATGACCCGGACCAAGCCCTCCGCGAAACCCAGGTACCAGTCCGGCTGGGCGCCCGTCGAGACCTGGTCGGCGCGGTAAGGGCCGTAGGACCAGACCGGGTTGATCGAGGCCACCGCCGCGAGGAGGGTGAGGGCGCCGAAGACCAGGAAGAAGAAGCCGCCCGCCTTCGCCAGGTAGACCGGCATGAACGGGGTGCCCACCACGTTGCGTTCGGTGCGGCCGGGGCCCGCGAACTGGGTGTGCTTGTGGTAGACGACCAGGATGAGATGGACGACCACAAGTGCCGCCATGATGCCGGGGATCAGCAGCACGTGGAGTGAGTAGAAGCGGGACACGATGTCGTGGCCGGGGTACTCGCCGCCGAACAGGAACATCGAGAGGTACGTCCCGACGATCGGGACCGACAGCAGCGCGCCGTCCACGAAGCGCATGCCCGTGCCGGACAGCAGGTCGTCCGGGAGCGAGTAGCCGAAGAGGCCCTCGAACAGGCCGAGGAACAACAGGGTCCAGCCGAACAGCCAGTTGAGCTCGCGCGGCTTGCGGAACGACCCCGTGAAGAAGTGCCGCATCATGTGCGTCAGCATCGCGGCGATGAACACCAGCGCCGCCCAGTGGTGCAACTGCCGGATCAGCAGCCCGCCCCGCACGTCGAAGCTGAGGTGCAGTGTCGAGGCGTAGGCGTCGGACATGCGGATGCCGTTCAGGGGGACGTAACTGCCGTGGTACGTCACCTCGTTCATCGACGGGTGGAAGAAGAGGGTGAGGTAGATGCCCGTCAGGATCAGTACCACGAAGCTGTACAGGCAGATCTCGCCGAGCAGGAACGACCAGTGGTCCGGGAACACCTTGCGCAGATACTGCTTGCCGAGCGAGTAGATGCCGAGGCGGCCGTCGAACCAGTCGGCGACGCGTTCGCCCCGCGAGGGGTCGGGGGTGCCGGTCACCGGTCGTCCTCCTCGTCGTCCCTGTGCACGTGCGTGAGCTTCTCGGGGTTGGTCACGATGTAGACCCCGGACACCTGGTCGCCCTCGGGCGTGAGGTCCATG
>Ga0307507_10013040_pt1 | contig 10164 bp, 6 predicted proteins | sample 7_EM_MG_FD_207223 | JGI IMG/M metagenome (GOLD analysis project Ga0307507, IMG submission 207223) | Populus trichocarpa ectomycorrhiza microbial communities from riparian zone in the Pacific Northwest, United States - 7_EM | ecosystem: Host-associated > Plants > Roots > Unclassified | place... | reverse complement strand
TAATAATGTTATAATAACCCTAGTTATAAAACCAGAATTGACTTGACGAGTTGATAGGGCTTGAACTGGTCCTAGTTTAAGAAAAAATACAGGAATGATTAACTCGACCTGCCCCGGTCAAAAACCCAAGTCAACCTAGGATAAAACATGGATAAAAAACCCATTGAATTTTTTGAAAAAAAATTGGTCAAAACAAGGTTGCTATGATTATTTAAAGAAAAACAATTTGAGTCAGCCGAGTTGACCCTCCCGTATCGTGACTTGAACCTTACCTCTGGTTGACTACCGGGTCAGGTTTTAAAACCATAATAATAATCACTTTTATTCATACCTTGACTCGGTCAACTCATGTTGACTCTTCCAACCTTTGACCTAGGTCTTGCTTTGGTTGACCTCCGAGTTGGGTTTTAAAACTATGATAATAACAAATTTTATCTTTACATTGATTTGGGTTGACCCCCCTAACTCGTGCCTCGGGCCTTGCCATGGTTGACTCCCAAGTTGGGTTTTAAAACTATGATAATAACAAATTTTATCCTTACGTTAACCCCCCCAACTCGTGCCTCGGGCTTTGCCCCAAGTTGACCCTCCTGATATGTGCCTCGGACCTTGCCCCTGGTTGAGTCTCGAATCAAGTTTTAAAACTATGATAATAACAATTTTTATTTTATTTTGACCCTCTTGACACGTGACCCAAACCTTATACTAGGTTAACCCCTAAGTCAGTTTTAAAACTATGATAATAATTACTTTTGTTTTTATGTTGATCCGGGTCAATGGTTAACCTTACTCGTGACTCGGCCTTGCCTTGGGTTAATCCTTGAATCGAGTTTTAAAACTATGATAATAACTATTTTTATTTTTACGTTAACTTGGGTCAACCCAATCCTTGACCCAGGCCTCGACTAGTGATCAGGGCTTTACCCTAGATCAACATCGAATTGGATTTTAAAATTATGATAATAACTATTTTTATCTTTACAATTCTTACTTAAATAATATTAGAATTAAAAGTTTTTTACAAGGATATTTAGGAATAAAAAATAATAAATATTGTCTCTGAAACATGTTTGTTATGTACCTCTTGTTTGAAAGTACATAAATTCACTCTAAAATTGTTCTAGAGAAATACTTATTTTTATGCCTCTGTCTTTGTCTCTTTAACTAAACACATTTATGTCTTCATTGTCTATGCCCCTTCTATCACAAGGCAGTAACCAAACACTATCATAGATGACTTTTATACAGTTAGGGTGTAGAGAGATGATAACCTTAGGTTCCCCTATTGTACGTTAGGTTCTGGGATGATCATAGACTCAAAGATGTTGAGTCTAGCATCCCTCTAGGTCTAAAGGCATTTGGATCTAGCGTGTAGCCAAGCCCAAGAGAGTTGGATCTAACATCTTGTCAAACTCATAAACATTTGGGCCTAACACATAGCCGAGTTTAAGGGAGTTAGGTCTAGCATCTTATCGGACTCCCAAGCGTTTGAGCCTAGCACGTAGCCGAGCCAAAGGGAATTGAGTCTAACATATTATCAAACCCCTAAGCACTTAAGCCTAATATGTAGCCGTGTCTAAGGGAGTTTAGTTTAGCATCTTACTAGAACTATATATGCTTGGACTTAACACGTGCCTGGTCCCATGAAAGTTTGGTATATCATCTTGCTAGCACTCTTTTCCACTGGTTTTAATTTTTGTTGAGTTTTCATGATGTGGTGTCTTTCTCTCAACCCGTGTATCCAATCCATGGGCATTTTAAGTAAATGCACTACCTGTGATTCATCAGAACCTCTCCTTTGTTAATAGCTTCATTCCAGACAAATTTTCATTACAGAAGAACTTCCCCGACCCCGAAATGTTTTAACATATTTTCCTTACATTACTTTCGATTTGGATTCTTATAATAATTGGTCGATGGAAGGTGCATTACTAATAGCTTTTTAAATATAATTCTTCAAGAAAATATATAATATTGTATATAAGGATGTTAAATAAAATAGTAAATTAAATTATTATATATTATATAGGTTTGCGGAGAAGTTATAAAACATTCTATTCAATAAATTAAAACTTCTAATGAATTAATATGATATTATGTTATATATTATGTAGGTTTGTAGAGATGTACTAATAGAACATTCTATTTATTTGAAAAGATTAGCTTCCCATTTGATTATTTAATTATCGTTGATAATTCTTTTATTATATTTATAATTTCTTGTGTTTTTTAATTTATTTTGTTAAATATAAAAATATCATTTTATTTTTTTATTTAAAAAATCAGAATACTCAAAATTAAATACATTCATAAGACAAATGCTTTCTTTTCTTGTATTAAAAATTAATCTGAGATTATACTTGAAACGTAGCATGGATAGAGTGCTAGTTACCATCTCAATCAAATAGGATTATACTTCGAAATACTAACAAGCCTATATACCTCGTTGTCTCATCGAAGGGTGTCTCCTCTAACATCCGGTATCACTTTTCATTGCTGGTTGTGGAAACATTTGCTTCCTCTGTTTTTAACTTTGCCACGCCATGTATGATGCGAGCACTATAACATGAAACAACTTATCAGCAATGGAGCAGTCTCAAGCTTGTGTTTTGCTTAGAACTAGCATGGATTCTCATCCCAGTACTTACCAGAAAGATGTTGAAGAAAATAAGAAGATATCAGAAAAAGAATGATTAATTTATTTAAAAATAGTGGTGCAATTTTGAGATCATTAACCATATATTTGCCTAATTGAGTAACTGGACAGATATAAATGATACAATTTAAAGCCAAAGAAACACAACCTTTGTTCATTACACCTCAATATGTTCAAGGTCCGGCAGGGGAAATCGAAGAACTGCAGCGATGCCGGAATACATTGCCAACTGCTCTCCTGAAACGTGCATTGATGAAAATATACGAGCAGTGCCCCCTGAATCCTTCACTGATTTAACTAGATGGGCAAACTTTCGCCTCGTCGGTATATCAGCATTATTCCTGAAAAGATCATCTGTGATGAGAAGTGTTTGTGTAGCCATATATTCTTCTTGTGCAAACTCAACGTGCTTCGGCCCATAGCATGCTCGAGCAGAATCATTCAAAAGCATGTCAGAGAAATCTTTGAGGTCTCGGATCTCTTGAGCTGCTTTAGTGTCTTTAATCAAGTTCATGACATTCGGAGCACCAAGAACATCTTCCAAAGCATGCTTGTTTCCAGAGCTTGTTTGCGCAAGAACAAACCGTGACATGTTCTTGATAATCAACTTCAACTCTAATCTCCTCTCTGCCTCCAACAATAAGTAACGATAAAACTGATCTTTAATATCCCCAGGACTTGCAATCACAGCACACTGAACCACATTAAAATCAACATGTTTCACAAAAGCCTTCAGCACATGCTCGAAGAACTTATTGGATGCCGTAACCCCATTCTTTCCTCGAGGAATTGAAGCTTCTATCCGGGCACAAGCGGTAGTAATACTTCTCCAAACAAGAAAGATACTTGCTAATCCTTCTTGCATTAGAACGACAGAAAGATCGGCAGCACCTGAAGCAGAATCAAAAGCAGCCTCATTCATCACATCCAATGCCACTGCATCCCAGTGCTCCTTAAATAGAATAAAGGGTTGATTCAGCTCAAGTTCTAAACTATGAAACGCTCCAATCTTCACAAAATCATTCTCTAACTCATTCTTTCCACGAATTCGCAAGACTGATTCTTCTTTATCATAATCTACAGCCTCAACTTTGATTTCCAGCTTCAGCTTAATCTGCCCCGAACTTTTTTTAACACGACCGTCTTTCGAAACTTTCCTGACAGTATTAGCCATAACAGCATCTCCAGGAACAATCAAATTGTAGAGAACCCACCAATCATCTAAATCAACAGCTTCTATTTTAATGCTACCAGAACCATCTGGTTCAAAACTCTGTCTCCGGATCTTCATGGTGGCTAGAAACAAGAGATTGTGTAAGCAGAAAAGAGAAAGAACGCACAAGAAAATTTACTTGCACAAAGCGCTAACTAGGAAACTACGGATTAGGGCATCTGTATCTGCTTTATATATAAACGAAGGAAAATCCGAAATTGTATAGGAAATATAAGCAATCCTATTTCCTCCCGGACACAACAATATCCTAAATTGGATTGGAAATATGACGCTTCCTACCATGTTTCCTAAATCTGCGTTACTTGTAATCCAAGTTATCAGTAAGAATCTCTCTAAAAAATAAAGAGAGAAATGTCATGAAATCAAGGATTAAATCAATGTGTAATAATGAATATACAGGGCAAGCCACAAAATTCCCATCCATGTTCATGGAGCTCTGCTCCATTTCTGAATATCATTTAGAACATAATTCATGATTAGTCATTCTACAAAAGTTCTTCAAAATCCAAAATTGATGTGTAAAGCAAAAACAATTATATATAATGTAAAGATAGATATTATGGAAAAAGGAAAATTCTGAAGTAAATAAAAAAAAAAAAACCTTATTGAAAAGAGCATGAATCTTTAAGTCATCATGAGCACCACGATGACAATTGAGCCTTGGACAGAGTGATACTAATCTTTTGACTTTTCCATTGCTCTAATAAAAATCATGCATGGAATTTTGCAACATTGAAAACTCCCAAAGAAATATGTGAATGGAAGAATATGGATAAACAAGATTAATTGCCTCCCGTATGTGCAGTCCAAATTATCTTACATATTTTTATTATTGCAACTCACACATTCATAATTGATGACTCGTTCAATTTTAGTAATTGTAACTTGTGAAAGTTCTTTTCACATTAAATTAATCATAACCTGTGTAGCTAGATAGCAAAAAAATATAAAACAAAAAAATCAATAACATAACTGAACAAACATGTCGTAAAAATTGCAGTCGTGGATTAGTATTTTCAGAGTTGTGTCGTCTTGATTGATGAGGAATTGAATTTGATCATTAATTGGTGGGTTGACAAGGTGATTTTCACGCTCACCTGCTAAAATAAGTCTTACATCATAATAATGGACCCTTCGATACTTAAACGTAGAAGAAAAGAAATATATTGAGTAGGAGGATAATATGAGAAGCAAGAGAAAAATATTTGCAGAGAGGAGCATGAGCATGGAAGACTAATGAAGTGGGTCTCTAGCTGGACTTTGTTTTTTTGGACTTTGATTTTGTGTGGACTCTTTTGGTCAGTATGTTTAGGCTGGACTTTGTTTTTTTGGTACCATCAAGTAAAAACATAGTGTTCATCTAGTACTAAAAACTTTCTCCTCGTTGTTACAAAAAATAAAAATCCCTCTACTCTCTCGTGAATTTTCAATCAACATATTTTTAAAAATTAATTTTCAACCTTAGCCCTTATTTAAAAGACCCCAAGACAAGGTGATAATTCAATGATAGATGAGCGTGGCTTATATCTATACCCAATATACCTAGACTTGACAAGAATGTCAAGCCCAAATGACATGAATCTAGTTCATTTCCAAGCCCAATTAATGTTCTTGGATGTGGTTAAGAGTAGAGTCCAAGTGGGCAAAGATTTAGAGAGTTGTCAGATATAACATTCTTAAATTCAGTTATGCACTAAGCCCAAACAGACATAGTTCTAATGAGCTGTCAAACTCAATATCCTTAAGTTCAGCTAACCACTAAGCCCAAAAAGACATGAGTCTAGCGAGTTGTCAGAACCAACATCCTTGGGTTCAACTACGATCTAGACCTAAATAGACATGGGTCTAGCGGACCTAACATCTTTGGATTCAGGTACGCGTTAAGCCCAAATAGATATGGTTCTGACAAGCTACTTGGCCCAACATCCTTGGGTTCAGCTACGCACTGAGCCTAAACGAACAAGGTTCCAGTGAGCTGTCAGACCCACCACCTATGGGCTTGGCATCGTGCTAAGTCCAAATAGGTATAGGTCTGAAGATCATTATAAAACCTATGTTAGGTTATAAGGCTTCATTTGTTTATTCTTATGACCTTTAACTTAAAATGCTAAAATCAAGGATATTCATCTTCCTACACCCTTAGATGTATGAAAGGTTTCATTTCTCATTAATGCTATCAAAACGAAATGAATCTCTAACCCCTCCACTTCAGCAAAATAACAAGGTTCAAAGGCTATAAATACCTCCTAAACCACCTAAATAAAGGGTTAACAATCTTCATTATCTACTGCATAAATATTTTCAGAACATCTCTCTCTAAAATATCATTGCAATCTCTCTTTATAAAAATACTTACTTAAGCATCCGAGAGTTCTCAAATCTACCAAAAATGATCTTTTACAGGTATCAACCACCATTCTTCTTGGCTTACCAAGTACCAAATATCTTGATTTGAGAGAATGAGTCTGTTTGAGAGAGCTAAAAGATTAACTGATTATTCAACATACAAACTTTGTTCCTAAACTACTTGAATATTTTAGGACATCAACATCCATCATCCAGCATCCAATATATTAAGAAAAAAGTTGTATTTCTTTTTACCTATATCAATTTTAATTTTAAGGCTAAAAATTCATAAATCATTTTAGTTTTTAAAAATGAAACATAAGTTTTTAGAGAAATTAAAAAGTGGGGTTTTAACGTGGGACAAGTATCAATAAGTCGAAGTTTAGATGAGTTAAATAAGTTTTCTGATAAAAACAGACAATTTTTTAATTTTTTGAACTAAAATTTAGCCAGTATGTTCTACAAGTGTAATTTTATAGTGGGTTAACTAGCTATAACAAATTGAGATATTTGTTTTCATACCTAAATTAGATTTATAAGTTATTGTTTGGGATTTTTTTATTTTCAAATTTATTTTCTAATTATGTTTTAGAATTTTAATTTGTTTTGCTTTTAATTAGCTTATATTAGTTTGTGTGTTAGATAAAACGTGATTTTTTTTTTGTTTTTACAGTATGCTGGTTAGATTCTTAGAAAATAGTTAACATTTTGGGCCTCGTTAAATCATTTCTAACTAGTATATTGGTCTGTGCTCCACAGTGGGTCAATAACCATTTAATTTTAATTTGAAAAAAACAATATGAAGAGCATAGTGAATATTTGAGTACCTTGAGTTTGGTTGTGGAGCCAAACCCAATAGTAATGGGTTTAGATATAGAGCCAGACCCGAGAGTCTTAGATCTGACAGCAATAACAGACCCAATAGCATTGGGTCTGGCGGCCCAGCCAGACCCAATAGCCTTGGGTCTAGCTGCGGAGAGAAACTCAATAGCTTTGGGTTTGGCTACTGAACTGGTGGAGATTTCGAAGGGATAGAAGGAAAATAAAAAGGTCTTAAATCCTTAACTTATCAAATTAGTCTTATAGGTGTCATTTCTTTCCTTTGTCCTTTACTTGTTTGCTAAAAATCCATGCTTTACTGGTCGGGTGCTTGAAGATGCATGGTAATGAATGTTATTACTGTAACCTTATAAAAATTATTATCATGTAAATCTGAGTGTTCATACTCGTTAAAATAGATTAAAAAAAAAAAACTTCGCTTGAGGTTTGACATACAAAGATGAGTCTGCTGAGGTTCAAAGCTAAGTGTGAATCGGTGTGAGGGTCTTGTGTTGAATGCTCGAGTTTTTGGGTGGAAATACTTAAGTTAAAACTTGAAACTTGGAGTTAAGAATAATTTAGGTTAGAAGTTGTTGTTTTGTTTTTGTTCACATACGACCTGGTTTTGATTTTTAATTGTTTTTCCTTATCTGATTTGATAATTAGTGGAGATAGGAAGCGTGCTTGTTTGTGTGTTCGGTTTTCTTTTTTTTTGTGGTAAAAATCTTGGGGGTAAATTGAAGTTAGCCGATGACGATGCCAAATGGGAGTTGGGCCTTTGAGAAAATTTCAATTGTTTGTTTCGTTTCATGGATTAGTGTGGTTTTAATTTGATAATCTGTGCTGAAATTTTAAGTTCTTGGGATTTGGATCATGAATAAAATTTCAGGTTTGATCTTTAGTGATATTGCATGGTTTTTGAGAGTTTTTGTGATGTAACATGGGTTTTCTCAAAGGTTCAAGACCTGAGGTGGACATTGATCTCTTTGATGACAGGTTCACGAATTTATTTATTTGCTTCTCAATACAAAAATGGGGGCTTCACTTGTATTTTCATGATTTTGCAAAAAAATTAGCATTTTTTCATTGGGTCCGCCTCTGTAGCTAAATTCAAAATCGTTGGGTCTGGTTGCGGAGCTGAATCTAATAGCCTTGAGTTTTGCTGAGAGTCGAACCAAATATCCTCAGATCCAATGGCCTTGGATCTGGCTATAGAGTCAGACCCAATATTCAAAAAAAAATATATCTTAAAATAGTTTTTTTTAAAATATATTGAGATAATATTTTTTATTTTTTAAAATCTATTTTTTATATCATCATATCAAAATAATACAAAAACATTAAAAAATATTAATTTGAAGTAAAGAAAAAAATAAAAAAAATTAAATTTTTTTCAAAGCATTTTTGCAAAGCAATAAACAAATATGCTTTAATAAGAAAATTCAACCCAACCTCAAATAAAAAAAAACTTATCATCACCCAACTTTTGTACAATATAAAAAAAAAAAAGTCTCATCAATTTATTTCCTCCTTATAGTATGAAAAAAAAATAAGACAAAAGAAAAAAAATTAAAGAGGGGAAAAAATTGGAAATTTCTTAAAAGGAAAAAATTAAAGGGCAAGAAATTAGTTGTCAGTGTATTGGGCGCTGCTCTGCTATGCAGTTTTTATGGTGCTACTGTAAAAAAATACTTTATTTGAGGATGATAATGATGCAAATACATTCCGTCCATTTAATCCAACTCAAACATTTTTACATTTGAAAAAATATTTGTTATTGGCCCACTGCGGAGTGCGAGCCAATATGCTAGTTATTATATTATTACGTAACGGTTATTTTTTAAAATATTATATATATATATATATATATATATATATATATATTGAGATATTATTATTTTATTGTTTAAAAAAAATTTATATCACTACATCAAAATAATACAAAGACATCAAAAAATATTAATTTGTATTACAAAAAAAAAAATAAAATTAAAATTTTTTAAAAGCATGTTTTGATAAGGAAATTCAACCCAAGCTCAAATGGAAAAAAAATTAACATCACCCAACTTTTATACAATATTCAAATTGTCCAATCAATTTATTTATTTTTTTATCTTATGAAAAAAATTAAATAAAAAAAATTCAAGAGAAAAAAATAAAATTAAAAATACCTTAAAAAAAAGTTGTCGAGCGAGGCACAAGATTCCTTAGGCTTCCACTGTTTTTCATTAATCACTGACTCTCATTTATACAAGGTCTGTAGTCATTATTTTTGGAAAATTCAAATTTTAGGGAACCTACACCATTGTGAAAGGAGCATTTATATTCGTGTTGAAGTGATTTGGATTTGGATTTGGCATGACAGCAAGAAACAACAACTTTTGACATTAAAAAAAAAAAAACCATCGTCCGTTGTGAATTTTTGTTTTTGTTTTTGCAGTATGCCGGTTGGATTCTTAGAAAAGTGTAAACATTTCGGGCCTCATTAAATAATTTCTAAAATGTTTTTAAATTCACATCAGCATCACCGAATGCCCAAACTAGTTAAAGGTCACTTCACCTTCTTCTTATGACTAGATGTGCCGTCCTCAAGGTGAAGAAGAGGTAGGTTTTGTTTGGTGTACCTGCCTATATATCATGGCTTCCCTTTAATTTCAAATTCGAAGAAAAAAAATGCTGACCTTTTCAAAAATATACTTCGATAACTTCCATGAACAACTTCGCCTCCTCCTTCATATTTCATCAAAGGACCACATGACCACATTAAAAGGATGCAATTACTCATGCATTGAATGCTTGCTATTTAGATAGAAATTAGATAGAAAGATGGTGTTTGAACATCGTAAAAAGTCACGTACGTTTCTAGAACATGGCGACCTGCATCCACTTGTTGACGTGTGCAATGCACGGGCCAGCAAAGTTACTCTGCTCGTTTACCCTAGCCTACTATATTTGTTTTAGGTTTAATTTTGGTTCTTTAAGCCTTAATTGTTTTATATCAACATTATTTTATTTTAGTTTGCAAAATCGAGAATCAATCGAGTGTTAAAAATTTCCTTCGACATTGCGAGAACCCTGTATATAGACAATTAAAATAAACTATCAAGTT
>Ga0307507_10013039_pt1 | contig 10164 bp, 10 predicted proteins | sample 7_EM_MG_FD_207223 | JGI IMG/M metagenome (GOLD analysis project Ga0307507, IMG submission 207223) | Populus trichocarpa ectomycorrhiza microbial communities from riparian zone in the Pacific Northwest, United States - 7_EM | ecosystem: Host-associated > Plants > Roots > Unclassified | place... | reverse complement strand
AAAACAAATGGATTTTGTTTTTGATTTGATTGATCACTGAAACTGAAACCTGAAGTTTCAGGCGTGTTTGTGTGGGTCTTCTTTGTAATATTTTCTTTCTTGTATGCCCATTAAATAATAATAAATTCCCGTTGAAAACAAAACGCATGTTTTGCTTTCATGCTTTAGGATTTAGGGTTAGGGTTAGATCTGTAACAAATCAGATTGTGAATTCCTGTTTCTTCCCTTTGAATTTAGGGTTTCAAATTTAATTTTTGTTTTATTTTAATGATTTTGACTTTTTGTTTGGAAATTCGGGTGTAGTCGGAGAACGTGTGTGTGTGTGTGGAGTTTCCACCTGCTTTGACTGAATTGGGAATTACAAATTCTGGATCAAGATCATGTAAGCCCTGATTTGATTTTTTTTACTAATTATTTATAAATATCTTGCTTGAATTCTATGATTTTTCTATGAATTGAATATCTCAGGAGTTTATTTTTAGTATTTTTTTGTGTTTGGCAATTCAGTTAGATTTTATTAATGATTTTATGGATTAAGTATTACAGATTTTCGTATAGAAAATTGTGATTTAGGATTTTTTCAGTATCATAAATTTGATCCTGTGTATACCTTTTGTTTTAATTGTAAAATTAAGTTAATATTTTTTTTGAAGTAGAATTGTGGAATTGAGGAGGGGAACTTGAGGCTTCCGTGTTTAAGATAGTTCATACATTAGTCTGGATATGTGATGCTTGAGAAATATAAATTTGCTCGTGTCAAGAAGTTATGATCCTTTGAGAATATGAGTTGGTGTTTGAACGGCAAGGAGTGATAACATAATCTGCGCTGTGTTTTCTGATAAGAAACTATAAATGAATCTGTTACAGGCTATAGTAATTTTCTGGAAGCCCAGGAAAATTTAATGCAATGAAATGAGGCTATTGTTGAATTGGACTTTCGGTTGTTGGCTGTTAGTAACATCCTTTGTAATTAATCTGTTGATTATTTTTGTTTACAGTCATAATGGGAACTGAACTCATTAGAGTTCATGTTAAGGAGGAGAATGATGATATCCCATCAGTTCCACCTGGTTTCGAGTCTTTTGCAGCTTACACCTTAAAAAGGGTGCAAGATGGTGAAAAACAAGAAAGTAATGTAACCAGTTGTTCAGCCACTACAAGCGCTTCTGAATCACAGTCAGTCAAGATGGACACAGAGTTTGAGGATGAAGCAAAAGTTACGAGGTCCCTTCGACGCAGACCCTGGATAAAGTTTGAACATTTGGATAGCTGTTCAGAGGACGAGTCTGATTCTGTGAAGCTTAATCAAGTTAGTTTTTAGTATCATTTTCATCGTTATCTCTTTGAAAATGATGAGCAACATCATGCATATCTAGCATTTGAATTTCTATTTTCCCTTGCAAGTCCTTTATGTCTACTCTGGATGCCTTATATCCCATTTCCTTATAGCAGAATCTCTCCTTAAGGTCTCGCCTTCCCAAGGGAGTGATCCGTGGATGTCCACAATGCAGTAATTGCCAAAAGGTTATTTTATTTTCTTCTCCTTTTTTTTCTTGCATACTTGGATTAGCCTTTCATGCAGTCTGGTTTAATTAGCTTGATTCCCCTGTAGCAATTTCCATGTTATTGTCTAGACAACCATCATTATGTAGCATCCACAATAATTTCATTTTCAAGTTAATGGTTGGCACTGCCCCTACATATATGGCTGCACTACTAAAGGGTGGATTCTTACTGTAATGTAGCTTCCTGTGGTTGCTAGTTGCAAGGGTCCTAGAGGATCGGAACTGTGTCTGATCTGATGTTGTGTTTTGATATACTCCTTCATGTCTTTTATCATCTGTTCCAATGTTATTTGGTTGATAATTGAATATCTGGTACAGGTCAGTGCAAGATGGCATCCAGAAAGTGCTTGTAAGCTTGATATTGAGGATGCTCCTGTATTCTACCCAACTGAAGAGGTCTACATTTTTTCTTGTTATATTTTGCTTGTCTTAATTTCAAAAAAGACATTCTTCATATTCTGGTTTCGATGTGCAAATCTGTGATTTACTTATGTTCAATTATAAGGATCTGTGAATGTGTATGCAATCGTTTTTCCAGGAGTTTGAAGATACTTTGAAATATATTGCTAGCATACGGCCTAAAGCTGAACAATATGGAATCTGTCGCATTGTTCCTCCTCCTTCTTGGAAACCTCCCTGTCCCCTTAAGGAAAAAACTATCTGGGAGGGCTCTACGTTTGCAACTCGTGTCCAGAGGGTTGACAAACTGCAGAACCGGGACTCTATGAGAAAGAGGTCAACGATGTCTAATCATACAAGGAAGAAAAGGAGAAGATGCATGAGCATGGCAGTAGATTGTGGTACAGATATTGGAAGCATCTCAGGGTCAAATGATGCTGGTGTTTGTGAAGCTGAGAGATTTGGGTTTGAACCTGGCCCACTGTTTACTTTGGATACATTTCAGAAATATGCTGATGATTTCAAGGCCCAGTACTTCAGGAAGAATGAGAATACTATTAATAAGGGAGGCGATATGACAACGTTTCAGAAGACTTGTGAACCAACATTGGATAATATTGAGGGCGAATATTGGCGAATTGTAGAGAAAGCAACTGAAGAAATTGAGGTGTGTTTTGTGAGTGGATATGAGCTATTTGAATGTTCATTTTCTTTTTGTTGATTAATTCACTTATTTGTGTTGCCGTTCTTTACAGTGTCACTTGTCTCCCTTGTTTGCATGCAATGTGAGTCGCAGAGTGAACTAGAGTCGTTATATTTGCTTTGTCTATTGCAGGTCCTTTATGGGGCTGATCTGGAAACTGGGGTTTTTGGCAGTGGGTTTCCAAAAACATCTAATGAAGTTAGTTCTGCAACAAATGATCGTTATACAAAATCAGGCTGGAACCTGAATAACTTTCCGAGGCTTCCTGGATCCATTCTTTCCTTTGAAAGTGGGGATATATCCGGTGTTTTGGTGCCATGGCTGTATATAGGGATGTGCTTCTCCTCCTTCTGTTGGGTAAGACCTTATGTCTACTGTTTTATAGATTATACAAAAAGCCTAGCTTCAGTCCAAAATAAATAAATAATCATAGGTAAACAAATATATTGTTCTGTTATGTTTCTTGATGAATGTGTCTGGAGTGTACTTTTTATTGGTAGCTTGTATAACTGAGCCTTGACGTCTCCATCTCCAATGATGGATAATCAGTTCAGTTTTAGGTTTTACAACTTTCATTTTTGCAATTTTTATAATAACAGCTCTTATTTGTCTTATGAACAGGCTTTGGCATAGTTTATGCATTTGTTTTAGAGCCTGATTACTTATTCTTGTGTTTCCTTTTTCTTTCACATGGTTGAGAACAGCATGTTGAAGATCATCACCTATATTCACTGAATTACATGCATTGGGGCGCACAAAAGATGTGGTATGGTGTGCCAGGGAAGGATGCCATTAAATTGGAAGAGACCATGAGAAAGCATTTACCTGATCTTTTTGAAGAACAACCCGACTTGCTTCATAAGCTGGTGAGTAAAAGTTCTTGCACTGTGCTACCATGTTAGATGCTCTCATAAAATTATGCTCTTTTAGCTGTTGTTTGGACACCATTTGTTGACTCACCAAAAATCACAAAGCCAATCATGGTCTTTGTTCACATTGTTGTCTTATGGAATCCTTCACCTGGATTCATAAACTTGGATTACAGTGGCTAACCCAAGTTCTCTGAATCTTTCAAGGATTTTGTGCACATTCCTTTTTTGCTTTCTTCTTTTATCTGCTAAATGTGTAATAACCTTTGTCACCAGTCTGCAATAATTTGTTTCCAAAAGTGGAGGTCTTCTGGAGAAATGAAGTAAGAAAAAAAAATCAGCTTAGTAATCTTTATGGTGAGATTTATAAATCTCAAGTGACATGGAACTCAGGCAGGAAACTTCAATTGCGAAAGTGCTCTATTCCATGGAATGCCGGATGCCTTATGTTTTTGTTCCTGAAATTCTGCGATCATTGGCACTTCGTTCCTGGCTTTCAGTTGTGTCAGTTACAGAGGCTTCATTTTTAGATGACCTAGGATAGCATGGATAGAATTGATTATTAACAGATGGTAGCTTTCCTCCTATTTTATAATGACAACCATGCCTTGAACTTGTTTTTCCCTTGCAGGTGACCCAGCTTTCCCCCAACATACTAAGATCTGAAGGAGTGCCTGTCTATCGGTGTGTTCAGAATTCCGGAGAGTTTGTGCTAACCTTTCCTCGAGCATATCATTCAGGGTTTAATTGTGGTTTCAATTGTGCGGAGGCAGTGAATGTAGCTCCTGTTGACTGGTTGCCCCATGGACAGACTGCTATAGAGCTGTACTGTGAGCAGAGACGGAGGACTTCCATCTCCCATGATAAACTGTTGCTTGGGGCAGCAAGGGAAGCAGTGAGAGCACATTGGGAACTTAATTTACTTAAGAGGAATACCTTGGATAACTTAAGATGGAAAGACGTGTGTGGAAAAAATGGGATATTAGCAAAAGCATTCAAGGTAAACTTTAGTTTGTCTCTATGAGACTATCCAGCTGATTTTCATTCTACAGTTTGAAATATATTTTGTCACAATGTCAGTTGTTTCAAGTCAAATCGATGGCTGTTTGAAATTTAGCTTGGCTTGCCTGGGTTCAAGGTAGTAATTCAAACACGCCACTGGAAAAATATTGGAGTTGTAGGATGCTGCCATTAAATTGGTATTGGCATATGTAGATTGTGATGCCTGTTCTAAGCTTCAAGATGCCATCTCAACTCTATTATTTGGTAAAACTTTTATGCAACGTGGCTGTGTACTGTTCACAGAACAGGCAGTCTGATTTTGATTTCCATTATTATAATGAACGGGGAAGTTACTACTTGGTTTACTTTTCAGTTTTCACTATTTTTTTTCTTTTTGTCTTGCGTGTTTTGGTGTGCTGCAGGTATCTTATCATTGACTTGTTAATATGCTTTTTTTCAGAAATCCTAGATGTTAAGTTTGAAACTTGAAAGTGTGTCATTATGTTAGCAATAAAAGTTCTCACTGGAAAACTTTGGTGTTATTCCTTTTCCCTATTGACTTTGGATGTTCTTGGTTCAGGAACGTGTGGAGACAGAGCGTGTGAGGAGACAATTTCTCTGCAACTCTTCCCCAACATTGAAGATGGAGAGTGATTTTGATGCCACAAGTGAGAGGGAATGCAGTGTCTGCCTTTTTGATTTGCATCTGTCTGCAGCAGGGTGTCATTGCTCTCCAGATAAGTTTGCATGCTTGACTCATGCAAAGCAGTTGTGTTCATGTGCTTGGGGTGCCAAATTTTTCCTGTTTCGCTATGATATCAGTGAATTAAATATCCTCCTGGAGGCATTGGAAGGAAAATTGAGTGCAGTATACCGATGGGCAAGACTAGATCTTGGACTTGCCCTGACGAGTTTCGTTTCCAAAGACAACACACAAGATGTTAAATTATCTTATTCTCCAATAAGAACAGCAACTGAACCGGTGAGATCACACACACCAGCAGATCCTTGTAGAGATTTACCAGGGAGAGCAATATCTAGTGATATTAGAATGAATTCATCTGGGATCTGTAGTCAGATAGCATTGGAAGAAGAGAAGAAACCACCTGAAGGCACTCCTTCAAAAGATGTGAGGGCATCATCTGTATCTCATAGTTCTTTTCAAGTAATTGAGAGGGACAATGACAATTTGAAGCTAAACCAAAAAGGTTCTAGTCTTTTGTCTACCAATTTAAGAACGCTAGTTTGCCTGTTGTCTCAAGAAGACACATCTTATGCTGCAGGCCTGGCTTCAGAGAGATGTGAAGGGAAGAAGCCTTCAACTTTGGGTAATGACAATGTTATTCTTCTTAGTGATGATGAAGGTGATGAACAGAAGCCAATTTTAGAAAGGGCAAAAGAAAATGTTTACGGGAAGCTATCAATTTTGCATTATAGTTCATGTAATGACAATAAAGATTCAATCTTAACTGTTCCTGTGGTTGATGGAGCACTTAAGAGTGAAAAGAATGTCAATTCGTTACCTGATGAACAAAAAAATAATTCTTCATCTGGTCCTGTGGTGCAAGTGAAGGATGGCTATCATCAAGATGGTGGAAAGGTTTTGGAATTTAATCAACAGAATGTTTCTTGCCACACAGGTCCTAGCACAGCAGGATTTGGTAGGAATGTTCAGAATTCCTCAACTAATAGAGATACCAGTAAGGATAACGGAATGACAGATGTTGGGAGTCAGCATCCACAGCCATGTGGCATTGGAAAGCTTAACAATGCAGACAAGATGGGAGGAAATGCCACCTCAACTTCATTGGACAACTCAAGAATTATGGCAGGTAGCCCATCTTCCTCGCAAAATAACTTGGAGAGACACTACCGCCAGAAGGGTCCCCGCATTGCCAAGGTAGTGCGAAGGATCAATTGCAATGTTGAACCTCTGGAATTTGGGGTTGTGCTTTCTGGAAAGTCATGGTGCAACAGCCAAGCAATTTTTCCCAAAGGTATCTTGCATATGTGTTTTATACAAAGATCATAAAGTTAAAGAATAGTCATGCTAAGGAATAGGAAGAGACCTTTATTAATGCATATTTGTTCTATTTGATGCAGGATTTAGAAGTCGAGTTAGGTACATAAGTGTTCTAGATCCAGCAAATATGTGTTACTATGTCTCTGAAATACTGGATGCAGGGCGAAACGGTCCTCTATTTATGGTAATACCAATTTTTCCTTTGGTCAGGATTTAATACTATAGTATCTTATCATCCATCATTTTGATTGTTGCAAAATACACTACTTATTTATTTATCTTGGAATATCCTGAGAGGTCATCATTACCTTTTTTCTTTTGTTCCTTATTGGAATTCTAAGCAACTAAAGAAATTTGGAATGAATTTTAAGATTGTTGCTTAGTACTTGTCAGATGCATCTGATGGCTGCTCTTGTTCTCTAATACACTAAATTTTACTGATCATTGTTATGTAATTTTAACAGTGTTTGAATTCTGACATATAATCCCCTTGTATACAGCAAGCATTAGCAGGGGTAATGTCTCGTAAAAAATTTAAGTTGCTGGCATCATAAATTACCTTTCCTCCTAAAGAGTTGTGATATAACTCTCCTTGTTCATGATGATTGGTTTTGTAGCTAGTTTGAGGGTAGAAGTGATATTAATGAAGTACATTGAATAACCCAACCAGGAATTGGTCCAATTATAAATAACTCCATGCCGTGCTGAAAGTTGAGTGATGGGTGCCCATATTTGAATAAAAAGATTGGGTGCGGCAATGGAATCTTGAATCTTGCGGATGGTTTAGATTTAGACAGTCGAAGTTCTTCGCATACAGTAGTTTTGAAATACTTCTAACCTGTGATTGAGACTGTCATTGGTCATTGCATTTAGATAGATATTTCACGTCTAATCTGTTGTGCTCTGGTATTTTCAGGTTTCCTTGGAGCATTGCCCAAATGAGGTATTTTTTCATGTTTCAGCAGCCAGATGCTGGGAAATGGTTAGAGAGAGAGTGAATCAGGAGATCACAAAGCAGCATAAATCTGGAAGAATGAATCTTCCTCCCTTACAACCTCCTGGAAGTCTTGATGGCTTTGAAATGTTTGGGTTTTCTTCACCAGCAATTGTGCAGGTAAATTTCCAGTGTGCTGATTTCCCCAGTTTATTGGTTTTTTTAAATAATAGCAAGGCAAAACTATCCCTTTGCCCCATGTGTTTGTGGCAAATGGTCTTCTTATCTGTGTTTCAAATTTAGCTGGTTGGTGCCAAAATTTGACAAAATGGTGGCCAATTGGCTCCAGTCAATAATTGCCACAAATTAAGCTTTGGAAGGGTCCACATTGCAATTTTCAGAAATTTAGGGACTGAACTGAACTTTTTTCTGAAAAATTCCAGTAGCCTCAACATTGGGATCTTTGCCATCTGGCCACCATCGAGGTGATATGGTGTTTAGAATGGTGGTGAGTGTGAACAGCATGTGTTCATTAAGAGGGAAATTTTTCAAAAAAGAAAAATCAAATTAACTACTTGTATGTTTACAAGTGCAATTTAGTTCTTTTCTAAGGGCCTCTTTTTAATGAAAATTATTGATTGGGGTAAATTGACAAACATTTTATCAATTTGGTGTTATTTAATAGACTAAGTTTGAAACACAAGGGTAAGAGGACTATTTTTGCCTAATAAAAGCCATGTACTGCTGGTCCTTTATAACATGTAAACATCGTGTAACTGCTCCCGTGTGTTTAATTTTCTAAAAAAAATGAAAGAAACTAAGCTTCTTTAATACACAACAAATATACCTTAAATTCATAGGTTTTGTTTATATATATATTTTTTTATATATATATATATAGCATCCGAGTAAAAAAAAAATGTCTCCTCATGGCAAGAGTTAGATAAGCTTTCCAAAGACACTGATAAACCTATTATATTCAATCATGTTGTATCAAACCTGGCCTAAGTTGCTTTATCTTTGGAACGGAAAAAAAACCCTGTTCATGTTTTAATATACATGGTTCCACACTGCTTACAATTCTGAATTTTAATTTTGTTTTTCTCAGCTTTATTTGTGCCAAATGCTTTTTACATTGAATATAATTCAGCTCCCCCCCCCCCCTCTTTTTCCTATAAACAGGCCATAGAAGCATTAGACAGGAATCGAGTTTGTACAGATTATTGGGACTCCAGGCCATATTCACGGCCACAAGGACAGATTCCGCAACATTCTCAATCCATAGTCAATGCAGGGCATTCCCAGGGAACACATGAGGACCAGAATATTAGTAAAGCCCCCGGGAGCCAGTTATTACCAGTTGAAGCTGATACGATACTTAGAGGTCTATTCAAGAAGGCAAGCCCAGAAGAATTGATCGCACTGAGTCGTATTTTAAGTGGCAATAAGCCAACAGCTAATCCTGGTCTAATAGCACAGCTTCTTAATGAAGAGATTTGCCACCGTCCTAGATGATTCATTAATTTGGTCTCATGAGGATTGAGACTGAATTCCATCGCAATTTTTTGACGCTGTAAATTCCGAGTTCTCGGCTCTTATGTTTCTTATACGTCTTCATTCAAGCCGCCCATTCTTTTAGTAAGAGGGAAAGAAATGAACTAACAGAAAAAAGGAAATTTATCCTGCATAATTCTTCTTTGTAGGGTTATTTGTAGAAGAGAATCTGGGAATTTGCTAGAGTGGACACTCCCATGTTGTTATATGGCGTCCACAATTGGGGGAAGCATTCCGTCTCTAGAATTCCTTTCCTTGGTTCCTAACACAGATTCTTTTAGTGTACTGCTCATGGAGCTTTTGACAAGTATAAATCAATCATTCTTGCTGTCTGAAAGGTGGAACGCTTGCAGATTCATGGTGGTTATACTTTTATGTGTTGACTCGTTCTTTAGGCTGACATAGCTTTCATGCTAGAGATGAAGTATATTTACAAGGGTGCTCACGTAACTTGGAATTAAAAACCTGTTGGTCCTAATACTAGTAGAAATAGAGTGCGGATGGCTAGGAAATTTGGCTCACTGATCGGAGTGGATTGACCTCTGGTGTACTGGTAAGTAAGATGGATGGTTTTCTTGGCTAATGCCATCGATGCAATGACTGGGTGACCTGACATGGTTGGTTCCAATCATAGAGGACTCGTTGAAGCAGTGCAAAACTCTTGGGTATTCAATGGCTGTTAAATATAAATTGAAAAGGAGAGATGTTATTTCAATATATATAAAAGAAAAACTATTAATGATCCAATGAAGTTTTAACAATCTAATTACTCATAGTAATTTTCGTGTCCTCTATTTTTACCCTTTTTTCTTGTGAAATTGCATTATTAATAATAAAAATAAATGATCCCACAACCAGCTTTACATCAGGTTGACTGATTTAAAACCCAACTCGGAGCAAGAGCCGAGTTATGAGTTGAAATGATTGATCAGGGTTCATCCTTCTTTTTCTAAGAAAAAAAATCAAAATTACATTGTTTTGACTAATTTTTTTATAAACAAAATCAATGAGTTTTGGTCAGGTTTTACAGCAGGTCAAACTCGAGGGTTTGATCAGGTCAGGTCGAGTTAATCCTTTATTTATTTTTTCTTAAACTTGAACTGGTCTAGACCATG
>Ga0307507_10013038_pt1 | contig 10164 bp, 10 predicted proteins | sample 7_EM_MG_FD_207223 | JGI IMG/M metagenome (GOLD analysis project Ga0307507, IMG submission 207223) | Populus trichocarpa ectomycorrhiza microbial communities from riparian zone in the Pacific Northwest, United States - 7_EM | ecosystem: Host-associated > Plants > Roots > Unclassified | place... | reverse complement strand
GCTCTGCACGAAGCTCTGCACGAAGCTCTGCACGAAGCTCTGCACGAAGCTCTGCACGAAGCTCTGCACGAAGCTCTGCACGAAGCTCTGCACGAAGCTCTGCACGAAGCTCTGCACGAAGCTCTACTAAGGCTCTACACGAGGCTCTGCCCAAAACTTACCCCCAAGTAGTAGCAGAGGCACTCCGGGCCACGGGAGGATATTTTCAAGGAAGGACCCAACTATAGCACCTACTAGGTGTTGCAATAACTTCAAGTAGTAGATATCTATAGATCTGTATAGTTTTATCTATATAAGCAGACTATTTAATAAGATATAATATGTGCTCATAATTTTAATAACGCGTTTTTTAACTTTAACGAAATTAATGTTAGAACTAAGCAATAGCCGTATAATAAAATTTATACCATTTAGAAGCCCTAAGTCTTAAAAAAAATGTAAATATGTATGGTAATAATAACGCGTTGTATAAATAAATGAATTAGATATCCGCAATATCCGCTTGGCGGATTTTGCTTATAATTTTAACAAAGCTCGCCAAACTGCCTCAGACGTGATTGAGCGAGGAGGACGGCCCCGTTGTTATTCCGACGCTAGCCAAAAAAATCACGTCTGAGCTCGCTGAGGTAAAGAGGCTACGCTTCCAGGTGAACTTACGTAACTTGCATAGCAGAGTAAGCTAAATTAGTGAAAGAAATGCCAAGAATGAGCCACCGCAAATTTTGTTGTAGCCTTGCAGCAGCAGAATCACTTCTCTTCACCTTGCTAAGGTAGAAGCGTGCAGCAATTTAGGGCGTGTTCGGTTGCAATCTGGAGCTTTTTCAATCTGACGTTGATCCGTGCTTTCACCAGCGTCAATTAGGAGATAATTAGTGGCGCTTAATCTGGTGGTCGTACTCAATCTGAAATAAAGCCGACTGTTCGGTTGATCGTTCTACTAATAAAAAGGCCTCAGATGGGACTTAGGATTAGCGACGTCTTCTGCCTGGTCGGATCTGAACGGCGATAGTAAGAATTAATTAAGAGGACATCGTATAGGGCCTGCAGCTGCTGCAGTAATACCGTCGTCGGTGAGGGTGGTGGTGGTGGGGGCATGGTGGGCAATTGGACAGGTGCACGAGCAGAGCTCCAGATTGATCTGACGCCAAGACCTCAGATTCAATTACTATATACGGTAAAGCGTGCGAATTTGACGCGGTTGCCGATCTGGAGGAGCTCCAGATCAGAAAGTCGCCAGATTGACCGAACAGTCACCTCCAGATCAGATTGAGGCTCCAGATCAACTCGGTTCTGGAGCTGCAACCGAACGCACCCTTAAACGTTTCTTCGAGGTAGAAGTACCATTCGGACGCCAATTCCTTCGGATCTAACGTGGGTCACCGGGTTATGACGGACCACCTAGTTATGACGGGAACACCAAAATACTGCCAAATGCCGATTTGCAGTGGAGACCGCTTTTCCTAATTAGGAAGGCGGTCAGATTTCCGTCATAACTAGGTGGTCCGTCATAACCCGGTGACCCACGTTATACACAGGGCCGAGATTGCTGAATTTCTCTTGCCCTTTTCAACGATCGCCAAAGCATTTTATTATCCTATAACCCTATCGTACCTATTAGCACCCGCGCCGAAACTATGAGAGTAGGGTTCAGAGGACCGCCTGCTCATCTTTAGGTAAGATTGGGTAACAATGCCTTTTAAAATCGTTATCGTAGGAACCGGCATTGCTGGCCTCGCAGCAGCAATAGCGCTCACAGACAACGGCCACAATATTACCGTCGTAGAAGCTACCTCCCGGCTTCAATCCATTGGAGGTATTATAACCATCCAAGCAAACGCCAACCGCGTTTTAGATCGCTTGGGCGTATTTGAATCTCTGTTGACGATCGGTGCCGCTTCGCCGTGTGCGCCAAGCGCGAGGAGATATAAAGATGGGGAGTTCCTCATTAAACGGCCTGCGAAAGTATATGAGAAACAGTATGGGTACCCGTACGTTTTATCGATTGATGTAAATTGGGATGCGGCTGACGCGTCGTTACAGACTCTTGCTCATCCATAGAGCTGATTTACAGCAAGTTCTTTATCAGGCTGCGGTGGAACGAGGGATTACCTTGAGACTTGGTTGTCCGGTCGTTGCTATTGATGACGAAAATGTGGCTGTTGTGCTCAAAGGCGGAGAGAGAATAGAAGCTGATGTGATTGTGGGAGCAGACGGTAAGCTCATGATGACCGCACTGCGAGCATCTCAGATGCCGTTTCGATGTTTGTTATGTGTCTTGGCGGCCATTTCAAACGTTCGGATTCTGGTCGAACATTGGAGCTAAGAGAGACCTATTCTAGGCGTCAAATCCACTGTCCGAAATAACGTCATTCCAAATTCAACGACATGCGTTCGTGACAGCGGCATGGATGTAACTCGAGTAAATATCCCCGAATGTATCGTGAGATCAGACCGCGAAACTTCTGTATTCATGGATCAAATCGGTATATGGCTTGGTCCTTTTACTACCCTCGCCGTTATCCCAGTCCGCCGAGGTACGAGAATTTTCTACAACTTCTTTTGCAACAACTCATTTCTGTTATTAGGAGACAAATGGCTCTTAGGGCTTGATTGCTGCCACGCGAGAGACGAGAACTCAGCGGAAGGAGTGGGAGTAAGTAGGAAACAAAACATTAAGCAGTTCAAAGAGCACTTCAAAGACTTCGCTCCGGCCATCCAGAAGGTATTGTCGTACGTAAAAGCAGCACACGTTTGGAGGATATTTGAAACTATACCACCGTCTTGGGTAAGTAAGAGTGGGAGAGTAGTTTTGATTGGAGATGCAGCGCATGCTATTCTTCCGTGGATTGGGCAAGTAATACCCCCCTCCCCTTGAAGCTTGTTGCATAAAAGGCTCACGGGTTTAGGGAGGCGGCATGGCACTTGAGGATGCCGCGACTCTCGCGGAATGTCTAGAGCGAGCTGAGGCAGCTGAAGATATTCCAAAAGTACTAAAAGCATTGCAAGAAATTCGAGAGCCGCGTTGCAAACTTGTGCAAGAGTGGAGTGCAATAAAAGGTAAACGAGCAACAATTTCTGACGGACCTGAGCAAGAACAACGCGACAAGAATTTGAAGCTAAATAACGCTTGGGTGAAAGCAAAGCCTTGGGATGGAGTTCATGTCGATGAACTTCCAGAACTTGAAAGTCCAAATTGGAAGGCATGGTTGAACGGGCATGATGCCGTGGAGTTTGTGAGTTGAATCTGACATATATTAGAACACTTCCTTATATAGCCGTACTAATGTGATTTAGGCAAATCGAGAGCTCAATAAACGATTCGGAACTCTTCACTAGAGAAGATCTCTATCCTCGGTGTATGCTGGTTAAGCAGTACGTTGGGAGCTGCGGAATAACTCGGTTGTTTCAAGATGTTCCCCCGCAGCCCTCAGTTGTGCGCCAGATGAAGCTCGTTCAAGTTGCCGAGACGGGGCAAGAAACTGTGGTCCGGCTGTCATGAAGATCGGAAAGGGTCATATCACTGCGGTGCGGCAGGTACGATGGAGGCTCCTACAGGATGCCTTGGTGTGCTTGAAAGCACCACGTCCTCTCCTTCAAACTCCAAACTCATGACGAATGTTTGCCATCTGCAGGCATGAGTCTTCAACTTCCATGGAATCAGAACCAACCACCATAGCAATCAGCACCATAGAAATCGTCATCCCCAATATCATCCCCATCCGTCCTCCCCTCCACTATCGCCAGCTTCTTCCTTTTATTCGACAATGCCTTATACGCTTTCCCCAATTTATGACCCCCTAGTCCACTAAGTTCAGATGCTCTAAACTCTTGCCAACGGTCTTGTTCTCCCTTAATGTTTTAAGCCGGCAGGGGTAATTTTGCCGTTACGTTTGTCGTGCCCTGTTATCCCGATGTATTGAACATGTGAGCAATTGTTAAGAGCGCAGTGTCAGTGATGGAGGTCGCGGCTTCGAGATGGATCTGTCGTAGCTCAGGACATGCCGCTGCCAGTTTAACCATGGCAGTGTCAGTGAGAGCCGTTATCCGTATTCCCACAGGAGAAATTGATGATTTTGGAACATAATTCTGAAGCCGTGCAATGAGGGCTTCGATGCGAGAATTAGAGAGCGGTGTTAGTCTCGTTCGAATGCTGGGGATGGAGAACTTTACACTTGGATGTTGAATTTATCTCCGAATTTGATACCGTATTTCCTGCCAACCAGTTTCTTGGTGTCCCATTCTGCTTCGGAATTGAAATGCAGGTTGAAATTGGGATATTCGTAGGGTGTATATTGAGGCTTTGGACGCGGTGTCTTGGCTTTTGGGTTGCATTTCGCGGGGCGAGTATATGGCTTTGCTGTTGGCACGGATGGGCGAGGAGCTCGAGGCATTATGAAGATTTGATGGGCAGAGGACGTTCTGTTCAAGTTACAGTCGGTGTTGGATGGATGGTGCGGAAAATGGTTGACGCGTTGTGTGGATTTTAAAGTCGCGATGCCGCGTCCATCACGGGGTGCTTCAGGGATATTTTAGGCGAAGCCACCCCTATTGTGGAGCTCCTGAGCCCCTATTTTTGTGAGCAATACGTAATTATTACAGATCGAACTACCCCCCCTACTAACAAAATTTTCCATGGCATGGCGCAGCTATCAATCATTAGAAGTCCATTAGTGAAGCTGAATGGCAAGCGTGGTGACGCTCTCATACGCGACCCCTCAGCCTTCCAAACCCTTGCAACCTTGTAAGTGCGCACAGGTTACCTTATCCGGCGTGGTTAGGCGCAGTCGCTACCCAAGCTTTCTGCACAGGCCTCGTTACACATGCTTGTGTCCACCATTTCCCTGTCCTGACACGCAGAATCTCTCCTTCTGATTCGCCAAAACTCTTCAACATGTTCATCAAATCTGGGGGCAAGGGTAAGAAGGATCGCATGGCTGAAACCACCAACCATCCTCATGGAATTTTATGTTCAACCCCACCACTATTAATATTCCTACGGACGATCCAATGATGTATAAAGGCCACTTTGTTGAAGGCCCGTTGCTCGGAGCTCTATCGCTTCAATCGATATCTTCTTCTTACTAACCATTCTCTTACATCTCTCACGCGATATGTCCTTCCTCGTAAAACTCGTAGGCACAGGCATCGGCCTAGCAGCCGAAGCCCACGCCCACCACAAAGAATCAAAGTCCCGCGCTACCTCCCCCGCTCCAGGCTCAACAGCTGCGAGCTCAGCAGCAGCAAGCAGAGAAACAAACGCGCCTCTGAACTACGAAGACGCACCGCCAGTCTACGCCGAGTTGCCCCCGGATCAGGCGAGCGAGCTGATCGCCGCTAGCAGGGCCGCGCCGGCCGAGCAGCGGCAAGAAGACGACGAAGAGGCCTGGCAGCTGGACGATGCCGCTGAAGAAGCAGACCCGCAGGCCTACGCTGAGGTTTCGGACAAGGACGTGAAAGCGGAGCTGATGCGCGTGCTGGTGCTGCTTCCTCCGCCCAATCTGGCGTGCAGGCTGCCTTGTCCGGTGATTCTGCCACAGCGACGACCCAGAGCGAAGGCGCGAGGTTTTGTACGTGCGTATGCGCCTGTGTTGGAGGGCTGCGGAATTAATCAGGATGCGTTCTTGGTATTTCTGAATACTTTTGATAAAGCGAGCGAGGTAAGACTAAGATATTAAAACTCCTAGCACGAGCATAGTTCCAGCTCCATGATTATTATATCAAAGTTCTAATTAGGCCACAAACTAATACTCCCGCAGGCCTCCAAAATCCTCGACGTAATCTTCCTTGGCGCTGCCATCGCTGGCATGGTGCCCTCCGTGACCGCCATGATCACCGCAACTGTGATCCAAGTCGCCGTTGGTGCCGCCAAGGAGGTCCAGTCGCGCAAGCGCGCAAACTCCTTCCTGGATGATATGAACCAGAAGCTCTTCCAGCCCCGCGGACTCTACTGCCTCGTCATGGCGTTCAAGCCCGACGCTGAGCGCCCCGTCACTGCCGGCCAGGTCAGCATTGGTGACCTGATTGCAAAGTACAGCCAGCCGGCTGAGTCGAAGGTCAAGGACACAATGTCAAAGCTGCGCGTGTCAAGTGGTAAGACTTATGGCGAGCTAGAGATGCCTGAGGCTGCGCCGCTCATATTTCCTGCGCTTGATCAGATGACCGTGGGTGCGGACGGGAAGAAGCCAAACAAGCTAAAGCGGAGTGGCGAGTTTGTGGCCAATTACATGGACAGACGCGCGCAGGCGACTTATGTGAGTTTGTCTGCCCTTCTTGCAGGCTTGTTGAAACTGTTTCTAACGTAAACTAGCAACATGAGCATCCGAACTCGGCCCTATCTACTGCTCCAGAGCCCAAATTCGCTTCCCGCTACAGCGACCCTAATCACCCCGCGAACAGTGGCTCTTTGCTTGCCCTTGTCACGGGTGGCCGCATCCAAGGGCCCCAAGGTCAACTGGGCGGGGGGCGTGGCATGGGCTTTGGTGGACTGGGTGCTCTGGGCGGAGGCCTCCTTGGTAGAGGTGCAGGCAACCAACCTTACAACAATCAACATTACAACGATCAGTACTATGACAACCAGAGCTACGGCAATCAAAACTATGGCAATCAAAACTATGGCAATCAAAACTACGGCAATCAGAACTATCAAAACCAAAATTACAACACCCAGAACTACAACAACCAAGACTACAATGGCCCGTACCATAACGGTGGCATGCAAGGAGGTATGCAGGGAGGTATGCAGGGAGGTATGCAGGGAAGTATGAGAGGAGATTATGGAGGAGGAATGAGAAGAGGGTTTGGAGGAAGGCCGGGAATGGGATATGACAGTGGATATGGAAGAAGGATGGGAAGAGGGTTTGGCGGGGGATTTGGTGAAGGACCGGGAAGGGGAGGTGTTGGAATGGGAGGCGGAAGGGGCGGCGGTCTAGGAGGCGGTATCGGAGGAGGCCTAGGAGCTGGCAACCCGCTTGCGATGGTGAAGAAGGTGATGCAGCAAGACGTGCTGTATTTAATGATAGTAAATTTGCCAACGGAAGACGAGATCATACAGGCGAGAGAGAGGATGAGCCAGGGCGTAGCATAAGCCTAACTAATAGCTACAAGCAAAGAATGGTTTCCAATTTTGTTTACTAGGATACTACTGTTAACGAACAAACTCGCAACAATATCACTTAATGAGACTTGGCACTTGATGAGGACAAACCCTCAATGACCTATAAAAGATATTCTTAGTAGTTTAACTAAAGAAATAGAGTATTTTAGCTTCTTTAGAGGGTAAATAGTTATAGTTTATATAGAGTTTTCCTTATACTTAGATCCTCTAGTTCTTAAAGGTATGGTCTATTCTATTAAATAGTAGTTAGGGGTTAAAAAATTTAACGGATTTTAATTATTTTACTATTATATCTATACTACCTAGTATATCGTATTTAGTAGAGTAAATAGGTTGGCTAGGGTTTTAGGAAGGGGAAAGTAGACTACCTTATAAGGCCTTAAGGCTTTCTAAGATCTACTCTAAAGTCTCTGTTATGGGACACCCCCGTAATACCTTATACACGTTTACCTGTTTCCACCGACTTAGCAATTAGAGACCGACCACGAAACCGCAATTTGCCACAATCTACGGCAATCTGCCGCATTCTGCCATATTCTACTAAGTCCGCCAAATCCTATTAAGTTCTACCGAGACTACTACCTAAATTCTATTCTGCCCTATATACGTATTAACTAAGTAACTAAATTAACGTTATATATCCTTTCTTTCTATTTCCTTACTTTCTTTTCTTATATAACGTTTTAACTTTATTATATAGCTTATATATATAGCTTAATGATATCTACTTCGCTATATATTATCGTTATTTATACCTACTCCGTATGTCAGGTGACGAAGTCACCTCGCCTATATATTGTTCCGCACAGTCGTGCCTGGCATCTTGCCAGTCACTCGCTTACCTTTTGGGGTTTGTGCCGTGGCTGGGTGGTGCGGAGCCTGTCACCTCATACCGTAATACTACGTTGTATTAACTACCTATACTACCGTTAAAATGTAGAACAAACCTAAAGCTCCTATAATAGTAGCCGGTATACTTACCGTACTTAAAGAGTAAATAGTAGGTTTAAAGACGTCCTTTATAAACCCCCTCGCAATATAAAAGGCCTAATACTAATAATTAATTAAAGCCCTCTAAGAAGAAGTCCCTAACCTTAAGATATCTATACTAGGGCCCTAAGACTAAACGCTATCCCTAGAGTCCATTATATGGAACGCGAGCCCTGAACTAGTAGTAGTTATTTACTCTAAACCGACTACTATACTATAATAATCTAAAAGACTACTAGACCCTCTAGTATTTACTAGTAAATAATAAGAGCTTTAGTTGTTTTTAAGCCGGCTTAAGAATAAGCTAACTAGTAATACTAATTACTACCTAACTAAAGCTAACCGACTCTACTACGCCCTAGATTAATTAAGATAAGAGGTAGCTAACCTTATTAAACCTCTTTAGCTAAACTTAATATAAAGCCTAGTTAGTGTGACGGTGCTAGAGCGCGTCACCTGCCATATTCAACTAATTAGGATTTTCCATGCCCGGCATGCAAAATCGCTATTGGCTCGCTTACCACTAGCGCCTTGGCGGCCCTCGCGACATGTCTACCTACTGCCCCTAAACGATTCTTCTTCTTCTTCTTCTTCTTCTCCTTAGCTTAGTATTCTTATATAGTAGCAATCTACAGGCTTCGGTTTAGAAGCATTTATATAAGCCCGTTACATTATATTAAGCTCTCCCTACATTACCTGGGAAGGCCTTAATAATATCCCACCCTAAAAGAAGACCTTTGTCTATAACGACGCGTTAACGCGTCATACTTAAACATTAAAAAACTCACACTACTACGCCTAAGAAGGCCCTAATAATATCCTACTTTATAGGCTAGATTGCACTTAACCTACACCCCTAAAAGAACCCCAGAATTAAAACCGAATTATATAATTCTAACAAACTTTAGGAAGCTAATAATGGCACCTAAAGCAAGCTTATTTAAAAAACCTGCCTCTACCTAAGAGGAATATAAGATCTAGTTAGGATCAGAAATTAAAGATAATAACAATTTTATAGGTGTATACGAGCAGATTTGTGCCCTTATTACTAATTAGAAGGTTAATTATCTTTAAGCCTAAAGTATATAAGAGACTCTAAAGGAGATCCTGGAAAGCCTTACTGCCTTATAAAACAGCCTAGCCTCCCCTTTACAAAGCCTTAGTTAACCCATTCGCTTAACTAAATATAATATACTAAAAAGTACGGATATAATGATAAAGTAATTAAAGTCCGTTAAGCTCCCTAACCCTCTACTATTATTAGACGGCATAGACCTAATCTTTAAGAACTAGAGAATCTAGGTGCAAGAAAAGCTTTATGTTAACTATAACCATTTCCCCTCTAAAGAAGCTAAAATACTCTACCTCTTTGGTTAAACTATTAGAGACGCCTAGTAATACCTTTAGGCCAAGTTTAAGGACGAGTTACCTATTTAGTTTATATCTGTTAATAAGATAATATAGCATCTAGCTACTATCTATATTAATCTAAATAAAGTACGGGATGCCCGTTATAACTATAATCGCCTAATAATAAAATTAAACTAATCCTTTACCAAGTTTTAGACTTAATTCTTATACCTATATTAGGAAAATATTCGCAGGATAAGATTCAAGTAGACTTTAATTTTCGCGTTTCGTGTAATTAACATGCAATTTAACCAACTCAACACGCAATTAACTAACTTAATACGTAATTAACTAACTTAACACACAATTTAACTAACTTAATATACAATTAACCAACTTAACACGCAATTTGACTAACTTAATATGTAATTAACTAACTTAACACATAATTTAACCAACTTAATATGCAATTAACTAACTTAATACATAATTTAACTAACTTAACATGCAATTAACTAACTTAACACGCAATTTAACTAACTTAATATACAATTAACTAACTTAACACGCAATTTAACTAACTTGATATATAATTAACTAACTTAATACGCAATTTAACTAACTTAATATATAATTAACTAACTTAACACGCAATTTAACTAACTTAATATGCAATTAACTAACTTAACAACTTTAAAAGCTAACTATAT
>Ga0307507_10013037_pt1 | contig 10164 bp, 11 predicted proteins | sample 7_EM_MG_FD_207223 | JGI IMG/M metagenome (GOLD analysis project Ga0307507, IMG submission 207223) | Populus trichocarpa ectomycorrhiza microbial communities from riparian zone in the Pacific Northwest, United States - 7_EM | ecosystem: Host-associated > Plants > Roots > Unclassified | place... | reverse complement strand
CGCGCCCCCTGGGGGCCGGCCGGGGGGGGGGGGGCCCCCCCGTCTGATGAACTCCTGAGCAATCGATTCCCACAGGATTTTGGCAGATATGTGACCATCAAACTGACCAAGTAGCCAGAGTGCAAATGCTTTTGCCCGATCTGAGAACTCCATTCGCATGTGAGTTCCCCAATATATAGAAGAATATTCAAGAAGGGGTGTGTATAGGGGGTGAGAGGATGGGTCGGTCGAAAGATCCTTGGCGTGCTTGAAATTCAGATACGTTAAGCAGGTTTCTGCTATTGTCGAATGGGCTCTGTGAAAGAGGTCAGGATGTGTGCAAAGATACTCTTGCAGCGTAAAATGGACCAACCTAACTGTCAAGGTACCCTTTTCTTAAAGTTATTTGGGAACGAGCACCGATCGGATATATGAAAAACGTATGAATGAAGAGAGCGGGCAATAGACTTGATAGATTGGATGCGTGCTATTCACTGACCCGGTGCCAGGTCTCGATGCTTGCACTCTGTGATCGGTTAGTTGTAAGGCCTATGTTCACCTCAATGCTTTCCTCTTGAATCTCTGTTTCTAACCCTTCGACTAGGTGATACAGGTGGCCAAGTCTGTGTCCAAGCTTCGTTCTAATACCATTTTGGCTAATAGTGCAAGTAGTAGGACCGAATTCAACACTGTATCCAGCATCCACCATTTGCGATACAGACATCAGGTTTCCTCCTATCTCTGGGACATGCCAGATATCGGTTAGAGTTATACTACCGGCCTCCATGGCTACTGTTATCTCTCCTAGCCCTTTTGCTTGAATCTTAGTCCCATCTGCAATCGTAATTGCCTGCTCTCCACTAAATTCTTTATAGGGAAAGAACGCGTCCTGGTTGCCGCATAAGTGCTAACAGGCTCCAGAGTCAATGATCCAGCCCATCCAGGGTATGGCAGGTGTAATTTCGGCGAGAAAGGTAAACTCCCTTGACCCTGTGGTGGTTCCGCTTCCACCTTCTTCAGACTTCTGCTTAAAACAGTGCTTTTCCAGTGTCCTTCCTTGCCACAATAATGGCACTTTGTTCCTACAGTACAGTGTATCTAACTCTATGCTGTACTGGCTGCGCTCCTACCACAAAGTCCTCCGCGAAAGCCCCCTCTGCCTCTACTATATACATGAGAGACGGGACGTGCTGAGAAAACTGGGTAGTTTGGTTTGCTGCAGTTTGCTGTAAATGCGGTTTGTCTACTAGCAGTTGTGCTGTTGTCTTGTATCTTGTGGGTTACTTGGCCAACGTGCCGCCATGCTAACTCCTCGAGTAGGCGGCCCGCCATTACATCGAATGTGATATGATCGGTACCTGATTGCAGAGCCATAACGAGTGGCTCATATGATTCACACAAGCTCAGGGTGAGTATAGTGACGAGTTCACTATCATCCAAGCCTTTCCCTTGTGCTGAGCAGCCCCGTAGCTGGCTGGCTAACTCACGGAACTGGTTTAGATCCTGAGCCATATCTTGCCCTTCAGCCATTTTCAGCGCCTATAGGCCCTGCATCAATTCCATCCTCCCATTGGTTCCGATGCCTTGGTGCACCTCCTTTGGCGCTACCGATGCCTTGTATGCAGTGGTGGCATCCTGTATGTGGGGAATTTGCGAATCTTTAATGTTTAATGTGATGATGGTGAAGGCCTGATCATCCTTCGCAGTACCAACTAGGGTAGTACTCTCCTCTATCGCTTCCAATACATCCTTCTCCTTCTGAATCCTAATAATTCTAAAATGCAACACATTATAGTTGCTCTGACTCGTGGCCATTGAGCCATCCAACTTCTCGATAGACTGGGTGAGGGAGGTAGTACTGCTGTGGCTGGTCTTGCTTGTTGTGCTGCTCTCACCACTACTGTTATCTTGGGTGAACATTGCGGATGACTTGATATGTGCTCTGTTTGCCGAAGTTTTGATATGGCCTCCTTCTGCGAAAGGTTTAATCTGTTCCTTAGACTGGTTCTAGCTTTGATTGGGACATCGGCTCAGGTTAGATAGCGCCCTCTGTGCTCATAACCTAAAGTTATTTGGGAACGAGCACCGATCGTATATATCAAAAGCGTATGAATGAAGACAGTGGGCAAAACACTTGATAGATTGGATGCGTTCTATTCACTGACCCGGCCTCTACAAGTGTGCGCGAACATGACCCTTAAGTACAGAAACATGAAACCTAGGCCTTCCGTAGAGGTCCTACTACAATCACCCCATTCCTATCACTTATGACACCATCTGCTAACGTCTCCTTACCCCACCTCTTCCTACCACTTACCCCGCTTCTACTGACCGCTTACCCCGCTATTCCTCACCGCTTACTCCTCATTTCTTCACTGCCACTACCCCGTACTGGCATTCGCACTATTCACCGGGTTCCAGACTCACCGGTGAAAGGTGTGGTTCCCTTCTAGCTTATTCCAGTGACCGAAGGAAAGTGTGCTCCGGCGATTCACAATATTTCTATGGTCGCAAACCCTTCGCAACAGCCCAGCAAAGTCGATATCGTAGGCGTATCATCATTATCGAAGTCATTTGACCCTATCCGGATCGCCACGGCGTGACATATCTCCTCCACTTGCAGAGGCCGCATCGACTGGGAGATCCACATCAGAACAGCCACCCCAAGTCTTGCTTTCTCTCCACCCTGGGCCTTTATCCTTCCTATTGTTGGCCCGTACGCGCCCCCCAAGTCTAGACCATTCCCCATTGCTCTAAGCTTTTGTCTCCTCCGATACATAGTCATCTCTTATAGAATGGTTTCACTGCTTAAGAAGACAAGTAGAAATCTAGATATAATATCTTTCAGCACGCGGCCTTTGGTATTTTTCTAAGTGTTCTCTCTCGAGTCCCTACTTACATTTCTAATATTGTTTATAGAATAATCTGTATAATTTCCTCCTCTAAACTCTCGTTCATCGCATCCGGCATCGTATCCTCCTTTGGTTTCACTCGAAGGAATGTGATGATATCATCCTTGGTGGGTTTTATTAATCTAGTAGCTACCCTCCCCGCAAGATGCTTCTCAACTTCGCCCAGGATATGTTGCCTCCCAGTCAGAAATATCCGAGCACCGGGCGACCTTGGAGAATTTGATTAGGTGAATCGAGAAGCTTCACCCGATGCCTAGCCTGATACTCGTCCAAGGCGTCAAGGCATATAAATGTGGGCTGTGTGGACGCGATATCCTGCAAGAATTCCATAATCTCTGCGAGCTGCAGCCTCTGGCCACCAATGACCTTCCCTCGGTCCCGAAACGCTTTGACTATCCTTCCCGGAACATCTTCCAGTCCACCTACAACCTGTTTTAGCACTGATCCTAGAATCGCATCGGGGAACTGCTCCTGCTGATCGGCGAAGTCGAAGTAGAAGCACGCGACGGCAGCGTTTTCCTCCACACCCTGCTTGCATAACGCATCTATCACCAACGAGCTAATATCACAGCCTATTAGCACTAGTCTTATTTATTCGTGTATATTTTACCTCACCTAATATAGCTCTTACCAACCCCCGGACCTCCATAGCAAAACAAAGCTGAGCCATTAGATCTACCCCCACGAATACCAGCAATCCAGTTCCGATATTCCTCAGTTTGTAAGAGCCAGTCTCCCACCTCGCCGACCCTGCGGGTTCGAATGTCGTGGTGCTGGCTCTGGGGCTCAAGTGGAGATAGCCAGGCTATAATTTGGGACTTCTCGTCAGCCACCGTGCAGTTATTCCATACCTGATTACAAGAATTGATAGGATTAAAGGAGTTGATGTTGTTGCTGGGAGGACGTTGAGACATTTTGGATTTTCGCTGTTCTGAAGGTAGAGGAAGGTGGTTCCGGAGTGATTTGAGGTAGAATGGGCTGTGGTGATTCCTGGGGGTCGGGAAAAGCGGGGCCGATGGTGATTTTGAAGTATTGTGGGAAAAGTACTTGCCCAATCAATAACCTGATACTAGGGGATAACATGTGAAATCCACATGACTAGGGACTGCCATACAGGTGTGCGCGCAAACCCAGCGGCTGATTCAAAATTGGACTGGGACGAGAGTAATCAAGATTTTGTGCCATTAACACTTACGGCAGCATTGATCAAGAATCATGAGGCATATCATAATATTATTACAGTACCGTATTTATCCCTTCGTTCGTTCCCGTTTTTCAGGCCCAGGCACACCAATTTTAGTTCGCGTTTAGGGCGAAGCTAAAGTATGGTTGTGTGCCCGCAAGGTAACGATAGACAACACACCAAGATAAATCAAAATCAGGCGAAGCACTCGTACTCGTACCATAGTAGGGAGCAAATCTACGCAGAAAACCTGGTTTCCATCATGGCAATACTGAGTAGTACTCACTTAGTACCATTCCAAGCACTCCACCATCCTTGAAGCACAAAGTATTTCATATCACGATTACCCAAATAAGCTATCTCAGTAGTGAAGGGGATACCGGTACCACCCTTCATGTTCATCATATGATACTTACATCATGCTTGGCACAATTACTCCTAACTTTGCTCTCTTTAGTTACTTCACCACCGATCGCTTCCACTACCAGCTCTACGGGCACTCAGCGCCAGTGCTTGAAAAAGATCAAAGAGATCAAAGGGTGGACGCGAAAACGAAGGGATTCGGTTGATTCGCTAGCTCCAAATATCCGTGTAAATTGCGCCATTGGCTAAGATGGGCTCAGCTTAGCAAGTTAATAGAATTGCGAAAGCTAGTTAAGAAGATCATCGACAGCCAAATGACTCTTCTATCCCACGTCAGAAGAGTACTAATCCTTCTTAAGAACTATTGTCCTTGGAGCTGGAGATTAGCAATCAGCCGCGCTCACGAATCAACCGAGTAAATACGGTAATCTAAAAGCATAAGACCTGGGTCACTCTAGTATGAAGTCAAGACTTTTCGGCAATCACACTGAGTTACTTGAGTAATTTATTTCGAATGGCTTTTCCTGCCCCCGCAGCACCAACACAACCACTGGCGCTTCCATTCCAGCAAATACCGTATATTCTGGGCAAACTCGACCGGCCGCCATACTTCTTAACGCAGCCACTATTCCTCCCAATGGCTAAACCCGTGGCGAATTCCCTTTTCCGGGGATAGTAACTACCATACGGGTAATGGCGGCAGGTCGAGTTTACCCAAATTCTACGGTATCAATCTCTTCCCTCCATCCCGCGTATGCTCTCATAAGGTACCGTAGTTTTCCTCGGGAGCAATTAAATCCCGCCCCATTCGCATAAGAATGAAAAAAAGAAGACATTCCTTCACAGCCCCATCTGGAACCCTACAAGGTTAAGACACTCACCCTACGAAATCACATCTTGAGCTATCCTGTACTCGAGAACTTGAGGACAGGCACCGGCAAGCTATTTTCACACCAGGATTCCCAAGTAAGTTCGTGGGTGGTGGGCGGAAAGAAGCAATCACACCAAACAGCAGCTTAGCGCGGTCGCATGTTGTACGGCGGACTATAGCGACCAAAACCGCCACCACCCCCAAAACTTAAAACTTAAAAAACTTAAAATTTAAAAAGTCCCTCAGCCATCAAAATTTCACAAGGAATAAGCTTATTTATAATTATCATTGGTATCATTGGGTCTTGGCCGATACTATGCTGTAGAACAAGAGAAAAAGAGAAATTGAAGCGAACTCGAAAAAAACAAAGTGGAAAAAGAAGCAGTTAAACACCAATTACATGGAAGAAAGTATACAACTAATAAGATATTAGAAGAATGAAGTTGACTTGAGAACATGCGGGAGTGTTTGAGAGATTGTCTAGATAATAGTGGATGATTTTGAAGATGGAGCTAGAAAGTTTCACAGTTTGGGATTTGACCGACATGTCTTTCCTTTGTCTATCATGGCAGTGTGCAGAGGAACAACGAGATGGAGGGAAATAGAAAGATTGGTCTGCTGATCAATGGAAGGATCACGATGGGCTGTTTATGTTTTGCTTATACACCTGTCTCGACCGTTTAGTTTTGTTTTAGTTAGTTAGTTGAGCAACAGAGCGAATTTCAGGGCGTGACCGAAGTATCTAAGTTCCGTGTGGATTGTCTTTCAATCGACTACCACTGTGCCATTCATATCCTGCCAACGTCAAGATAAAAGATACTAGAGTTGGTTATGGGGGCTCCGGGACCCCGTTATCCGTCCTGCCCCAATAAACGGCCCGGGGTGGGGGGGTTCTTTTAGTAGGATTCCGTGCCCCCACTCCCCCTCATTCCCTAGATGGGCCCCGGTCAAAATGAAGTGGCAATAAATGGGGCCCCGTCCAAAGGATGAGCAGGGACCCGCCCCGGGGTGGGGCGGTGATCACCGCAATAATTCAAAAAATATGGGCTATGATCTGTCAATAGTATTGAAAATGGGTACTAAGGTTCTATATCTACGACACTTACTTCGATAATGGATGTTTGGATTAGGAGAGCGATGTTTTGGAAGGAGTTGCGGAATATGGAAGTTGAAGCAAGACTTGATTGGAGAAAAGGTTAGATGCAGTGGAGATGTTTTGTTACACTGAGGGAGCGCACTAGGGGGTGTTAAAGGTTTGGAAGTAAGGTTAGCTGGAAGATGTAAGGGATGAGTGTCACACTATGATGATCGCGAAAGAGGCCAAGGTATCAGGAATATTCGGAAAGGGAAAACTCGAAAAGTAGTTGAAATGAAGTGAAGACATGTACGGATAAAATGTGGTGGAAGACCGTGGGTGTGAATTGGAAAGAAAGAGAAGGTGATGGAAGTGAAGAATTGAGCAAAGGAGAAGAGTCTTTCTTGTACGAGAGATTTATGTATATATATAGGACGCTGCTGGTAGCACAGATATAAGTGAGGACCGCAATGCCTACTCTGGATCATATCCTATTTTGTTTAGAGAGTACATTATGATTCTTAATGTTTCTGCTTTGCCAAGAGGGGTCCTATATATATACAAGCATGAATCTATAGAAGCGACTCTTTTTCCCATTGTTGCATTCTCTCTCGCATCCTCTTCAACTGTTTTACTCCAGCCAAGGAAGTCCTTCCAATTACTTTCTTGGACCTTACTTGCTTTCATCTTCACTCGTCTTATCCGCTTACACAATTTGTTTCTCCTATGACTATCTTCAACTCTGCTGATACTGGGTGTTGTTTCCCAATCGTTGTAGTGTAACATCCGTCTTGTTTCATTCCTTACTGTATCATAGTCCCCAGCATCTAACTCCTCCTAGTGCGCATTTTAAAACCTTCCAAACATATCTGCTCCAGCTAGCCTTTCATCCAAACAACCAGCACACCAACTGTCATATTCCGCTACGGTTTCTAAAATATCTCTCTCCTGATCCAAAGATCCATTGGTGTAGTACATGTCATATATATATGTTAAAAGATACACAAAGGTTCTATATCATTAACACTACTATGACTGTAGAAGTTTGGACAAGGATAATTTGGTTTGGGAAAGGGCTGCAGAATAATGCAGTACAGGCGATAGTTGTCAGAACAAGAAAATAGCTGTAGCAGAGATATGTTGTGTGTAGTTATAAAATGCACTAGGGTGTGATAAAGAATTTTGGACCAAGGAAGATCGAACGAGCTATTATTGTACTATTATGATAGTGAAACAGGAAAAGGTGTCAAGAACCTTCGCAAAGTGCAGACTCAGTAAGGAGTTCAAACTGTGTCGTGGGATCAGGAGATAGGATGTGTTAGAAGATTGTGGGTATTATATGGCAGGAGAGAGACCGTGATGGGAAAAAGGATTTTTCTGTATGGAGGTTTTGTCTATGAATAGGATACTGCTGGCAGCACTAAACGAATAAGAATCCCAAGTTACTCTCGACTGATCATAGCCCTTATTTTTTCAATATAGAGCATTCTAGTCAATTTTCAACAATAATATCCCCCAGGCCCTGTGCAATAGTAGGGCCTGGCAAGTGACAACTCCCCCTCCTTGTCCTATAACAAACTTTAAAAAATAGAAAATATACAATAAATTCAATTCTAAAATTGAAGTTATGTGGTTCGGTAAATGGGGTTCTTTACATGGTGGCCAGGGGGATATATTTGGGGTGATCGCTGTCCCGCTTCCAAGCGGGGCGAGTTTCGCCTTATTGCCGCGACAGGGCGAGTTGCTCGCAACTTAATTTGGATGGGGCACGTCAGGGGAATCATCAGGGGAGGGGGAACAGGCCGCGAATCCCAAAAGGAAACTGGCCCGCCCCTGGCCTTTTAGCTGGCGGGGAATTGGGCCCCGGAGGCCCCGTAACGCATCCTATAGGTAAATATATATTTGTGGGGATATGCACATGGTTACGTATGCTTGTGTGTGGCTAAGAGATAGATGTCATAGAGTATAGAGCTTTGAAGTCTGCAGCTACAAGGAACTTAGCAGTGGATTGTTGTTTGCAAATTCAATACCACCTAGAGTATGATATCTCTTTCATACTGCAATATAAGAACTAGCACACTCGGATGGCATAGACTTCAGGGACAATGGAGGACAATGATAGATCAGGATAGTTGAAAGTGATCAGGGTGGGTTGACTTGAGGGAGAATTTTGGTGTTAGTTCGGCAGTGAGATATCACATGGGTTGTCCTTAGCTAGTCGAGGGAGGATCTAATCTTCACTTTTGCTGCATGGGAGAGCTCTCCTTTTCTTCATCATATTTTTGCAACTTTGAGTTAATGAATGGGGCAGGATTTTTTTGAGGTGGGAGTATTCTACGTATTAGTCCCCAGAGCCTGCAGTGATAATTAAATTTACTGCATACAAAATTCTGGTGGTTGAGAGATATCTTTACTTTAATTAATTTTCAAGTTTTGGTTTTCAAGATTTATGTATAGTACTAGTGTTGGCCGCTATAGTCCACGACTCAATAGCCAAACTCACAGTTAGAAATCTGCCTATGTCACACAAAGTCAGGGAAGAAACCCCAACTGAACCAAGTTATTGAAAAATCATCATGTCATTTTGAAAAAAATAAGGTCACTTTTAAGATCTGTAAAGTCTCAGCATTTCAAATATAGTAACCCTGTTGTTGTTCATCAAGTGATGCAACAATTGTTGGTCAATCACTGTTGTGCTACTCTCTCCACACTATGGCTCTGATTGTTGTGTATATCTCATACTTCTTAAACTGAAAGTTCGTTTATTATAGGAGAAAATTTTAACAGATATATACTTCTCAGCATGGCTGGAAATATTTTTCCTTTTACTCCAGATTCAAATTTAAAAAGAATAAAATAATAAATTGAGAGATGAAAGCAACATAGCTTGATATAAGTGGAAGACGAAAAATGTCTTTAAATATTATATTAGTGTTTCCCTGATCTCAGAAAAAACTCAAATTCAAGAGAAAAGTCATAGTAATTAGACAAGATAGTTGGAGGTAGATTGAGTTTATGAGAAAACAATTCCTTTGCTAGTGGTTATTAGAAGAGAAAAAAGGATCAGGAAACATATATAGTATATATTCAACAAGAGATTTTCTCCTTGAAAAGGTTTAATTTTCAACAATTGTCATGGCAAATCTCTTTTTCTTAGGTAAAACTTTCATGTAAAAATGATTTCTAACCCTCTATAGCTAACGCCATGGTCAGAAATCATCTATGGTAACACAAAAATCACAGAAACTACCACAACAAAATAAATAAATGAAAAATCAAAATCTGTATTTTCACACAAACTTTATATTATTAAGATCTACACACTCTCAGTATCGCAATACAACAAACCTTATTTTAATCAATTACACGATGAAAAAGTTGTTGTACATTGTAATTTGAGCCACATACTTCACACTGTGGCTTTTACCACAAGGTAAATCTCACTTTTTTTAAAGTCCAAATATTTTTTTCTTCTAAAACTTTTTCCTTTATCTCTATTTCTACTTTTATTATCAATCTAAGACTTTTTCAACACAAGCATTATACTTCTTATAACCAAGATAAATAATATCAGAATACAGAAGAGAATCTTTCACTTATATAATCAATAGAATCCACATCTTCTTTAATATTTATTTTTCTATTTAAAAACTGTTTAATGTTAGTAAACATTTAGAGTTTGGATAGAAGTAATATCCAAAGTTGAGCCTATCTTCTAGGAAGGAATATTTTCTTATATCAAGAATCTTGCCTGTTAGAAAAATATTCTTATAGGAAAATA
>Ga0307507_10013036_pt1 | contig 10165 bp, 3 predicted proteins | sample 7_EM_MG_FD_207223 | JGI IMG/M metagenome (GOLD analysis project Ga0307507, IMG submission 207223) | Populus trichocarpa ectomycorrhiza microbial communities from riparian zone in the Pacific Northwest, United States - 7_EM | ecosystem: Host-associated > Plants > Roots > Unclassified | place... | reverse complement strand
TTAGAAAAAAAAACCTCGAGTAAAGGGTCTATAGCAGCAATCAGATGTGACCATGTTCATTATAAGCTTATGTTCTTATTGTGAAGCCCAATTTAACTCAAGGTCCATGACGCTCCTACTACGGTAATTAAAGTACGTGAAAAATGATCTGGACATTCACGATTAAATTATATATATATAAAAAAAATCTAATGAAAATACCCCTATTCTCTCTCTCTAGATTTTTGGCCCTCTTTTTTTTCTTAAGAACGAAATAAAATATTATTTTGGAGTTTCGATCTCCAGATTTTTGGCCCACAAAGAAGATCACAAGCTTATTGCGCTGCTAAAATCAAACGGAGGAATGTTCACTGTAGTGTGAGTTTTTTTTATATGTATATAAATGTATTAAAATAATATATTTTTTTAAAAAATAAAATTATTTTTAATATTAGGATATAAATCATTAATTTTTTTAAACAAAATTAAAAACTTGATTGCAAAACAAACACGACCATTAATAAATGCGAATGCTTAAATTTCTGAATCTATGGAGCTACATTTTTTAAATTCTTACAATCACAGTTATGAAGCTGCATTACATATTGATCAGTGTAACTGGATTTCTATATCTCGACTCTCATATAAATTCAAAAAGAAAATTATAATAAGATCGACACTTCTCTAATAACAATTCCAAAGGACTTGTTTCGAATGAAAGGCCGCAGAACTTGCTTGATCAATGCCTGGACTTCATAACTATGAGCCTAGAAAATTTCAAAAGAGAGCATGAACTAGTTCACTGTTGAGGATGTCTCTTACATATTGTATTGAGCTAAATATGAGTAATTAATTGTTAGGGTATCTCCGTTTTCTCTTCTTTCTCATAGAATTGATTGGATTGGCCCTGTTTACATGCATGATTTTGTATAATTTCCTTGTCAAGGTTAGCTTTTCTTATGTTTTAAATTTCTCATATTTTGTTTCCACCGTAGTCTGTAGACTCATCCTCATAGCCCCCACTGCTATCCGGAACCTGAAGAACTGCCGATGCCACATTACCAGATCAAAAACATTTACCAATGGATGGTTTTGCTTGGAGTGGACAACAGAGATGTGGATAGTAGCTATCTGTCGTACCTTTTGCTCATCTTTGTAGTTTTAGTGTATTGCCGATGCAGTAACGACGAGGCAAGTTCTCCGTTGGTAGCGAGGGTTGCAGACTTGCGTTGGTCTGAGCTCACCACGTTGTTAATTCCATCCCATCGCTGATTGAGAGACATGGCCGAAAGAACATAGACCTTCACGGAGCTTAATTTAGAGAAGTTTCCAAAATCATCATTTCTTCACCGGTGATGACAAACTACGAAAACATAAGATTAAGTTTCCAATTTTTTATTTTTTTTGAAAAGCATGACTTAGTTGCGGAAACAAACAGCTCCATAGCATATGTTTGATTTATAATTTCCTTAGGACACATGATTGTTTACAAATATTTCTTTGAGAATTTATGTGAAATAATAAGTATCATGAATGAGGTTAAGATACAAAATGGCCCAGTGATAAGAGTTTGGGACTAAGAGGTTTGCTCTCTCTGTGGTCTCAGGTTCAAGCTCTGCAATTGCTCATATGATAGTCACTGGAGGCTTACATGGTCGTTAACTTCAGAGCCCGTGGGATTAGTCGAGGTGCGCGCAAACTGATCCGGACACCCACGTTAAACTAAAAAAAAAAAAAGATACAAAATGATTGTATCTTGAAAGAAAAATGTGAATTAGATGTATAACAAGTTATTATTAATAACCTGAGATCTTTATTTTTAAAAGGAATTTTGTTGAAATTGTGATAAATTAAAAAAATACATGTTTTAATAAACAAGATTATATTTATTTGTTCAGTACTTAACATTCGCGTGCACGCGCATATATATATATATATAAAGAACCAATTTAAGAGTAAAATCTCTTTATTTATTTTCTAATTATAACAATTTAAAGGCCACCAATCAAATGTTGGCTGGCTTTAAAAAAACAATTCAAGTATTGAATGTGTGTGTATTATTAAATGGTTTTAAAATAAGAAGGAATGATGTTATTATCATAAGATTCATGAATGAGTTTTTAATAGTATTAATTATAAATGAGGTTGAGAAATAAGGGATCCACTTAACATCAACAATGAAAAGATTGATATTTTTTTAAAAAATAAATATCTCATTTCAGATAAATAGCATCATTCAATTGGAAAAATGGGTGGAGAACGGATCACATGGTAAGTAAAAGGTAGGGTATCCTGAACCGAGGAGCAGAAGCACTTAACCCCAAACAACAACACTAGTAAATCCCCTTCCCAAACAGACCTGATGGAGGAACCAGAATTTCCCCCATTCCAATTCAAACTCTCAAGACAGCGCCAAATTTTCTTTTCAACCTGCACTTTAGAGGCTAATTTCTACCGATTCGCATTAAAGGTACTATTATACTGAAAAATTACTTGATGGGCATTAATGGGTTTCTGTTTTTCTTTTTGGCTTATTTCCTTGATTTCCATGATTGTTGTGGATTTCACGGCATAAATATATGTTCTTGCTTTCTCGAAAGTTTAATTTCAATTTTTTTTTAATGAGAATATTGGAATGCAGAAACTGGTATCTTGATTTTGTGACTTCACTTGGGCATTTGGAAGAAAAAGAAAGACAAGGGCAATGGCTACCCGTGTAACGCAGACGCCCCTGATAATCCAGGATGAGAATTTGGGTGTCAGTCGCAAAAGTATTCCTCGGATGTTTTTTGTTATTACATTAGAACTTGTATGATTTTTGTATCCTAGGTTGAGGAATAATTTTCTTTTTTTTCTTCTTTTTGTAGAGGCTGGTTTTGATGGAAGTGTTAAGCAATCTAAAACAGCGACGAAAAAAAGTGGGGGATTTGCGTTGGGAAATCGAAAGGCGCTCAATGATATTACAAACAAAGCAGTTGTTCGTCAAGAAACATCTTCTCGGAAAAAGAATGTGCAAAAGGAAGAGATCAATAATGTAGCCGAGGAAAGATTTTTGCATGATCACAATAAATGCATTGAGGAAAAGGAGGCTACATCGATTTCTTCTTTCCTGGACTTGGTCCTTCCTGGGCATGGTAACTATATTACGATATGCACAATCATCATGAACATTGCTCAATTTCATTTCAGTTTTCAACCGTGTGAAAGTTCTTCCCACCAAAAAAAAACATAGTGCGAAAGTTCTATGCTTGTAGTTTCTATATTTATTTCCCCTTTTTGAATATAATGGTTATTCTATAGTATTCAAGGTCGTTGGTTAAATGTGTTCATCAATTTTATGTGGTTAAAAGCATTGAGTGGTTTTTTCTTAGTAAAGTGACTCAGTTATATATCTATTTTATTTTAAAGCCATACTCTTCAACTGTAGTTGATTTGAGATTTATCCCGGTTTTTGTTTCTGAACTTTTTTTTGTTTGTCTGCAGATTCAGTATCATCTACTGCTGAAAATCCCGAGGTTAAGCAGGTGAAGGTTGTTCTTCATGTTAAGTTGATTGCCCTCGTATAAGATCTAGAAATGGTTTTGCTCTTACAAAGATCAATATATGATCATTCAATGTTGAGGATGTTATACGTGTTGTATCGAGCTAAATATCGGTGAACTGCTAAGATTGTCTATTCTTTCTCAGAGAATTGAATATCGGTGAACCGTTAAGATTGTCTATTCTTTCTCAGAGAATTGATCGAATCGGACCTGTTCTGCATAGTTGCCTCATCAAGATCAGCGTTTTGTATTTTTTGCTGATATGTTTTTTTTTTTCCTATCCTGTAGACTGATCCTGGTAGCTGCTTCTATCCGGAACCGAAAGAATTGGCCATACCTGTGTTTTCTGATTGGTTTGAGTCCCCAACTCAGTGGCACTCTCCTCCATGCTCTCCTATTCACTGGGACTCTCCACCATGCTCTCCTTTTTCATGGCAATTTGAAGCTGTTGAATATGTGCTGAGGCCAGAAAGTGATGTTTGAAAGTGACTTATTTCCTCCCTTGCATGTCCTCGAGATGTAATCTAGAATTACTGTTTTCAACCGTTTCTTGGTACAGATTAATGATCCGTGTTCTTTTTCTCCATGATAGCTGTTTGGTTCTTTTCTGCAAGCGACAATGGTAACCAGAGTCGGTCCCGGTTGGTGGCTGTATTATCCGTTCAATAACAAAGACTTCAAACTGGACTCATGATTAAGTGCTTGACATTTTGGATTGCCAGGACTATGCAAATGCAATCTGTTTTACTTCAGCCCTCCTCGTCCCTTGATGAAATCTACTTCTTATATGGACGTGTATCAATTTTTTCCTGTTTATGTTTGCTTAGTACATTCGGTGCTTGCTATACTTCTAAGTATAAAAAATCGCACATTTAACCCTAAAGAGGGTTGATCTAATGAATCAAGAAGGTTTGCTTTCTTTTTTGTTTTCCTGGTTCAAATCTTGGGATAAATTTCTAGAAGAATTATTAGATTTTTATAAATATACTTGATCGAGTGCGCTTTTTAAGATCACTTGAGGAGAGCTTCAATCTCGATCCATGAACTGGTCCGAAAGTCTTTTCACCATCAAACAAAAAAGAAAAAAAATACCTCGCATTTGCCTTTGCATTCACTATATAAAATGATTAGTCTCTGTTTTATCATCTAGAGCAAGTGCGCGCCAGTGTGTTGTTCAGTTATGCTTTGGCTAATCTCTTGGGACCTTTGAGTTGAGCACCAATTAAGTAGCACATTGAGGTCACGGAATTCGTAATCGTAGCTCAACAGTTTCCATAAAAAATAAATAAACGAAGCAACCATCAAGGTGTCAGAAACCTATGAAAGTCCAAGAAATTTCACAAGACTACTTGTTCAGCTGCTTCTGAAACCCCAAACATCATATGGGAAATTTTATGTTGAAAGAGAGAACTACTCGCCACCACAAGTTGCATCCATATCAGCTCAAAGGTAAACGAAGTTGAACCACATATCCTTGTGACAAGAACGAAGTGAATTTCTTCATGCTCTTAGTTCAACAAATCAATATGACTTCCCACAATGTATCAAGCTCCCGGCACCCAGGAAGAGACCGAAAATGGCTGCACTACCAAGTGTGGTTTGTCCAATGTATCTGATCTTCAAAAGTCCTGGCACCTGCATTTTTCCAAACTAAATAATTAACTAATGAACACTTATGTGGGAATGCAAAGAAAAACAAATTGTTTTACATTTAAATTCCCTTAATAAAGCATATCTAAAACAAGATGATCTGCACAAATAAACAAATAAATCAAAGAGTATTTTAATCTAAAGAACTGGCAGATAACACGGATTCTTCACTAACTGGGCAGTGGGGAATCTTTTTTTAAGGCAACCAGGACCGTATGACACCACTAGTGACTATCGACGACCTTTGAGAATTGTAGGTTTCACAAAGTCTACCCCAGAACGCAAAGGACACCCAGCACCAGTGAAGGCACCAGGCAACGGATCTTTCTAAGCATCTCAGGGCTGATTAAAACCTCTAACCCGGCTGAAACAGCAAAATGAGGGTCACAAAATCCAGTGCACACCACTGTCTTTTGGCTGTTTCTGACTTTCTGTTTTAATTCATATTTTATGGCAGGGGATGCAAGTAGAGAAAAGGAACTACACACAAGGAAACATGGACTTAAGGGAAGCCATGGTCATAAAATTCAAGTTTCAAGTTGATGTTCCATCTCTTTCTAATTGTACAAGTATACTTAAAAAATCTAATTTAAGTTAGCATACATAATATGCAAACACATTAAAAGGCTGTTTGTTTTTGCGGTTGAAATCACGTTTCATGATTTTTTGAAAAAAAGATTTTTTTGCTCGAAATTAATTTCTTTTTGCGTGTTTTTAAATCGTTTTGATGTTTTTATGTCAAAAATAATTTTTAAAAAGTAAAAAAATATTATTTTCATATATTTCCAAGCAAAAAGAACTTTAAAAGACAACCATTACCACTCTCAAATACTATCTAAGTAACATAAAAAGTCTCATCCACTCAGATTATATTTAAAAGAAAAGGACAACATCAGGGTACATAATTTCTATTTCAGTAAAGAAAAAATGAATGGTCAAAAACACATATTTAACAGGGTCTCAACACTTAAAGTGTGAATTTTGGTATCAGGTCAGTCGATCTACCTTATACCTGACTGCCTCATATGTTCCATAAACAGCACCTGCACAGAAATTACATATATCAGATGGATAGTTGAAGCAAACCAAACTATAGTTTCAACAGTGAACCAAAAGTATAAATATAGAATCTGTATGAATTGAAACTATCTTATTAAGATTGTCCACTAGTTAATATATTTCTTTTCAGCATATCCACAAGGAAATCAATGGTCATGTCTTAAGGGGGAATTCCAAAGGTATAATGATGATGATAATGGCGTGAAAAAAGTAAACACCAAGATAGTTAAAGTTCCATAATGTAAAGCATGCAAGTGCACACTTTTAACTTGCACCAGTGAACTAAAGCTTTTCCACAACGTTTTTCATCTTTCTAGAACATGTTTCTGCCCTCAGCAGGCAGGTCACACCACAATAACCCTATAGTTACAGTATATAATGTTTACACTGAATTGTTTGCTACAAGCATCCCTAGAAATAGAAATTTAAAACTTAAGCTACAATCTAGCTGTTTTATTTCTCTCGATTATCTTCTTAAGTTCAGTATGGACTTGTTGCTTCCTTATGATTCTTTCCAGGTATTGTATAATTAACGGACTTTAGTCACAGTTCTCTTCAACCAACTCTAGTCCAGATTTATTTCTTCCAGTTCCTTCAGAACAAGCTAGTGCAGGAGCTTGCTAATATATTATTATGCAGCATCTTAGATTATTTATTATATTTGTTTTTGCTTAATGACTAAGTAGTCACCTTTACTTAATGGCGAAGTTGTCTCAGTGACAAAGAATCTCCCTAGTATAGATAGGTTGTGAACATGAGCTAAAGGGAACTTTTGGTGAAATTCTACAGTATGTATCAAAACTTGAGGTTCTTATAGCCTTTTAGTTTAAACCATCCTTGTTCCAACTCCATTCTTACTTCTTTCTAGCCTGTGTTGGTTAGGCTATTGCTGTTTCCTCACCATTCCAAGTCACAAGCACTTCTAGAGACTTTGCACGGGCAAAGCCAACAAAAATTAACCATGCTATTTTAGTTACACTTGTCAAGCTTCAATTGAATAACACGGGAGCCTATCAGTTTAGAATCCAGAAAGCCACCACTATTAGGCAGCTGGGAATATCATCAAGGGCGTCCCCATTTTGCAAACTATCCCATGACTTCCATCCAATACCATCTTGTAACAAAAACTCATCTGCACAACTCCTGAAATCACAAGTCCTCTCGATCGCAGCTCTCAGTGTCTTAAAACCAGTCTTTTCATTAAAATCATGCCCTTTATAGTACACCTAAAACCAGTCTACATCTTCTGATGCAGGATTTCTTTCACTAAAACATTCCAGAGAGTAGTGAAACAATTGACATTAAAATCAACTTTTGCAAACATTATCAGGAAACAGTCCCTCAATCCTCCTTCCCAAAATCAAGCAATAATACAGATGGTAGTCCAAAATTTAAAAAATTTAACAGAGAATAATCCATAGCGATCCCTTAATTTAATTCAATTGGCTTCACGGGTTTTGTGTGTTTGTACGATAAGATATAAAGGTAGACTTTAGAGATTGAAAATAACAACAAATTAGGGGCATTAAAGTCCCCAGAAGAAACAATATGCCGATAACAAGAAAAACTTATATTAATCAAAACCAGAACAAGAATATGTTTTAGGGTTTATGATGTGAGAACTTACCTACGGCGCCACCAATAGCACCTCCAACCGCAACGCCAGCTGTTACACGAGCCAGACAGCTATCCCTCGCCATTTCAGGATTGCGAGAGTTCTTGTTTATGCAAGTATTTGATTGACTGACAGTGAAACCTTCTTGAGGTTTGTAAACGACTGTATTCAGTGGTGACTATGTATATATATGTTTTTTTTTTTTTTTATCATGTGATCGTACTATATTATTCAGCTATTAAATAATATTTTTTCAATATAAAATTAATAGAAAGAGCTAAAAATCAAATACAATGAGAAGATAAAAGATCTTTATTCCAGCATGTTAAAATGATTTTTATTTATAGGTTACAGAAATATATGAATAATAAATCAATACATATCTATTTAATAATACATTCATAACACCTCCTCTTGCGTATTTATTTATTTAGATCATACCTCTTTAAAATTTTAATATAAAATATCTTGCTGGATATAAATTTTATTAAAAAAAAAAAACACAATAATCTGAGTATAGATTTTTGAACATATCTCGATAAACCCTGTAAGAAAAATCCAACAAGACAAGACCTGAGATATAAAAAAAGAAGAAGTATATATCAATTATTTATGAATTTGATTGTTTTGAATTGCTTTAATCTTATAAATAAAGTAAAATTTGAATTTATAGATGATATAGAATAAAAGGACAGAAAAATTTTATATATTGTATGGTTTGATCATGCTAATAATGTGATATAAAATAAAATAAAAACATGATGTAAAAATAAAAAGAAACATGATGTAAGAAAAATTTTATATAATGATCTGTTTATGAATTCTTCAGATAAATGCGGTTGTGTTTTTTAATTGAAAATTTTGATTGTTTTTTAATTATTAAAAAAACACTACCCTCCCTTCAAATTTCTCAAAATAAAAAGTTCCGTTGCCGGGAATCGAACCCGGGTCTCCTGGGTGAAAGCCAGATATCCTAACCGCTGGACGACAACGGATTTGTTGAGGGTTCTCTACACTTATTATTATATACTATCTTATTAAGTTGAATTGAGAACACCAACCATGCATTTACCATTCTTACCAGCTAGTTATCAACTATATCCTTAAGAACAAAGGTTTTTCACTATCCAAGCAATTAGGATTTATGCTACTTAATATCAACAATTATTTAGTAAGAAAAGGTTGTCATGATTAAAAAAACAAGCGAGCTTTGTAATGGACATCTTGGAACTATACTTGAGTATCTTTACTGATAGTGAGAAATTATTGTAATTTATTTTTAAAGTATTTTTGTGATATGCATAAATGAGATATATCATGAAAAATAGAGATTAACTTATTTTTTAAAATATTGTGTGTGTGTGTGTGTGAATGCTAGTATCTTTCTAATTAATAATTATATAGAAGGTTGATTTTATATATCAGTGCTGGCTTTTTTTTAAAAAAAATAACTCAATACATTTAGTACTTCTCAACAAAGCGTTTTTAATATATGAGATATTTTTAAATAATTAAGGTGTGTTTTTTTTGTCAAGTAAAATATTTCAACAAAGAGTTAAACACATTAATTAGCGATCTCTAGACACATCTTTATCTTCTTCTTTTTTGTTTATTAAATTCTGGGTGAACATATATATGAATGGTAGCTATCCAACATTGAAAAAGAATGAAAAAAAAAGAAAGAGATGCCTATGTATAAAATGAATCTATAACGCACTGCTCTAGGTTTTTGGATTATATACAGGTGGTTTCTATCTTTCTATGTGAGCTTCTGTGCTTGCATGCAGGCCAGTATAAACATGGAGGCAAATGCATCTTCCCGAACCTATACAACTCCCTAACAAACTGGTATCAGAGGTAAGGGTTTGGTTTTGGATGAGTGATGATTGTGGGTGGGCTGTCGTCACTCTGTCTGGTTCTCATGATCAGTGAGCATGGGAGCTAAGCTCCAAGTTCTGGATATTATGTTCAAATATTCCAGACATTTATATATAAGAGGAGATTTGTTAGGTGTATATACGAGAGAAAAACTATCTCATGTTGAAAAGTAATGAGAAAAGAGAGGTGTTTGCATGTAAGATGGATATATAACTCATTAGTCTAGACTTTTGAATTGATAAAAAAATAAAATAATTATATATATTTTGATAATTTTATCGGGGATGTATTAGAAAGAGAAAATAATAATATAACGATAGGTACGTACAATAAACATTTCAAATCTGTTTTTATAATTATTATACGATAACAACGGGTAAAGTTTAAAGATCTTGGAAACAATCGGATCAATGATGTTTTTCCTTCCTGGTTAGGAGCACTT
>Ga0307507_10013035_pt1 | contig 10165 bp, 6 predicted proteins | sample 7_EM_MG_FD_207223 | JGI IMG/M metagenome (GOLD analysis project Ga0307507, IMG submission 207223) | Populus trichocarpa ectomycorrhiza microbial communities from riparian zone in the Pacific Northwest, United States - 7_EM | ecosystem: Host-associated > Plants > Roots > Unclassified | place... | reverse complement strand
ATTTTTTAAAATTTTTTAAATTAATATATTAAAATGATTAAAAAATATTAAATTAATTTTTTTAAAAAAATCAAAAACCTTAAAAATTACAGTCCAACTATACCTTCAAATAATATTACAGTATTAACGTATACTATGAAATGAATAGCATGTAAAAATCATCATATATTTAAGTAATACAAAGTATGATAATTTTGTAAATATAATTTTCTATTTAAAAATTTTTAATAATTTTTTAAAAGATTTTTTTATTTTTAACATCTGTATATCAAAATTATATAAAAAAATTATTAATTTAATTATTTTTATATAAAAAATAGTTTGAAAAAAATTTTAAGAAACAAGTTAAACCGGATTAGCAACAGAACTTATATATAAATAAAAGGATAAAGAGAGAAATTAAACCGCACTACCAATAGAAACTTATATATAAATAAAAGGATAAAAAGAGTAATTAAAGCATGACATATAAATCAATTTATTATGGAATTTTTTGAAAAGCTTAAATTAAGGGAGGAGATTTTTCATACATCAGACCACGCCTAAAATAACTTATTGTAGATGGTATGAGATGATTTGAAATCAAAATTGTATCCATATTTGACACACACACAAAAAAAAAAAAAAGAATTCCTGGACAGGCAGACTGTACATGGCCACTAGTATATTCAGAAAATACTTTTTATTTTCTCGTACTCGATGGAGAAAACGAGAGGTGATAAGGTAGGATTTTAAGTGGCTGGGACAAAAGAGAGGAAGGGTGCGGCTCATTTCCAATCCTGATAAAATTTATCCTCCCCACGAAGAAAATGGGGAAATGGTCATGGAGTCGTCTTCGATTTGTCCTCCTCATTTTATTTCTCTAGTTAAACATGATTAAACAATGTGGGGTCAGGGGGGATGGATTTTTGGAAAAAGTTTTGCATTTGTTGACTGTCGTTTACTCTTCTGGGTCGCTTTCAGTATGAAAGAGCAAGCAAATCTTTGTTTTGCTTTGTGTTAAAATATGATTGGTAAAGTATTTAGTCTAATTAAGTTTGATTATTTTTCCTTTCCTAAGGCGCAGCTGATTGATTACTGGTCGTCTGGTTTTAACTTTTAAGATATGACAGGGAGCATTACCAGTATTGAAGCCATATGCAATGTTATCATGAGAAACAACTCTCTCACCTTCACCGGCTTCACTAGATATTAGAGATTATATCTGAATTTCTTTTGTTATCTATCTAAACCTAAAATAGTAAATTAACCTAATAAAAATCAAATCAAATCATCCTGTTGATCAGCTCCTTCGGTCGCAACAAAACCAGACATCAAGTTTTTGCCACATAATGAAGCCCTCGGAGACCAAATATGGAAAAACAGAAGATAACATATTGCATTAAACCTTTGGATCATGGGTCCTAGGTAACATGTATTCTACGCCTATACAAAGAGATAATGAATGTTACATGGCGGACGGGTCAGAACAAAAAACAAAGGGCATGATGGTCTTCCACTTTAAAGAATAAGCTCATGCAATCGCATCTCCATCCTTGATTTAAATCAAATGCGATACCATCAAATAGTATTCATGGGCATGAAAGCAAGCAATGGTGTAGATGCAACTAATCTATGTTGCAAGTTACTACCGGATCTACAAGGTGTTAAGAAAATAGCTTCATGTTGCTTAAACTGTAAAAATCTTCATCACCTTCTTCAAATTCCTGCGACATATAGGGCAAGTACCATCAGCTTCTGCTATCCTGCAAAATCAAATTTAAACATATAAATTGGCTTCTTATTGGTCAAGATGATTGTCGTGGAAGGAAAAATAGCCTTGCATCAGTAAACACAATCAGTATTGGCAAACACCAAATTTTATTCAGACCAATTCTGACTAGGAGCTATGACCCAGAAGAGTGAGTCGGAAGTAAAATGACGCTAAATAGCATTCCGGAACTTTACACGTTTTTATTGATTCCCTGCGATATTTGAAAACACTAAAATCATCCGACTCTTTTTATGAGCAATTGCTATTATGAGACAGAATAGAATACCTTAATATGGCATGCTATCAACTTCAACTAGAAATCATGACAGTCCACAAGTCCCACCCAACCAAACCATGCCGTGATCAGATTGTTCTAAAGGTCATGCCTAATAATTGGTGTCAGGTTGAGATTGTGCCTAACAAAGGATGCAGCCATCTAGCTTCCATTAAAACAATAGTCCAGTAATTAAAAGATACTATTAAAGTGCTCCGATAGACCAACTAAAACACTGAAATGGTTTGTAAGCCTCTCTAGGTCTCATCAACTCTGCAGACAACATGGTTTTAAATATCGAGTATAACCAAGGAATGTGAGACATTTAGACTGCTGATATTTTACCACTTATCACGGAAGGGGTTATCTTGTCCACTACCATCACCACAGAGCATCCGCATCAGCCAGCGACACTCTTACTGTGATTTAAAACAATGATATTTTACAATACCAAAGGCCTAAGCATGGACTTGTCACATTGTAAATACTTTCTGTAACCATATGCATATTAATAGTGCTTTCTTCAGTTCAATATGCCATCTACCAAGTGCCAACTAAGTCTAAAACACATCCTAGGGTTACACAGGGCACGCCCTCACAGACTAAAGGAAGAATTGATGCATTTACATCATCCCCAGTTTGCCAACCTTAATTTGTCACAAGGTCCAGAAAGTGCTGTTTCAAGATCAAGAAAATAAACTAAATTTGAGGGTGGAGAGCAATTACCTTGTTCCACATGCAAAACAAGCAACACAGTGCCCACATGGGAGGAAGAAACATTCCCTCGGAGCATCAAAGCAAATTGCACAAAGACGACGGGTATTATTGCCATTTTCACCATCTCTTGATTTCCCTTCAAGGGAACCAGCTGCAAGAAAATCTTCAAGATCCTCCTCATCGTTTGAGACAGAATCATAAGATGAGCCCCAGCTTGAAAAGTCATCATCTTTACATGAAAGCAAGGGGGCTCTCTCGGCTTCTACCTCTCCAAACAGAATTCTGGTTCCATCTTCACGAATGCATTGAAACATGTTCAAGAAGTTGAATGCCGCTAGTATGAGAACTGTCATTCCACCTACAGGCAGAAAAACAAGTAAACATAAGATATCCCTGTGTCAATTAAAGAGAGGAAACACAAGAATAGAGTATACCTATGCCGACAATATATGTGGCCCATCTTGGTACATAGGAGACTTTGACATTCCACTCGTCACTTTCTGAACCCTGAAGCAAATGAAAAAAAAAACCATGGATAAAGGTTGCGAATCTTCGGTTCTACAGACTATTTGATGATGATCTTTTCTCTGGTAGTCCTACTGAAATCTATAAATACAATACTGTAAGAGTGCCAATGGGACAGCCTTAAAAGAAATGGAACTCCAAAGTGACGTCTAAAGTGGGACTGGTACTTTTAAAACTTATTTTTTTCCTCATCCATTCAACAATGCTCTCAACTCCAGATGTTGGCCTTACATTAAAACAGAGACGTTACAGTGAAGATAAACAGATTTACCTGTTCTGGACCGAAAGAGTTTAAGACAGCAACATTTCCATTGGGAAACATAATGTTCAAACTACACTTGCCATCAGTAAATGTACATTTGTAGTAAGCTTTGGTTGTATTGTATTGGAAAGATCTTACTCTGATGGCTAACTGAACCTGTTTAAAAAAAAAAAGACTCACCCAAGTAAATAGTGCAAACAGCCATCCAGGAAGGACACAGGACTGTTTCAAAATCAACACAAGTAGAAACAAGATTATAAAGTAATAAAATGAACACAAAGATATTTCACGCCTATGATATAGCACATATGAAAATAGGCCATTTTTTTAGACTCTTTGAATATATCTTAAGTAGGTTATGGGTCTAAAGGGTTGACTTCCAGAACCCTGCATGGATGCACCATCAAAATATATATGTATATTGCCTTAGATATATTGCCTAAGATTTTTGTATAGGAGGAAGGAGACCATAACAGTCATCTTCATTGTTATCTGCTAGACCGATTATAGCACCTGGGGATGATGAAAATGGAGAGGGAGAGGGGGGGACGACGGGGGGGCCCTCTGTCACTGGAGTGCAAATGGCCAAAACCACAAAATACTTTTTCATGTTTTGTCTACAAAGTTTGTCCTTTCAAATGAGCTGTAGCTCAGGTTGACAAGAACATGAATGCTCTCAACGTAGAAAAATTGTAAACTTATCAAGAGATGAAAAACAATGTAAAGAAAAATAAGCACCTTTTTTGCTATTTATGGCATAATTCACGGGTCTAAAGGTAACATTAGCCAAATACTAATCCATGTAGATTCTCATATTCTTTTGTAAGTGAATCAAACAAAAAAATTATGTGGTTCAAGCACCAGTGGCACAAGGAAATTTTCATATTTTGCACTTATCCGCCAACGTAGAAAATATCACAATGATAAGGTGCACCGGGTGATCTAAACATTGCCCGAAGGAAAATATTTTAGCAAGTTCAATACAAGAAACAAGGAGAGGCAAGGTCCTAAATTTTCAGATAAAGTATCGTTCATGTCTTTTTATTCTTCAATTACTTAATATAATGTCTGGGAAGCCAACTTATTCTTCAATTACTAAATATCACGTCTAGGAAGCCAATGAACTACAAAAACAAAGAACTGTCTATCTGTGGATAGTAATAGAAGAAATGAGATATTTATGGATTAAATCTTTATTAATTGCTTGTGGAACATTCCTGCAAGAAGAAACCAATTGATTATACATAAACAGGTCAAAAAGTTTGCAAATTACCTCTACTTTCTCTGAGTTCAAGTTACCCACTGCAATATGGTAGCTTGCAGAGGTCAATATACTCTGTTGGACAAAACCACTTCCTGCGAAGAAAAAATTTCCATATCAGTTAACATGCTTATACAAAGAAAACATCTAAAATCACAACCTTAATCTCACCTTGAATGACATTCCATGATAAAGTGGTGTTTGGATAAGTTGGATCCTCAAGCCATTGAGAAAGGCCTTCATTCCCTGCGATTTTCCAGCTTCAGAATCACATGAAAATAAAACTCAAAGTCCAATTTTGTAGCCAACAAAGAAAGATAATTAATTCCCAATTCACATGGACTCATTACATTTGCATACCTACCCTAGAAGCAAGCACATATGACAATTCCAGAAAAGCCACAAAATTTATCTAATAATCAGTTCCTAAGCATACCTTGTGCAATTACAAGGAAAACTGAGGAGCTGGGGGAGTTCACCCTGTATGAGATATTTATTTGAGATCCCTCATTCAGAAAATATACGAAGTCCTGGAGAACAAAAGCAAAATAAGCACAAGAACATTCACAAGCACCAAAACCAATTCAAAACATAACTGCAACCATAGCTTTACAGACACCATTGCACAGAAAAAAACACCTGCCTTGTGAGAATCGGCAGGAACAGAGACATCAAGAGTTCTAGACCAGGTCCGTACAACATCAAGCGGAGGAGGTTTAGAAAACCCATATAGCATCAGCCCCGGATTAGTATCATACAACTGTTCCACCTAGAGAAAACCAACCCAAATTTATCAAAATTACAACCCAAAACACCATATCAAGTTCAAGAACCTCTTTTAATTCAATAATGGAAGTACTGTATCTAAACCATTAATTCCCGTCGGTACCAGCTTTAAGAACAACAGGTACAGATAAAATAAAATGATTTACCTTTATAGACTGCACAAATAAGGGATTAGGTGGTAAAAGAATCGAGCATTTCGGTCCTAGGGTTAGCCTCATTGAACCATAAACCCCCAAAATCAAAGTCATGGACACTGTCAAATTAACAACCAATTATAAGATACTAAAACTATCTACAAAATTTAACATTGAACAGTCTAAAATCTGATCTAAAAACAATTTTAAAAAAATAATAATAATAGAGAGAAAAATGATAAACGAAAGACAAACCAAAGAAGCAGAATGTGAGAACCACGACGACACAAAACCACGTGCAATCTCTGATAGCAGATAAATCATCAAACGCAAAATAATTTCCACGGTGGGAAAGGTCAATGTATTGGTGTTGCAGATACTCTATCTCTGGCTGTCTATCCTCAATTTGACGAAACCGTTGATTATCTTCTTCGTGGACTGGAAAAGAAGCGTGATTCGAAGAAGAAGAAGATGCAGCAGCGGAATAATCCCTAGAAGAAACTGAAATTTGACCTGGTTGTGCCATTCTAAGAAGCAAAATAGGATGGATAATTTAATTAAATGAGTGAAAAATTGAAAACCCTAAGTAGGAACTAGAGGGAGAAGATGGGTGCAAACCTTGGAGAAGTTGAAGAGAAGAAGATTCCATGAGAGTTGATGATACTGGCTGAGTTACTGCAACTAACTCACCGATCAGTCTACTGATTTCGAAAAGAGACCACGGACTGGTTGTTGTGAATTCTGGCGGGGTTTTATTTTATATTTTGGAATGCCTAAGCTATGGACACTTGTCTGATTAAATGACTAAAATGACCTTCCGAGTCCTTGGATAATTTATAACTGCAGATAACCTTTTATTTTATTTGAGAAAAGCTAATAAGATCCTCTTTCGGACCTTTGTCTCCTTGTTATTCGTGGGCGAGTGTGTGTGCGTGTAAGTGTTCTTTTAAATAATGTAGCCTGTATAAAGACACACACTTTCTCCCTCAAGGGTGTTTTAGATATTTAAGTTCATGATAAAAAAGTATATAAAAAAAAAGATAGAAAAGGGTAGTTTAGTCGTTTGATTTAAAAAAAATAGTTTTTTTTTAAAATGATAAAGCTTTGCCAAATATAATTCCCTTTATGTTTTTGTGATGTTTTGGGGGGTTGTGCTGTATTTCTATACACCAATCAGAGAGCTTGTTTTTAACATGGGGTGAAGGTACATTGGCTTAATTTTGATTTTTGACTTATGACTTCACTTCAAATTAGATTATTATATTTTTCATTGGTATTGCCATGTCTGCTATCAATTTCCCGGTTAGTCAAAAATGGCTCCCTTGGCAGAAAAGGGGAAAATGACATTAATCTCAAATTTCAACTCATATTTCATTAAGACATTTAAAATATATATTATAATTTGGAACCTATTTGTTGAGAAATTCATACAAAAGTTTTCTTATTGATGAACCAAATTTTTGGGAAAACAAGCACGGTTGAGCTTGATAGTGTGTCAAGTTTCGGGCACGCTTAAAAAAATACACATCCTTTCTTAGGCACATCAAAAGGGATGATCATCCTCTCTTGGCACGCCCCAAAAAATGTAATAATATGGGTCTGGCAAACATACCAAACCCAAGGTACTTGGACTTGACATTTAGCCAAGTTTAAGGTAATGTGAATCTGAAAAACATGTCAGATCCAAGGTACTTGAACTTAACAGTCCACCAAGTCCAAGACAATGTGGGTCTACTTGGAATTGATAGTTTGATACGCTCAATGGAATGATCATCCTCCCTTGGGCACGCCTAAGAGAATGACCACATTCTTCTTTGGGCACGCCCAAGGAAATAACCATCCTTCATTGGTAAAACAAGAGAATGAGATAATGTGGATATGACGAACATGTTAGACCCAAGGTACTTAGACTTCGCATTGAGTCAAGTCCAAAGTAACATAGATCTAGCAAACATGTCAGATCCAAGGCACTTGGACTTAACAGCCAACCAATCTAAGATAACATGAGTTTAGCAAACATGTCAGACCCAAGGTAGTTGGACTTGGCCATTTGTCAAGTCCAAATTAACATGAGTTTGACAAACATGCCAACACAAGGCACGCCCACAAGGATGACCCTCCTACCTTGGGTCTAGCCTAGGGAAAACGTTCAGCCTCCATAGGTTCAACTATATCTGACATCTAGGATCCTAATATATTTACACCTTTTAAGTATATAAAAGTCTTTCAGGGACCCACTATATTTCTATCAAATATTAATATAGATGTAAGGGATATTTATATCTTATTAAAAGTTATCACGGTAAAATTACACTCTATAACTTTCTCTTCACAAAAAGACGAGATTCATGGATTATAAATACACCATGAAACCTTCAAATCAAAGGTTCACAATCTTCATTCTCTACTACATATATATTTTCAGAGCATTTCTTTATAATATTATTGTATTTTCTCTCTCTAAAAAGATATTTATTTAAGTATTGGAGAGTCTCCACCTCCATCAAATGAGATTTTTTGCAGATACCAACCACAAGTCACCTTGGTCTACCAAGCACTAAGTATAAGCTATCAATTACATTGTCTAGATAGAATAGAAGAGATTACTAGGATCAATTGATTAACCAATTATCCAACCCGAGAGTCTTATTACTAGGTTGCTTGAATTTTTTTTTACTTCATTGCTTATTAACTATTCTGGATAGTACATTGCTTATTAACTATTCTTGATTCGGTATCACTTCTAGTTGCTTTTTATCACTTATTAATTGACATGAAAAATTTAGTATGAAAAGTTGGTGTGTAAATCATTATCCCTTAAATGTGAAGGGATTGAGTAATTTTCCTACTAAAAAAAAAAAAGGTAAGCATAAACCAATGCCAATGGGCACGGGCTGAACTTGAAGGTAACTAATCTTGCTAAGCAATTTAAATATGCTAAAAATAACAGAGGAAGAGATGGCCAGAACTTCTTAACAGCTCAACAAATTATCAGGCTAGCATAAACTGAATCTGGTAAAGAAGTTATTTCTACAGAATAGACGTATTGCCAGTACAAAAAGAGGAAGTAAATTACGGAGGTCACGTGGATGATCAGAGAGCACAGTTTTATTTTTTTTACAATTCCATTAAACCTCATTGCATAATCTTAATGGGAGATCTTGAAATGCAGGCAAGGGAAAGAGCTAATGAACCCAAGAGTAAAATCCAAAAAGGATGGAAAGTTGTTGGTATTTGCAAGAGAGGTTGGTACATGCTACGAAGAAGTCTCAATATTTAACAATGCAGTGGACGAGTCAGAATCACAGAGGCAGTCTCTCTCTCTCTCTCTTGTTTTTTTTGTATCATATACATGCCTCCATTGTTGTTTCTTAGAGATGGTTTGCCTTCTTCTTTTTGCTCTTAGGTGTTGTTGTTGTTCTTGTCCAATTCCTTTTCTTGAGAATAATAGAAGAAATGAAGCATATTTGTTATTTTGATTCTCCGTTTTGTTCATGCCGAGAGGAGGCGATCAAAAGAATTGTTGAAATTATTTTCATAGGAATGGCCGGCAAGCTGTGTGGATCCTCCGAATAGCTAATGTTCATGATGTTGTGCAGTATCTTTCCTAGCTAACACATTGAGATTTTGCTGCATCTATGTTTATTTGATAACAATCTCTGAGTTTTCCTTTTCTTTTCTTTTCTATCCATGAACTATCTCAAACTTTTTGGCGATGTTAGTTCAGAACAACATCTGTGTATGGTATTGAAAATAAGATGATGACAACTCATATTAATTTAGCAATGAATGGTACTCAATGATTACACTGCATCGCAATACTAAATACTAGAATTAATAGTTGAGTTTAGGTTATCGGTCACCAACAACTTCCTAGCCTCCAAAAATTCTTCTTCCCTCGTAAGAGTTTCAACCCTATCTGTAGCAGCAACTCTTATCTGACGCCATTCGCTAGCTAGAGGCCAGAAATATTCCATTTCAAAAAAATAAATCAACAAGGCGAAAACCATCCAATGCAGTGAGAGGTGGAGTCCTCAAATTTCAATTTTTTTTTTTAAAATTAATTTTTTATATATTTTCAGATTATTTTGATGTTATCATCTTAAAAATATTTTTTAAAATAAAAAATATTATTTTAATATATTTTTAAATAAAAAATATTTTAAATAACAACCACTACTAAGATTGTAAATAAACACTAAAGACTATAACGAAAAATAGCAGCAGGAGCCCACACATTTTCAGCTCACCAATTCATACCTATTGAGCCAAAAACAGCACGCCAAGAAAACACAAACAGATTGCTCCCTTATAACACATGACTTTTGTTTCTAGGTGAGTATGGGTTTGAACAATTCAGTTTGACCAAAACATTAAACAAAAACATTAATTTTAAAACGAACCAGACAGAATGAAAGAACTCAGCTATCGGTTTTACATTTGCTAAAATCAA
>Ga0307507_10013034_pt1 | contig 10166 bp, 10 predicted proteins | sample 7_EM_MG_FD_207223 | JGI IMG/M metagenome (GOLD analysis project Ga0307507, IMG submission 207223) | Populus trichocarpa ectomycorrhiza microbial communities from riparian zone in the Pacific Northwest, United States - 7_EM | ecosystem: Host-associated > Plants > Roots > Unclassified | place... | reverse complement strand
TTTGGGAACCTTGGCGGCGGGGATCTTGATCGCTTCGTTGGTGCGCGGGTTGCGCCCGGAGCGGGCCTTACGCTTGGAGACGCGGAAGGTGCCGAAGCCCACCAGCGTCACCGAGCCGTTTTTTTTCAGCGTGGCCTTCACCGCTTCGACCATCGCGTCCAGCGCGCGGGTGGCGGCCGCCTTCGACAGGTCGGCGGACTGGGCAATGTGGTCGATCATCTGCGCTTTGTTCATGTGCATCGCGTTCCCTCAATGAGGCAGCGCCCCTCCGCGCGCCCCGTTGCGCGCGGCCCGGCCTCCCCGGTCGTACATCTTTTTTTACGTCGCGACGGCGCTGAAATCCCCTGCCCGGCCGCGCGCTCATCTGAGATACAAGATGGAATTCTATAGCAACTAAAAGCCCTCGTGGGTGCCATACAGGGCGATTGCGCAGGCTTTTTTTTGCCCTCCATCGGCCTGGATGGCGTCAGGCCGGAGGACGGCCGGAACGCAGGCGCGGATGCTCCAGCGCGGCCGGGTTGACCACGTGGGCGGGCCGCTTGCCGCCGAGCGCGTCGACGATGCTTTGCAAACCGATGGAAGCCATGTTGTGAAAGCATTCGTCGGTCCAGCACAGGGAGTGCGGGGTGACGATGACGTTGTCCATTTTCAACAGCGGGTTGTCGGCGGCCACCGGCTCCTGTTCGAAGACGTCGGTGGCGGCGCCGGCGATGCGGCGCTCGCGCATGGTTGCGATGAAGGCGCGCTCGTCGACGATCGGCCCGCGCGCTACGTTGATGAAATAGGCAGCCGGCTTCATCAGGCCGAATTCGCGCGCGCCAATCAGCCCGCGCGTGCTCTCGTTGAGCAGGCAGGCGACGACCACGAAGTCGGACTCGCGCAGCAGCGTGTCGAGATCGACCACGCGGGCGCCGATGTAGCCGAGTTGCACCGCGTCGGCATGCGGGTCGGCGGTGAGCAGATTGAGGTCGAACACGCGCGCCATGCGCAGCAGCTCGCGGCCGATGCCGCCGGCGCCGATGACGCCCAGGGTGCGGCCGGTAAGGCCGATGCCCATGTTGTCCATGCGCTCCTTCCAGCGGTTTTCGCGGGTCAACTGGTCCTTGAGGAACAGTTTGCCGGCCAGCGACAGGATGAAGGTGAGCGCGACGGTAGCCACCGGGCGCGGCATCGCGGTGGGTGTGTTGGTGACCAGCACGCCGGCGGCGGTCATCGCCGGCACATCGACCGAGTCGTAGCCGACGCCGTGGCGCGCCACCACCTGCAGGCGATGGTCGCCGCGCGCCACCGCGGCGGCGGGTACGCGCGCGGTATTGACGTACAGGGCGTCGTAGCGGGCGGCCAGGTCGGGGGTGATCTCCGGCACTACCTCAGGGAGGTATTCCCAGTCGATGCCGGGCGCGTTTTTCAGGATCTCCAGCGCCTGGGCGCCGAAGGCCGGCTCGCTCTTGGCGTTGAGGATGTCGCGGGTGATGCCTACTTTATATTTGTTCGCCATTTTGTCTCCTTTTATATTTCCTACGCGGTGTTTTTCAGCACATGCAATCCGGCTTGCAGGGCGTTTTGCAGCATCGCCTGGTCGATGCCGTAGGCCATCAGGCGAAAGCCCTTGGCCGCGTAGTCGCGCGCCCAGGCGTCGTCGGTGGCGAGAAAGGCGGCGGTCTTGCCGTGCGCCTCGCAGGCATCGACCACGCGGGTGATGCCGGCAAGATAGTCGGGGTGCTGGAACTGACCGGGGATGCCCATGAAATTGGTCAGGTCGAAATGGCCGACCCAGAGCGCATCGACACCGTCGACGGCGGCGATCGCTTCGACATTGCGCAGGCCTTCGTCGGTTTCGATTTGCGGGATCACCAGGGTGCGTGCGTGCAGGGCGGCGATTTTTTGCGCGACATCGCCGCCTTGATAGTCGTCGTGGGCGAAGCCGAAGGCGGCACCGCGCCGGCCCAGCGGCGGGTAGCGGGTGCAGGAGACAATCTGCGCGGCCTCCTCGGCGCTACCCACCATCGGCACCATCACGCCCAGCGCGCCCACGTCCAGCGCGCGGGCGATGAAATGGTATTCGCCGCGCGGCACCCGCACCATCGGCACGATGCCGAGACCCCGGCACAGGGCGAACTGGATTTTCAGGGTCTCGAAGGAGAGGCCGGTGTGTTCCATGTCGTAGAGAATGAATTCGGCGCCGGCGTTTTTACAGATTTGCGGCAAGCCGGGCGAGAACAATTCGAAGATCATGGCGCCGAAGGCGCGGCCCCCTGCGGCGATTTTTGCTTTGACGGGATTGTCGCGCATGGCCCTCCCTTTTTTATACCGGCGCGTAGCGCGCGCCGTCCCAGCGCAGGCGGGTCGGGCCGGGCACGGCCGCCGCCTTGACCGGATGCTCCGGGTCGCCGGGCAACACGATCTCGCGTACGCCGTCGCGCTCGTAGCTGTGCGGCATCAGGATGGGCGCGGGGCGCGAGCGCGCATCTGCAAGCACTGCTTCGATGGAGTCGAACAGGGCCAGGTGTTCCAGGCTTTTGTAGGTCGGCGGCGCCAGCTTGATTTCGTTGCGTTCCCAGCGCGCCATGAAGCCGCGCGGCGCCACCCATTCGCTGTGGGTGGCTTCGTAGTTGTCGTGCACGGCGGTCTGGTCGGGCGGTGCGACGGCGAGAAAAAAGCGCACGTCGAAACGCTTGGCGAGAAATTCCGGCGTGACCCAGCGCACCCAGGGAACCAGGGAAGCGAGGCTCAGCTTGATGCCCGCTTCGGCCAGTACGCCGGCGAAATCCTCTTTCGCGTTGACGCGCTGGCGCGCTTGCGCGAGGTCGCTGGCGCCGGCATTGCGCGCCAACAGCACGCCGGCTTCCTCGAAGGTTTCGCGCGCGGCGGCGATGTACAGGGCGGCGAGGCGTTCAGCGGGCAGGGATTCGCCCAGCGCGGCCGGGTCGATGGCGGCGGCGCCCTCGGTCTGCGCCAGCATGGCGGGAGTACTGTCGGCGGCGTCGATCTTGCCGCCCGGAAACACGTGCGCCTCGCCCAACACGTCGGACAGGCCGCTGCGCTTGACCATGAACACTTCGAAGTGCGAGCCGGCCGGGCGCAGCAGCAGCACGGTGGCGGCGTCGCGTGGCAGCGCCACTTGTCCGCCGGCTTGTTCGCGACCCAGGTTCATCAGGCGCCCTTTTTCGCCAGGGCCTTGATCGGCTTGTAGCGATGACAGGCGAGATCGTGGTCGTTGACCATGCCGGTGGCCTGCATGAAGGAGTAGCAGATGGTCGAGCCGACGAATTTCATGTCGTGCGCCAACAGCGCCTTGCTCATCGCGTCCGATTCGGGCGTGGTCACGTTTCGGCCGGCATCCGGCTTGCGTTGCATCGGTTTGCCCTTGACGAACTGCCAGAGGAAGCTGTCGAGCGAGCCGAATTCGTCCTGGATCTTCAGCATCGCCCTGGCATTGCGCACCGCCGCCGCCACCTTCAGGCGGTTGCGCACGATGCCGGGGTTGTTCAACAGCTTTTCGATTTTCGCCGGGGTATAACGCGCCACCTTGGCCACCTCGAAATTGTCGAAGGCCTCGCGATAGTTGTCACGCTTGCGCAGGATGGTGATCCACGACAGGCCGGCCTGCGCACCTTCGAGGATCAGCATTTCGAACAGGTGGCGGTCGTCGTGATTCGGCACGCCCCATTCTTCGTCGTGATAAGCGACGTACAGCGGGTCGGTGCCGCACCAGGCGCAGCGGTGAATCGCACCGCTCATGCGAAAAATCCCTCGAAACCGCTCACCGGCTCGAAGCGGTTGTTGCGGTGGATCAGGCGGGTCGGCCCGGGCATCATGCGTTCTTTCGTTTCATGCCGCTCGTCGCCGGGATAGACCAGCACGCGCTGCTCCTCCTGCTCGAAGGAGTTGGGCAGGATCAGGCGCGGCCAGCGGCGACGCGCCGGGTCCAGCACCTCGGCGGCGGTGGCGTGGCGCGATAGTTCGGCCAGGCTCATCAACTGCGGCGGCGCCATGCCGATCTCCCCGTTCCAGTATTGCTCCAGCGCGGCGCGCGGAGTGAGCCACACGCTTTCGGTGGTCTCGTGATTGTCGTGCGCGGCAACCTGGTCGCCCGGCACCGCCGCGGCGAAAAAACGCACGTCGAAGCGCCTGTTCATCAGCGAAGGCTTGCGCGGCGTGACCCAGCGCGACCAGGGAGCGATGCGGCTGGCGGCGATGGTCAGCTCCAGACGTTCGATGATTTGCGCAAAGCCCAAGCCGCCGCGCATCAGCGCCGCGGCCTCACGGGCTTGCGCCGCATTCGCCCCGCGGGTGAACAGCACGCCTGATTCCTCGAAGGTCTCGCGGCAGGCGGCGACGAAAAATCCGGCCGCGGTCTGCGGCTCCAGGTCCGGCTCACCTAGCGCCTGATGCAGAGCCCGCACCGGCGAGTCCAGGCGCTGCAACGTAGCCGCGGCGGAATCCTCGCGGTCCAGCTTGCCGCCGGGAAAAACGTAGAGCCCGCCGAGCACGTCGGAGTCGCCGTGGCGCTTGAGCAGGAACACTTCCAACCCCTTGGCGCCGTCGCGCAGCAGCACCACGCTGGCCGCGGGGCGCGGCGGGGTCTGCACTTCCTGGTGATTCAACTCCACTTCCCGGCTCCCGATTCAGCTCATACGGTTTCGCTCAAGCCCACGCTGCCTTCGCCACGGGTGCGCACCACCCGGGTGCCGGACACGGTGTCATGCCAGCCCATCCCCTTGCTGCCGAAAAAAGAGAACGGTTCGAACGGAATGAAGCGCGCCAGGGTGCGCCCGAGAAAACGCATGAAGCTCGGCTTTTCGCCCTCGACATCGATCACGCGCGTTCCGCAAATCCACTTGCCGGGCGTGCGGCCGGTGCTGGCCTCGAACAGCATGTAGAAAGCCGTCATCAGGGTGATGCCGAACAGTTGGCGCGTCACCGGATTCAGGTGCGCGATGGCTTGCCCGGCTCCCAGCAGCCCGATAAATATTCCGACCACAAACGAAAAGATCACAAAGCAGAACAGGTCGATCAGAAAGGTGAAAAAGCGCTGGGTCCGCGAGGCGATCCAGAGATCGTCCACCGGCTCTTCCGCTTCCGCGACATGGGCGGAAGGCGCTGCATAAGGATTGCCGAGCGTCGCCATGATTGCTCCTCTTTTCGATTAGTGATTATCGCGCGGAACGAAAGCGCCGCTTTTCCCCACCAGAAAGTCGAGATCGGCGCCTTCGTTGGCCTGGTTGACGTGGTCGAAGTAGAGTTTCCAATAACCGCGCTGCAACGGCGCCTTGGGCGCCTTCCACTTGGCGCGGCGCTTGGCCAGCTCTTCCTCGCTCACATCCAGGTGCAGGCGGCGCTTTTCGACATCGAGCTCGATCATGTCGCCGGTCTGCACCAGCGCCAGTGGGCCGCCCGCCGCCGCTTCCGGCGCCACGTGCAGCACCACCGTGCCGTAAGCGGTGCCGGACATGCGCGCATCAGAGATGCGCACCATGTCGGTCACGCCTTTTTTCGACAGCTTGGGGTGCAGGGGCATGTTGCCGACCTCCGCAAACCCGGGGTAGCCCTTGGGACCGCAGTTCTTCATCACCATCACCGAATTCTCATCGATGTCGAGCTTGGGGTCGTTGAGCTTCTTGTGCATGTCCTCGAAGTTCTCGAACACCACCGCCCTGCCCTTGTGTTTCATCAGCTTGGGCGTGGCCGCCGAGGGCTTGATGATGGCGCCGTCGGGCGCCAGATTGCCGCGCAGCACGGCGATGCCGGTATTTTTCTTGAACGGTTTTTTCCACTCGGTGATGACTTCCTTGTTGTAGCACTCGGCCTTCTTGTTGTTTTCCCAGATGCTCTTGCCGTTGACCGTCATTGCCTTTTTGTGCAGCAGGCCTTGTTCGCCGAGGGTACGCAGCACAACAGGCAGGCCGCCGGCGTAGCAAAAATCTTCCATCAGGAAGCGGCCCGAGGGCATCAGGTCGAGCAGCGTATGCACGCCGCGCCCGAGGTCGTCGAAATCGTCCAGTTCCAGCTTCACGCCCAGGCGCTTGGCGATGGCGATCAGGTGGATCACCGCATTGGTCGAGCCGCCGATCGCCGCCAGGGTGCGGATCGCATTCTCGAACGCGGGACGGGTGAGGATGTCGGTGATCTTCACGTCCTCCTTCACCAGGTCGACGATGCGCCGGCCCGCCATGCGCGAGAGCAGGTTGCGCCGTGCATCGACCGCCGGATAAGCCGCGTTGCCCGGCATGCCGATGCCCAGCGCCTCGACCATGCAGGCCATCGTCGAGGCGGTACCCATGGTCATGCAATGGCCGTGGCTGCGATGGGTGCAGGCCTCGGCCTCGTGGAATTCGGCCAGCTTCATCCGGCCGGCGTAGAGGTCTTCGCGCATCTGCCAGACGCTGGTGCCGGAGCCCAGGGTCTGGTCCTTGTAGCGGCCGTTGAGCATCGGGCCGCCGGAGACGGCGATCGCCGGCACGTCGGCCGAAGCCGCGCCCATCAGCAGCGCGGGGGTGGTCTTGTCGCAGCCGACCAAAAGCACCACGCCATCCAGCGGGTTGCCGCGGATGCTTTCTTCCACGTCCATCGAGGCGAGGTTGCGGTACAGCATGGCGGTGGGCCGCAGCAACACTTCACCAAGAGACATCACCGGAAACTCCAGCGGAAAGCCGCCGGCTTCGAGCACGCCCATTTTCACCTGCTCGGCGATGCCGCGGAAATGCGAGTTGCAGGGATTGGTCTCGGCGTAGGTGTTGCAGATGCCGATCACCGGCTTGCCTTCGAACTGGTCCTGCGGAATACCGCGGTTCTTGGTCCAGGAGCGGTAGATGAAGCCGTATTCGTCGGTGCGGCCGAACCATTCGGCGCTGCGCAGCTTGATTTTCTTTTCGGCTTTCTTGGCCATTGTCTCTTCCTCGTTGTTTTAGGAACTGCCTTGCTGCTTATGGATACCGCACCTTTTCCGCTTTTTCGTTGACCCGTTCGAGCTCCAGGAACAGGCCGCTGTGATCGATGCCGGCGCCGCCATGCTCGCACAGCGAGGCATAGAGGTCGCGCAACTGCGCGGTGATCGGCAACTGGTAGCCGTCGAAACCGGCCGCCGCATCCAGCGCGTTGTTCATATCCTTCAACTGCACCTGGGCGGTGGCGCGCGCGGCGAAGTCGCGCTTCAACATGCGCTCGCCATGCACTTCGAGGATCCGGCTGCCGGCGAAGCCGCCGCGAATCGCTTCGCGCACCAGCGCCGGATCGGCGCCACCGGCGGCGGCCAGTTGCAGGGCTTCGGCGACCGCGCCGATGGTAATGCCGACGATCATCTGGTTGGCCAGCTTGGCGAGCTGGCCGGAACCATGCGGGCCGACGCGCAGCGGCCTGCCCAATACTTTCAGTACCGCTTCGGCCTCGGCGAAATCCGCTTCGTCGCCACCGGCCATGATGGCGAGAGTCGCGGCTTCGGCACCCAGGGTACCGCCGGATACCGGCGCGTCGAGATGGCGGCAACCGAGCGCGCGCAATTGCTCGGCATGCGCCTGCGCTTCGCGCGGCTTGATCGAGCTCATGTCGATCACCAGGGTGCCCTTGGGCAGGACCTGGACCGCGCCGCTGCTGAACAGCACCGCCTCGACAATCGCTCCGCTCTCCAGCATGGTGATGACGACCTCGGCATCACGCAGCGCGTCTTGCGGCTGCTCGGCGAGGGTCGCGCCCTCGGCCGCCAGAAGCTGCGCCTTGGCGCGCGTGCGGTTCCACACGGTGACCGGGTAGCCGGCTTTCAGGAGATTGCGGGCCATCGGCAGGCCCATCAGGCCGATGCCGAGAAAAGCGATGCGGGGGTGAATCATCGAAGTGCGCTGTTGCCCGGTCGTCGCGGGTTAACGAGTTGGTTACAATCGCTTCCCATTATCGGCGCAGCGCCTGTCAATTGCAAACGGATGCGCCCCATATTGCAACCGCAAAAACAAAAGGAGACTTCATGAGCACCCGCTACGCCGCCCCCGCCCTCACCCAGTCCGCCATCGCCCTGCTGCAGGCCGCGGGCGTCGATGCCGGCAAGGCGCGGGCGGTCGCCGAGATTCTGGTCGAGGGCGACCTGATGGGCCACGACACTCATGGCCTGGCCCTGCTCGGCCCTTATCTCGGTGAACTGGAAAGCGGCGGCATGCAAAAGGGCGGCGAGCCCGAGGTGCTGAACAGCCGCCGCCTGCCCGGCCCCTGGCTGGTGCTCAAGGCAATGGAGGAATGCGCGAAAATGGCCAAGACCTACGGTACCGGCAGCGTCACCATCCGCCGTTCGCACCACATCGCCGCGCTGACCGCTTACCTGAAACGCGCCACCGACCAGGGCCTGGTGATGCTGCTGTATTGCAGCGACCGCAATAGCGCCTCCGTCGCCCCGCACGGCGGCCTCGACCCGGTGTTCACCCCCAACCCGATGGCTTTCGGCATTCCCACCAGCGGCACGCCGATCCTGGTCGACGTCTCGTGCTCGGTTACCACCAACGGCATGAACAACCGCCTGGCGAAGGAAGGCAAGCGCTTTCCGCAAAAGTGGCTGATCGACGACAAAGGGGAAGCCACCGACGATCCGAAGTACGGCTTGCCCGGTGGCGGCGGCACCATCCAGTTGCTCGGCGGCATGGAAGTCGGCCACAAGGGCTATGGCCTGACCCTGCTGGTGGAGGCGCTCACCGGCGGCCTCACCGGCAACGGCCGCGCCGATCCCAAGGAGGGCTGGGGCGCGACGGTGTTCGTGCAATTGCTCGACCCCGAAGCCTTCGGCGGCCTGGCCGGGATGCAGCGCCAGGTCGATTGGGTGGCGGATGCCTGCCGCAAGTCGCGCCCGCGCCCCGGCTTTGCCAAGGTACGCCTGCCGGGCGAACGCGGCCTGGAGCGCCGCGAACAGCAGCAGGCCGGCGGCATCGAACTGCATCCCTCGATCATGCCTTTGCTGACGCCCTGGGCGGAGAAATACAAGGTGGCGCTGCCGCAGTCGCTCTAGTTCAAGCTTCGACCAACAATTCGATTTCTCCGACACCGGCCGCCCTAAAACGCGCGCGGTCGCCGGCCTGCGGAAACTTCGAAGTGATCAGGCTGCCGGTGATCACCAGCTGGCCTTTTTTCAGTGTGCGCCCGCGCTGGTGCAGGTGACGCGCGGTCCACACCATGGCGTCCAGCGGGTGCCCCAGCACGTCGCGGCCCCAGCCTTCGCCGGCCTGGGTGCCGTTGATGTGCAATACGCCATGCACGGCTGCGAGGTCGATGGAGGCCCAGTCTTCGCGCCACGTGCCCAACACCACGCCATGGTTCCAAGCGTTGTCGGCAGCCAGGCTCAGCACGGCTGCGTCGTCTTTGCCGAAGGCCGAATAGTCCGCATTGCGGTCGTCCACCAGTTCGAAGGCCGGCGCCACCGCGGCGATGGCGCGGCTGACCGCGGCGCGATCCACCTCCGCTCCCCCGGGCGGCAGATCGGCGCCAAGCAGAAACGCCAGTTCGCACTCGAAGCCAAGGCGGCCGAAGCGGGATAAATGTACCGTCGCCGGAGAGGGGCTGACCCAGCCGGCCAACATCTGCCCGGCGATGGAGTTGTCGTAGCCGACAAATTTGCGCATCGCCGGTGTGGTCAGCGCCACCTTGTAGCCGACCAGTCCGCAGTTCCAGGCGCCACAACGTAGCGCCACCAGCGCATCCTGCACGTCGTAGGCGGCGGCCATATCCGCGGGAAGCAGATCGCCCGCCAGCGGGGCGAAGCGCTGCCCGGCGGCGTGTTGCTCGAACAGCCATTGCGCCGCGCGCCGCGCGGCAGGATTGTTGCTGCTCATCTACCTTGAAATCCCTATGCCGTCGGCAGCTTGTAGTCCTTGAACTTCTCGCGCAGCTTCAACTTTTGCAGCTTGCCGGTAGCGGTGTGCGGCAGTTCGTCGACGAATATCACGTCGTCCGGCATCCACCATTTGGCGATCTTGCCTTCGAAGAATTTCAGCATTTCCTCGCGCGTCAATTCCGCGTTGGGCTTTTTCACCACCACCAGCAGCGGCCGCTCGGCCCATTTCGGGTGCGGTGCCGCGATGCAGGCCGCTTCGGCGACGGCGGGATGGGCGATGGCCAGGTTTTCCAGGTCGATGGAACTGATCCACTCGCCGCCGGACTTGATCACGTCCTTGGTGCGGTCGGTGATCTGCATG
>Ga0307507_10013033_pt1 | contig 10167 bp, 11 predicted proteins | sample 7_EM_MG_FD_207223 | JGI IMG/M metagenome (GOLD analysis project Ga0307507, IMG submission 207223) | Populus trichocarpa ectomycorrhiza microbial communities from riparian zone in the Pacific Northwest, United States - 7_EM | ecosystem: Host-associated > Plants > Roots > Unclassified | place... | reverse complement strand
GTTAGACAATTCAGATTAATAAAACTTCTTATTTGCCGTACTTTGTGTGTGCGCGCGCGCGCATGTGTGTGTTGGTGAGATAATCTTCCTTCCATGGTTCTCTAAAGAACTGAAAACGATTTATCAAAGAACAAGTGTCTTCATGGTGTCATCCTTATACTTCTCGTTCGCGAATCAATATTTGTTGGGTGGGGGTCTCCGTTTCCAATAGTGCTGGTGTCTAGGTACAAGTTATCTTTGTGTCACACTCCTATCAAACCTTATTTACTTGGCTTTCCGGGAATTGGTTTGTTTGCGTGTGGGTTGCGTGACCATGTGATCACGACGTTCGCATAATGAGATTTGTAATTTTGAGTCTAAATCAATGTTTTTCCTGTCGTATTACTCTATTCATGTTGTGTCTTCGTCATATATTTTGAGTCTAAATCTTTTCACGGACTTCTCATAAGTCTTTGTTGGCTTCTTTCTTATTCAAACATCTTAGCAAAGTCTCATCAAACAAACTTTGGTACATGATCTCTCCATTTAGATAGTATTATGTTACCACCCTTCTTAATATCTTATTGTTTATCTTTGATACCCCTAGTGGATATTCTTAGCACTGGATATATTATTTAATGTCATGATATTAGCGCTTCCCATCTGTTTCTCCCTTAAATGATCAATAATGAGCTAGAGAATCTCTAATCTCTACACAAATCAATTGTACCCTAATTCCACAATTAATTTTAGCGATAAAAGCCAATGTTGCTAAAGCATCCATAAACTGATTTTTATCTCGGCCTAGTTATGTGAATTCTATTTCCTCAAAGTCTTGCAAATGTTTAGAGAGGTATCCTTGATATAAACTTAACTTTTTTGTCTTATTTTTGCCATTTACCCTTCACCTAACATATTATCAACATCGAATCTCTGTATATAGCTTTTTAACTCATATTTTGTAAGCAACCTTTAACCCATGAATACAAGCTTTATATTTAACTATGTTTTTATTGTAATCAAACTATAACTTAATGGTAGTAAAAGATAAATTAGAAGATGAATGGTGGAAAATATGCACTTTGATGGTGAAATAAATGTGTCCAAAAACCAAAACTTAGTGGCTCATAGTTGTCAATGGCATTATTTGCAAGATGATTAATGACCACACTACCATTCATCATTTTTCTAGTCACGTTGATGGTGTCATATTATGCTAGTAGAACTTACCATTTTTCTAGTCACTTGATAAATAGGGTTTCTCAACATTGTGTTTGAGGGGATTCATTTTCAAGATTAGCTAAGTTGGGTAACAAAGCATGTACTTTTAAAGTCGATTATACAATACTGCAATATAGATTTTCCAACAGACTATAACAAGAATTATTATCAGTGAACTTTTCATGGAGATAATAGATAGCTTACTTTTTTATTCCAGAATCATCATGTTGACCCAGTATGTAGCCTATGGTTGCTTCAATCACTTTCATGTACAAGATGCCTGTCTTCTAGGCATAGATTGTACCAAAAAAAGTGGTTTTTGTAGGTAGTGCTTAATTTTATCGAAGGCTTCTTAACAATCTTCATCTCGGTGTTCTTCTTTCAAAGTAATTGAAAGATAGATTTCACATGTGGCTGTTAATTAAGAAATGAAACGGGCCAGTAATTTAAATGTCATAGAAATCTTCACACTTTTTTTTCATTCATGGGGTGTGGACATTGCTTGTATTGCTTTGATTTTATTAGGATCCGCTTTAATGTCTCTATTGCTCATAAAAATCCTGATAATTTTTTAGATTTCACCCTTAATGCACTTTGACACTTTGATGGATTCAACTTTAACTAATACTTCTTTAGAAATACTTGAAAGATTGGTTCACATGTGGTTGTTAACTAAAAAATAAATTAGAGCATGTAATATAAATGCCCAAAAAAGTTTTGCACTTCTTTTCATTCTTGGGTGTGGACATTGACTGTATTGCTTTGACTTTATCAGGATCCGCTTCAATGCCTCTATTGCTCACAAAAAAATCATAATAATTTTCTAGATTTCACCCTAAATGTGCACTTTAATGGATTTAACTACTATTGATACTTCCTCCATCTTTCAAAGAGCTTTGTCAAAGTTTGGATATGGTCTTCCTCCTTCTTGGACTTGGAAACCATATCGTCCATAAAAATCTTGATCTTTTTGTGTATCATGTCATGAAAAAAAGTTATTATTGCTCATTGATAGATTGCCATCAATTTTTCAACCTAAATGGCATGACCATATGATGTAAACTCCACATATAAAGATCTAGAAACCCAAAAACAAGATTGACACAATCCTAAAAAGCTAAAAATCAAGTTTGATAAGTGTGACACAATGATTACTTGAATCAAGACACCGACACTATTGGAATGAACCTCGACTCAATGATTAACAAATCATGAATGAGAACTATAAGGAAGAACACCATAAAATTAGTTATATTTTGATGAGTGATACGATCCAAGCAAGGTCAAATTTGGATTTTGATGTAAAATGTGCAACTATCCAGTTTTACGGCAACAGTTATATTATTTAGGTTTAATTGTAAGGGGGCATCATATAAGCCCACATAAGTGGTCCATTAGGGTTTGTTTCAGTCTAAAGTCAGTATAAATAAAGGCATAACCAGACATGTAAGTTAGACAATTCAGATTAATAAAACTTCTTATTTGCCACACTTTGTGTGTGTATGTTGGTGAGATAATCTCCCTTCCATGGTTCTCTAAAGAACTGAAAACGACATATCGAAGAACAACTGGCTTCGTGGCGTCATCCTAATACTTCTCGTTCATGAATCAATATTCGTTGGGTGGGGGTTTTCGTGTTCAATAGTGCTGGTGCCTAGGTACAAGTTATCTTTGTGTCACACTCATATCAAACCTGATTTACTTGGCTTTCCGGGAATTAGAGTCTTTGTGTGTGGGTTGCGTGACCATGTGATCACGAGGTTCGCATCATTTGGTATCAGAGCTTGGCTCCATTAATCAGGTTATATCCTTCTAAAATTTTTGTTTCTTGTTGTTTCTGCAAAACAATTCTGTAGTGTTCAATTTCTTCTTCTCCTTGATTTTGCAGCATATCAAAAAAAATAAAACAAATTTAGTTATTTCGTTTGGTTACTGTCCAAAATATATCAATAGCATAAAAAAACATAAAAAATGTTCAAAAAGACGTTTATTGGTTTCTGCTGCAGAAAACTAAACAAAGGAAAATTCGACCAACTCAACTTAGAATTAGCTGCAATTTGATACTCTAATTACTGGGATCGTAATCACACTACATATTAATTTAGAGTCAATTGGATATTGTTTTCTTTGGTTTTCAATTCCGGGTCTAATCAGGTTTGATTCATAACGTTTTTGCGTCAGTATATCAAAACTTATTGTAAATTGCTCAAACTTTATATTCTATCTATTTGGGGTGATATAGCACTACATCTGAATGTTTAGCTCAATTGGACATCATTTACTATAGGTTCCAGATTTGGATTTAACTCGTCGTAAACAAGGCTGTTTTGCGTCAACTTTTGATATTCGCTTTCTGTCTCTTGTTTTTGTTTCTTGCAGTATATTTTCAACATATCCAACATATTTGGGTGTTGTTTCATTGTTTTTGCATATTTCATTTCTGTTTTTATTCGAGTCTTGAGTTTCATATGTATTTCGGATAGATTCGCTTTCTACTCGCAAGATTATCATCACAGTTGATACGGTTCAGCCTTGTCATACGAACCAAGCAAGGTCAGATTCGGATTTTGGTGTAAAATTTTCTACCGTTCAGTTTTACGCTATTGAGCATAACTTCAAATCCAACCGTTGGATCGAGCTGAAACTTTACCAGAAGATTCTAGAGGTGTTTGTCTATGTTGGGATATATTTTTAGGGGAATCCATGTTCTGAAAGGACTTGCAATATAGGTCCGAACAGGCTATACGAATTCTGTTATTTACTTCATTTTGACTTGTGGACTTCGCATATGGCAAGGATCCTTTTCCTACAAGGATGTGGGAGCCTGTTTTGGGAATTTCCTAGTTCCATAAGGATCTTTAATGAGCTGCAATATAATCTCCAAGTGTAAAACTGATGCAAACCTCGTGATCACGCAACCCACAATCAAGATTGAGATCTGATCCCGGAAAGCCGAAATAGGTCTGATAGGAGTGTGACACAATGAAAACCTGTCCCAAGGCACCAACACTATTGGAATGAATAGAATGACGCCACGAAGCCAGTTAATCTTCGATAAGTCAAATTCAGTTCGTTCAAGAACTGAAGAATGCAAGAATCACTCTCACGTTAAAACTGAAAAATTCAGAAGTAATAATCATCAAAGACTACTAAAATTTAGGTTACATGTGTTTCAATAGTTCTTAAAAGTAAACCTAATGGATCTAGCCTTGTGGGTTGAACTGACCCACATACAAAATTGACCTAAAACCCTAAACTGTAAAGCCTATAACCTAGTCCAAACAAGCCTTGGATCCTAACTCAAAACAAAGTTCTATAAGCCAAAACATGAAAGAAAATAATAAAAATAACTGATTTGTTATTAAATACCACCAGCCCTTCTTTCCTTGTGTAGCTAGGATGGATAAGGAATCCTTATAAAAATATGATTCTGAAACATTAATGAATCCTTGACACACTTGGAGATTATATTACAGCTCATTAAAGATTCTTGTGGAACTAGGAAATTCCCAAAACAAGCTCCCACATCCTTGTAGGAAAAGCATCCTTGCCAAATACGAAGTCCACAAGTCAAAAGGAAGTAAATAGCAGAATTCGTATAGCCTGTTCTGACCTATATCGCAAGTCCGTTCCGAACGTGGATTCACTTGAAAATGTAACCCAACATAGACAAATACCGCTGGAATCTTATAGTAAAGTTTCAGCTCGATCCAATGGTTGGATTTGAAGTTATGCTCAATAGCGTAAAACTGAACGTTAGAAACTCTTACGCCAAAATCTGAATCTGACCTTGCTTGGGTTGTATCACAAGGCTAAACCACATTAACATGGTTCATATGACAACGAAGGTGGAGAGGCAAATAAAAAGAAAGGGCAGTATACGTTTTCAGACCAATTCGACTTCATCTTCCTCAATATGGAGGCCTAATCTAAAGAGAGAGGGGGTTGTCCAACTAAAACTTTATGCAAAGGCCGAACCATCTAAGGCCAAAACGGATGCTCATACGGATAAGAAAGGTAAATCTGAATCTCAACTAACTCGTGATAGAGATATCAAATGTTTTAAGAGTTTAGGGAAGGGGCACATTCCATCTCAGTGTCGAAACCGAAGAGTTATGCTTCCAAGAGACAATGGAGAGGTTGAATTTGAAAGTGAAGAGATGCTGATGCAAACTTTATGATCACGTGATCACGCAAAAACATCAATTCCCAGAAGCCAAGTAAATCAGGCTTGATAGGAGTGTGACACAAAGATAATTTGTACTTAGGCACCAGCACTATTGAAAATGAAAACCCGCACCCAACGAATATTGATTCGCGAATTAGATGTATAAGGATGATGACACGAAGTTTGTTGTTTTTCGATAAGTTATTTTTCAGTTTTTTAGAGAACCAAGGAAGGGAGATTATCCCACCAACACATAACAAGTGCGGCAAAAGAAGTTTATTGATCTGGTTATGCCCTTATTTATACTGACTCCAAACTAGAATAAACTTTAATGGACCCCTTATATGGACTTATATGAGGCCCACGTATAATTAATCCCAAATATAACCCAAAACATAAAGAAATTAAAATAACATGAAGTCTGGTATTATTTTGCCACATATAACTTGAGAAAAAAAGACCTAATTAATTTGATTTGGTTTCCTTATTGTCGCCCCTTTGATTTACTTGATTAGCTTGGATTTCCTTGTATAACTTGGACAAATAACAAAACAAATTTTCTCCTTTGTTGCTGATTTAATTACTTTCCTTCCTAGGTTAGGAAAAGCACTAAATAATCCTCTCCTCTTTAGGAACAAGAGATGGCCGACTTCCTTACTTAAGTAGAAGAATAAATTGTTGACTTTCTATCCTTATTGCATTAGGAAAAACAAGCCTAACAAAGTTGTTATGGGGCCAGACCATTAGTCTTTTGTTCCACACGAATTGGGCTCTTCTTGGACCTGAATTAGATGAATTAAAGGTTGTCCTTCATGATTATTAGATCCCAAGCTCCTCTAGGTCAATTTTGCTCCATATATTTTCTAGAAGCCCATTCAATGCTTCTTTAAGCTTCTTTTCCCTAGCTCTTGTAATTGGCCCAATTGGCATCTCGAATGGGTCGTTAGCATGATTACGCTTGGTGTTGAGCTGATCCTCATCAGATGCCATCTTTGGTGGATTGTAGTGAGGGGGAGGCCTTCGTTATAAGGCATGCGCTGAACATGCAAATCAAAGAAGATGATGTAGATCAGCAACGGGAAAACATATTTCAGACTCGATGTCACATCCAAAACTAGGTATGTAGCAGGATAATCGATGGAGGTAGTTGTGCTAATGTAGCTAGTGATACTCTTTGATGTGGACCAGCCCAGAAACACCAGCAAGGACCCATTACATGTTCCAAATGGTCCAATGACTTGGTCTAAGACAAAGACATTGAAAGAGGCATTGAATGCATTGGTTTTGCAGGTTTCAACCAAGTCAGGATTGAAAGGTCCATTAGAGTATCAAGAGGAGACCCTAGTACATCTTATCCATGTGCAAGAGGGGTCCAATACAACCTTATTTGGGCCATGAGGTGAGGACATCAAAGGAATCAAAAGAATCTTACTATAACTTGGAAACAACATGGGTGGCTACCTTTTCCTTTTGTTTCTAGGATTAAGGGGCTGCATGGAAGGCTATAAATAAGCCTTGAATAAGTTTTCTAATATTTTACTTCCTTCTCTTCTTCTCATGGCAGAACATGAATTTAAAATTAGGGACTTTATTTTATTTTGTTAGCTACAGCCCAAGGCTTGTTTGGGCTTAATTCATACTTTGTTTTCAATTAGGATCCAAGGCTTGTTTGGATTAAGTTATGGGCTTTTCAGTTTAGGTTTTGGGTTAGTTTTGAGTGGACCTCATATAAGTCCATATAAGGGGTCCATTAGGGTTAATTTTTCAAGAACTATTTAAACTCATGTAAGCCAAAATTTCGGAGCCTTTGATGATTATTACTTCTGAATTTTTCAGTTTTAACATCCGAGAGTGATTCTTGCATTCTTCAGTTCTTGAACGACCTGAATTTATCGAAGATTAATTGGCTTTGTGGCGTCATTCTACCCATTCCAATAGTGTTGGTGCCTTGAGGCAGGTTTCCTTTGTGTCACACTCCTATCAGACCTATTTCAACTTTTCAAGATTAGATTTCAATCTTGATTGTGGGTTGCATGACCATGTGATCACGAGGTTCGCATCACTCTTGTAAAGAAATTGAATTTGAGTTGTATGAAGCATCCTAGGCCTTATAGATTGCAATGGTTGAATGAATGTGGTGAAGTGAAGGTTACTAAGCAAGTATTGATTGTGTTTACTACTAGGAAGTATTCTGATGAGATTATGTGTGATGTAGTCCCAACGTATGCTAGTCACTTATTTTTGGGGCATCCATGGCAGTTTGATCGGAAGGCAATTCATGATGGGTTTAGAAATACGTTCACTATTGTAAAGGATAGTAAAACCATCACTCTTGTACCTCTTTCTCCAAAACAAGTGTATGCTGATTAAATGAAATTAAAAAGGGAATGTGAGGATGGGAAGAGTGAAAATTCACGTGAGGATAATGGCGAGAGAAGACCATCAGATTTTGCTAAACCTAAATCATTAATTAAACCGGTTGAGAGTAGAGGTAAAAAACTCAAGGAGTTAAGAAAGTAAGCTTGTGTGATGATAATAGTGTGGAAAAAATAAAGAAACAACCTAATTTTTATGCGTGAATTGCTTGTACGTGAAGCACATGGCGGCGGGTTGATAGGGCATTTTGGAAAGTTCCAGGACTCAGCCACATGGCTTGTATATCCTTTTGCCTGTACCTAGAGAACCATGGTTAGACATTTCGATGGACTTCATCTTAGGTTTACCTAGGTCAAGACAGGGTAGGGATTCAATTTTTGTAGTTGTTGATAAGTTTTCAAAGATGGCACACTTTATTCCATGTCATAAAACCGATGATGCAACTAACATTATTGATTTGTTCTTTAGGAGATAGTACGGCTTCATGGGGTCCCTAAGCATTGTGTCTAATAGAGATGTTAAGTTCCTTAGATATTTTTGGAAGGTGTTATGGGGCAAATTGGGAACGAAACTGTTGTTTTCAACTACTTGTCAACCCCAAACAGATGGACAAACCGAAGTACTTAATAGGACCTTAACACAACTTCTGCGTGCTGTCATTCAAAAAAACTTAAAGAATTGGGAAGATTGTTTGCCATTTATAGAGTTTGCATATAATCGTAGTGTGCTAAATTTTTACCATTTCAAATTGTGTATGGATTTAACCTTTTAACTCCAATGGATTTGATTCCTTTGCCTGTTGATGAAAGGGTTAGTTTGGATGGTAATCGTAAAGCACAGATTGAGAGTGTGCGGCAACAGATTGAAAAGAGGAATCATGTGTATGTGACCAAAGCCAATAAGGGGCGCAAACATGTAGTCTTTCAGCCTGGCGATTGAGTTTGGGTGCATATGCGCAAGGAGAGATTTTCGGCCTATTTCAGATGGGCCATTTCAGATCCTTAAGAGGATCAATGACAATGCTTATAAAGTTGATTTCAGATCCATCTGTTTGATGTAGGTGATGATTCGAGGTCAAATCCTTTTGAAGAGAGAGGGGATGATGCGGATCAGCCCAACACCAAGCATAATCATGACAATGATCCATTGGAGGTGCCAATTGGGCCAATCACAAGAGCTAGGGCAAAGAAGCTTAAAGAAGCATTGAATGGGCTTGTTCAGAACATATGGAGCAAAATGGACCAAGAATGGCTTTGGAAATTTAAGGAGCATGAAGGACAACCTTTAATTCATCTAGTTCAGGTCCAAGAAGAGCGCAATTCGTGTGGAACAAGGGGTTGATGTTCTGAACAATACCAGCATTGTTAGGCTTGTTATTTTTCCTAATGCTACAGGATAAAAAGTCAGCAATTTATTCTTCTAATTAAGTAAGGAAGTTGGTCATATCTTATTCCTAAAGAGGGGAGGACTATTTAATGTTTTTCCTAACTTAGAAAGGAAATTAATTCAATAAGCAACAAAGGAGGAAATTTGTTTTCTTATTTGTCCAAGTTAAACAAGAAACTCCAAGCTAATCAAGGACATCAAAGGTGGGCAGCAACACAAATTTTCCAAATCAGATTTTCCCTAGTTTATTTAGGGCTTCTTAAGGGTGACAAATCTGATTCTACCAAATTTAGGATGGTAATTTTCGGATTTTTATTATTATTATTATTTGTTGTGCCTAGGTACAAGTTATCTTTGTGTCACACTCCTATAAAACCTCATTTACTTGGCTTTCCGGGAATTGGTGTCTGTGCGTGTGGGTTGCATAACCATATGATCATGAGGTTCACATCATTTGGTATCAGAGCTTGGCTCCATTAATCAGGTTATCTCCATTTGAAATTTTTGTTTCTTGTTGTTTCCACAAAAATTCCTTAGTGTCCAATTTCTTCTTCTCCTTGATTTTGCAGCATATAAAAAAAAGTTATTTCGTTTGGTTCCTGACCAAAATATATCAGTAGCATAAAAAAAAAAAGAAAAAAAAAGTCGTTCAAAAAGGCATTTATTTGTTTCTACCGTAGAAAACTGAACAAGGGAAAATTGGACCAAATCAACTCGGGATTAGCTCAAATTTGATACTCTGATTAGTTCGGGGTTAATTGGAGATCGTTTGCTTTGGTTTTCAATTTCGGGTCTAATCAGGTCTCATTCATAACGTTTTGGCGTCAGTATATCAAACCTTATCGTAAATTGCTCAAACTTTATATTCTGTCTATTTGGGTTGATGTCGCACTATTTCCGAAATTTTAGCTCAATTGCACATCATTTACTTTAGGTTCCAGATTCCGACTTAACTCGTCGTAAACGAGTCTGCTTTGCGTCAACATTTAAAATTCGATTTCTTTCTGTTGTTTTCATTTCTTGCAGTTTATTTTCAT
>Ga0307507_10013032_pt1 | contig 10167 bp, 10 predicted proteins | sample 7_EM_MG_FD_207223 | JGI IMG/M metagenome (GOLD analysis project Ga0307507, IMG submission 207223) | Populus trichocarpa ectomycorrhiza microbial communities from riparian zone in the Pacific Northwest, United States - 7_EM | ecosystem: Host-associated > Plants > Roots > Unclassified | place... | reverse complement strand
TCGTCGATACCGATCTCGCGGGCCTGCTCCAGACAACCCGCGATGTCGGCGATCGTGACCACCGAAGTGCCTTCTCGCGGGTTGAAGCGCAGCACCTGACGTAACGCTTCTGGGTCGCGCTCGGCCTGCTCCGCGGCCGCCACGGCGATGGACCACAGCTGCTTCAGATGCTGAGGCGGGATCCAGCCGGGCAGCCAGCCGTCCGCGCGCCGCCCCACCCGGGTCAGCGCCGCCGGGCTGAAGCCACCGAGCAGCACCGGCGGACGCGGTTGCTGCACCGGCTTCAAGTCCACTGTGGACGGCGGGATCCGCCAGCGGTCGCCCTCGTGCGCGGCCGGGTCCCCGGTCCAGAGCGCCTCCAGGGCGTCGAGCAGCTCGTCGAGCGCCTTCCCGCGCCCCGCCCACGACGCGCCGGCGGCGCCGTACTCCTCGCGCAGCCAGCCCAGCCCCAGCCCGACGTCGAGCCGTCCCGCGGAAGCCTGGTCGAGCGTCGTCAGCGCCCGCGCCAGCAGCACCGGCGGGTACACGGGCGCGATCAGCGCGCTCGTGCCGAGCCGCACCGAGTGTGTCGCCGCGGCAGCGGTCGCCAGCGTGACGAAGGGGTCCGCGAAGGTGCGGAAATCCGGTGGATACGGCTGCTCGGGCGTCCCGCCGCCGGGGTAGAGATCCGACGGCTCGTGGGGCGCCAGGACCCTGTCGCCGACCCAGAGCGACGCGAAACCGAGGTCCTCCGCTGCCCGGGCGAACCCGGCCACGGCGGCCGGCGCGGCGAGACCGCCGTACTGCGGCAGCGACAGTCCGAGCCGCATCGTCACCGTGCCTCGGCGAGGAGCTTGCCGAGGCGCGTGATGCCCTCGGTGATGTCACCGGCGCCGAGCGCGTAGGAGATCCGGAAGTAGCCCGGCGTGCCGAAGGCCTCACCGGGCACCACGGCGACCTCCGCCTCGCGCAGGAGCAAGTTGGCCAGTGCCACCGTGTCCTGCGGTCGCTCGCCGCGGATCTCCTTGCCCAGCAACGCCTTCATCGACGGATAGACGTAGAAGGCACCCTGGGGCAAGGGAACCGCGACACCCGGGATGTCCGAAAGCAGCGAGACGATCAGCTTGCGCCGCGAGTCGAAGGCGGCCCGCATCTCGGCGACGGCGTCCAGCGGCCCGGCGACCGCGGCCAGCGCCGCGTGCTGCGCGACGTTGGAGACGTTGCCGCACAGGTGGGACTGCAACGCGGTCGCGGCCTTCATGACGTCCGGCGGCCCGATCATCCAGCCGACGCGCCAGCCGGTCATCGAGTACGTCTTGGCGACACCGTTGAGCACCACCGTCCGGTCGGCGAGTTCGGGCACTGCGACGGGCATCGAAGGCGCTTCGGCGCCGTCGTAGACCAGGTGCTCGTAGATCTCGTCGGTGATCACCCACAAGCCGTGCTCATGCGCCCAGCGGCCGATCTCCTCGACCTGCTCGCGTGAGTACACGGCGCCGGTCGGGTTCGACGGCGAGACGAACAGGAGCGCCTTCGTCCGCGCCGTCCGCGCGGCTTCGAGCTGCTCGACGGTCACCAGGTAGCCGGTGCTCTCGTCGGCCACGACCGGCTCGGGCACGCCGCCGGCCAGCCGGATCGACTCGGGGTAGGTGGTCCAGTACGGCGCGGGCACCAGGACCTTGTCGCCCGGGTCGAGCAGGGTGGCGAAGGCGGAATAGACCGCCTGCTTGCCGCCGTTGGTGACCAGGACCTGGCTCGCGTCGACGGCGTATCCGGAGTCGCGCAGCGTCTTCGCCGCGATCGCCTCGCGCAGCTCGGGAAGCCCGCCCGCGGCGGTGTAGCCGTGGTTGGCGCGATCGTGCACGGCCGCCGCGGCGGCGTCGACGATGTAGCCGGGGGTCGGGAAGTCGGGCTGGCCTGCCCCGAAGCCGATCACCGGGTGGCCGGCGGCCTTGAGCGCGCGGGCCTTGGCGTCGACGGCGAGGGTGGCCGAAGGGGTGATCCCGGCGATGCGGGCGGACACACGGGCGGGGGCGGCGCGCATGCCGTCATCCTGGCATGATCGACGACGCGGCCGTGCGGATTTCCGGCTCATCGATGCCCCGGCAGGCGATGAGGGGGCGCGGTTGCGAGGTGCCGAGGGGCTTGCCGTAGACTTCGGGACTTGGAACGCACTACGGTCATCCCCGCCTGGATGGTGGGGACGATGGAATGCGTCCTCCGGAGCACTGAGCGATCAGGGCTCCACAGGGGTGTAGCTCAATTGGCAGAGCAGCGGTCTCCAAAACCGCAGGTTGCAGGTTCAAGTCCTGTCACCCCTGCGTAAGGGAACTGGTGAAGCGGAGGAGTGGTCGTGAGCGACAGCGACGCCAGCGGCGGCGAGCAGGAGCAGGACGGCGCGGGTCAGGAGCCTGAGGCCCCGTCCCGTCCGGTCACAGCCGCTGCCCGGCGTGAACGCCGCAGTACCGCTCGTCCGACCGGGAAGTCCGCGGCACGTGCGGACGACAAGACCCGGCCGGCTTCCAAGTCGGGTGAGAAGTCCGCGCCCGACGCCAAGAACGCGCCGACCCCGAAGCGCGACCAGAAGGCGAAGAAGGCCTCGCTGTTCGCCCGGCTGATGCGGTTCATCCGCGAGGTCTGGGCCGAGCTGCGCAAGGTCATCTGGCCGAACCGCAAGCAGATGGTCACCTACACCGCGGTCGTACTGACCTTCGTGGTGTTCATGGTGGCGCTGGTGAGCGGGCTGGACCTCGGGTTCAAGCACCTCGTCGGCCTCGTGTTCGGCTGACGCGCTCAAGCGCGGCGCCGAAGCGGCCCGGCCTCGGACCGGGCCCGGCAAGTGATCAACTGAGAGGACGGAACGTGACCTCCGACAACGGCACAGCAGCCGGTCACGACCTGACCGAGCTTTCCGACGAGCAGGTGCACACGGCACTCGGTGACGAGGCGTCCGACCACCTGGAACCCGTCGAGGTGCCCGACGCCGGCGAAGAGGTCGCCGAAGCCGCTTCAGACGATGTGGCCGAGGAGACCGAGCCCGCCGAAGAGGCGGACGACCCGGTCGCCGTCCTGCGCGCGGAACTGCTCGCCGCGCCCGGCGAGTGGTACGTCGTGCACTCGTACGCGGGTTACGAGAACAAGGTCAAGACCAACCTCGAGACCCGGACCCAGACCCTGGACGTCGAGGACTACATCTTCCAGATCGAGGTCCCGACCGAAGAGGTCACCGAGATCAAGAACGGCCAGCGCAAGCAGGTGCAGCGCAAGGTGCTGCCCGGCTACATCCTGGTCCGGATGGACCTCAACGACGCCTCGTGGAGCGCGGTGCGCAACACCCCGGGCGTCACCGGATTCGTCGGCGCGACCTCGCGCCCGTCGCCGCTGACCGTGGACGAGGTGCTGAAGTTCCTCGCCCCGCGGGTCGAGAAGGAAGCCCCGGCCAAGTCCGGCAAGGGCGAGGCCTCCTCGGCCTCCTCGCAGCTCGGCGGGCCCTCGGTCGAGGTCGACTTCGAGATCGGCGAGTCGGTCACCGTCATGGACGGCCCGTTCGCGACGCTGCCCGCGACGATCTCCGAGGTCAACATCGACGGGCAGAAGCTGAAGGTCCTGGTGTCGATCTTCGGCCGGGAGACCCCGGTCGAGCTCTCGTTCACCCAGGTCTCCAAGATCTGACGGTCGCAGCGCGGCCGCAGTCCCCACGTCCACGGCAGGTACGCGGGGAACGTAGTACAGGACAGGAACAGGAATGCCACCCAAGAAGAAGAAGCTTGCGGCGATCATCAAGCTGCAGATCAAGGCGGGTGCGGCCAACCCCGCGCCGCCGGTCGGCCCGGCTCTGGGTCAGCACGGCGTCAACATCATGGAGTTCTGCAAGGCCTACAACGCCGCGACCGAGTCGCAGCGTGGGGACGTCGTCCCGGTCGAGATCTCCGTGTACGAAGACCGGTCGTTCGACTTCAAGCTGAAGACGCCGCCGGCCGCCAAGCTGCTGCTCAAGGCCGCGGGCGTGGAGAAGGGCTCCGGCGAGCCGCACAAGACCAAGGTCGCCAAGGTCACCTGGGACCAGGTCCGCGAGATCGCCAAGACCAAGGAGACCGACCTCAACGCGCACGACATCGACCAGGCCGCGAAGATCATCGCAGGCACCGCCCGCTCCATGGGCATCACGGTCGTCGACGCCTGACGCATCGCTAAGTAGTCGCGAGATCGCGCCGGTTTCTGGACCGAGCGATTTCGATCGGCCCCCAGGGCCGAGCGAAATCGAGAGGGAAGAAATCGGCTCAAGGCGATCTCGCCGCCTCGGCGAAGCCGAGGCAGAAGAAACCGTGGGAGAGCCAGTGCTGGCTCGTCACCACACTGATCCGTTTTTGAAGTAAGGGACAGAAGCATGACCAAGCACAGCAAGGCATACCGCCAGGCTGCGGAGCTGATCGACAAGACGCGTTTCTACGCGCCGCTCGAGGCCGCGAAGCTGGCGAAGGAGACCTCCAAGACCAAGATGGACGCGACCGTCGAGGTCGCGATGCGTCTCGGTGTGGACCCCCGCAAGGCCGACCAGATGGTCCGCGGCACCGTGAACCTGCCGCACGGCACCGGTAAGACCGCCCGCGTCATCGTCTTCGCCGTCGGTGACAAGGCCGCCGAGGCCGAAGCCGCCGGCGCGGACGCGGTCGGCACCGACGAACTGATCGAGCGCATCCAGGGTGGCTGGCTCGACTTCGACGCCGCGATCGCGACGCCGGACCAGATGGCCAAGGTGGGCCGCATCGCCCGCATCCTCGGCCCGCGTGGCCTCATGCCGAACCCGAAGACCGGCACCGTGACCCCCGCGGTCGCGAAGGCGGTTTCGGACATCAAGGGCGGTAAGATCAACTTCCGCGTCGACAAGCAGGCCAACCTGCACCTGGTGATCGGCAAGGCTTCCTTCGACACCGAGAAGCTGGTCGAGAACTACGCGGCGGCGCTGGACGAGATCCTCCGTGCCAAGCCGTCGTCGGCGAAGGGCCGCTACCTGAAGAAGGTCACCTTCACCACGACGATGGGCCCGGGCATCCCGGTCGACCCGCTGCGGACCCGCAACCTCCTCGTGGAGGACGCGGCTCTCTGAGTCGGACATCACGCGAAAGGGCGCTCTCACTTGCTGTGGGGGCGCCCTTTTTTCGTGTCTCATTGACGTCATGCCGACATTCGAGTCGTTCGACGGTCTTCAGCTGAACTACAGCCTCTGGGAGGGCAGCGGCTCCGCGCGTCCCGTGGTGCTGCAGCACGGCTTCGCCGCCGACACGAACGCGAACTGGATCTCGACCGGGGTGGTCGGCGCGCTGCGCAAGGCCGGGTTCACGGTGATCTCGCTGGACGCCCGCGGGCACGGCCGGTCCGAGAAGCCGCACGACGAGGCCCGCTACGGCGAGGACAGCATGGTGCGGGACGTGTCCGCGCTGCTGGACGAGCTGGGCCTGGCCGAGGTGTCGCTGGTCGGATACTCGATGGGTGCGATCATCGCGCTGGCGGCGACAGCGGCCGACCCGCGGATCCGTTGCCTGGCGACCGGCGGCGTCGGCTCCGGGATCGTCGACTTCGGCGGCGTCGACCTGCGGGTCGTGAAGCCCACCGAGATCGCGTCCGCACTCCTGGCCGAGGACGCGTCTCTGATCCCGCCGGCGGGTGCGCCGTTCCGCCTGCTGGCCGACGTCCTCGGTGGCGACCGCCGCGCACTGGCCGCAGTGGCCCTCGCAGCGCGCGACGGCAGCCTGGACCTCTCGGCGATCGGCGTCCCGACCCTGATTCTCGCCGGCGACCAAGACCCCCTCGCCGCGGAACCCGAGCGCCTGGCGGCGGCAATCGCAGGCGCCCGCCTGGTCCGCATCCCCGGCGACCACATGACCGCGGTGACGTCCCCGGCCTTCGCGCAGTCCCTCGTCACTTTCCTCTCGGCCCTCTGACCAGCGAATTTACGTTTAGCGGGCTAATCGTTAGCGCCCTGACCTGGGGATTTACGGTTAGCCCGCTAAATGCGACTTCAGCGCGTCGGAGTGGGGGCCGGACAGGGGTTCGGCTCGTTGACGTGAGCGACGATCAGCCACTGTCCCTTCTCCACCTTGGAGACGGTGAAGGCGCCGAGAGCCGGGCCGCCCCGGATGCCGAAGCTGCACGAGCTGATCGTGAACGTGTCACCCGGGATCGGTTCGGAGATGTACGACGGCATGGATTCCGCGTAGTCGTTCTTACTGGTCACCTTGGCGCTGAGGGCGTGGACGGCGACCTGGCAGTCCGCGTAGCCGAGGTCCTGGGCGAACTTCTGCTGGATGTCGTCGCGCATCCGGCCACAGGCCTGGGGGACCAGGTTCTGTGCGATGGCGTCGTAGACCTCGCGGACCGCCTCGTAGGGGCTGGTCGAGAGGATGCGATTGCTGTGGAAGGTGCCGCCACCCTCCTGGGCCAGCTCCGCCGACGTCTTCCCGGCGTCGCTCGGGAAGAAGTGGTTGTACAGCAGCGTGCCGGCGATGCCGAGCAGCACGATCGCGATCACCCAGCCGAGCACCTTCTTGCCGATCCAGGCCAGCCAGCGCGGTGCGCGGCGGCTTGGGCGTTCGGCGGTGACGAGCTGCCCCGGCTGCTGAGGCACCGGCTGTGACGGTTGCGCCGGGACCAGGGGCCCGCCCGGCGGGGGCGCGGGCTGGTTGCCCTGCTCAGCCTGGGTGAACCGCAGGTAGTCCTGGAACTGCTGAAACTGCTGGAACTGCCGCAGCTGTTCAGGATCGAGCTCCGGTGTCGGAGCCGCCTCGCTCCCGCTCGCGGGTTCGATGGCCGTGCCGGGATCCGGCTTTCCGTCATCACGCTGCTCCGCCACGTCACCATGATGCCTCCCTGCACCCCTCCTTGACCCCGCAGGGCGGCCGGGATGTCGCGTTTAGCGGGCTAACCGTGCTCGTTGCGGACGCTGCGCAACCAGTTGCGTGATGGCGGCTAAGCGTCGCGGTTAGCCCGCTAAACGCAGGTCAGGAGGGGGTGGGTGTGAGGGCTGAGGAGAGGCCCGTATAGTTGATGACGGTTCTACCGAAGACCGCTGGTTTTCCCCGCGCCTCCACGGGCGTGAGGAACGAAGGCCCCGCAATGGCGGGCGACCCGCGTAGGAGGAACGAGGCTCGCCCGCGACAGCTTCAAGCCGTCGTGTGCCATCAACGCCCCGCGCCTGCTGCGCTGGGGCGTTTCGTCGTCTCAGGGCTCTTCGCCAGTGGAATCACTAGCCAAGAGAGGAGGCGACCATGGCGAAGCCCGACAAGGTGGCGTCCGTCGCCGAGATCGCGGAGAGCTTCCGCAACAGCTCGGCCACCGTCGTTACCCAGTACTCCGGCCTCTCCGTGACTCAGCTGTCCAAGCTGCGCCGCGCTCTCGGCACCAGTGCCAAGTACCGGGTCGCGAAGAACACCCTCGTCAAGCGTGCCGCTGAGGACGCCGGCGTGGTGGGCCTCGAAGACCTGTTCGTCGGCCCGACCGCCATCGCCTTCGTCGAAGGTGAAGCTGTCGATGCCGCGAAGGCGCTTCGCGATTTCGCGAAGGACAACAACGCGCTTGTCATCAAGGGCGGTTACATGGACGGCAAAGCGCTGTCCGTGGACGAGATCAATCGCATCGCCGATCTCGACAGCCGCGAGGTCCTGCTCGCCAAGGCGGCGGGCGCGTTCAAGGCGAAGCTGTCCCAGGCCGCCGCGCTGTTCCAGGCGCCGGCGTCCCAGGTCGCCCGCCTGGCTGCCGCGCTGGAGGAGAAGCAGCGCAACGCCGGTACCGAAGCAGCCGAAGCACCCGCCGAGAGCTGATTTACCCCACCCCGAACGTCAAGTTCGTTTTTTGAGAGGAAGCCACCATGGCGAAGCTGAGCACCGCGGACCTGATCGACGCCTTCAAGGAGCTCACCCTTCTTGAGCTGTCCGAGTTCGTGAAGGAATTCGAGACCACCTTCGACGTCACCGCCGCCGCGCCGGTCGCCGCCGCTGCCGCCCCGGCCGCCGCCGCTGCCGTCGTCGAGGAGCAGGACGAGTTCGACGTCGTCCTCGAGGGCGCCGGCGACAAGAAGATCCAGGTCATCAAGGTCGTCCGCGAGGTCGTCTCGGGCCTGGGCCTGAAGGAGGCCAAGGAACTCGTCGAGAGCGCCCCCAAGGCCATCCTGGAGAAGGTCGACAAGGAGGCCGCCCAGGCCGCCAAGGAGAAGCTCGAGGGCGCGGGCGCCAAGATCTCCATCAAGTGATCTCGGGCGCGCAAGCGCCTACGCACCACCTCGAAAAGGGGCGGGCATCCACTCGGATGCCCGCCCCTTTCTCTTTGGTCACGGCCGTAGCGGGCCTGGCGACTGCCGCGACTTCCGAGATCAAGGTGCTACGGAAGGACAAATCGGAATGACGGTAGGTAACGGCCGGGTCCGGTACTTCGCCAATGCTGACATCACGCCGGACGGCGTAGAGAAACGTGTCAAGGGTGCAGCCGCCCAGGATGAGGAATCCGGTGAGTACGCCGTATCGCACGAGCAGTACACCGATCGCTTGCTGGTCGAGATCCTTGCCCAGCAGGTCGCGGCCCGGCGTCACATGCTTGTTCTCGCGACGATCGCCGTGCTCGGCGTCATGGCCTCGGTGATCTGCGCGATCGTCATCGCGGTCCAGGTGACGAAGGCGAACTCGCGTTCGTCCAGTAGCTCGTCGTCTTACTGCACCATTTACAGCTGCTAGCCACTCCAACCGAACAAACTGGCCAAAGCGGACGGAACCGGAGAGCCGGTGAAGTGAGGGGGACTTTGCTTGCGTCAGACGCAGGCAAAGTCCCCCTCATAACACTCACACCTACGAAGGGGTCGGCGCTCCGAGCCTCACTGATCACGCGAACCTCGACAGTCACGCCGCCAACCACAGCTCGGTGCCGGCCTCGAATAGTTGCAGAGGCGGGTTTCGCGCGTCCGCAACGAGCACGGTTAGCCCGCTAAACGCGACGTCGGGCGCGGATCCGGGGTGGTTGCGGGGGCGGGTAGTCGGCGGGTGCAACGAGCGCGGTTTGCCTGCTAAACGCGAGGTCGGGGGGTGGGTGGGGGTCCCCTAGGTGGGAGGGGCGGAGTCCCTAATGAGGCGGATTCGGGGACTGGTGGATCTGCATCGGGCTGCCGGGTGCATTACGGTGCTGCCAGCGCCTCACCGGGTCCTTGTCACGGCGGGATGAAGTTGCAGGCAGGTCTGGCCAGAAAAGAAAACTGGTGAGTAACCTGTTCGCACTCAGCTCGTTGCACCTGGTTGACGCGGGAAATCACGGCGCGAAGCCGCGTACCCGCCGCCAACGAACGCAAGGCGGCAGTGGTGTGGCGAGGCGCAATGACGCGAACAGCTCCTGGAGGTGCGATGGGTGCCGAGGTGGTCGTCGAAGGCCTGACCAAGTCCTTCGGTAAGCAGGCCATCTGGCGGGACGTCACGCTGACTCTGCCTCCGGGCGAGGTGTCGGCGATGCTCGGTCCGTCGGGTACCGGGAAGTCGGTCTTCCTGAAGTCCATGATCGGCCTGCTCAAGCCCGAGCGCGGCCGCTGCGTGATCAACGGTGTCGACATCGTCACCTGCTCCGAGCACAAGCTCTACGAGATCCGCAAGCTCTTCGGCGTCCTCTTCCAGGACGGCGCGCTCTTCGGGTCCATGAACCTCTACGACAACGTCGCGTTCCCGCTCCGGGAGCACACGAAGAAGTCCGAGACCGAGATCCGGCAGATCGTCTTCCAGAAGCTCGAGATGACCGGCCTCGCCGGCGCCGAGAAGAAGCTCCCCGGCGAGATCTCCGGCGGTATGCGCAAGCGCGCCGGCCTCGCCCGCGCCCTGGTGCTCGACCCCCAGATCATCCTGGTCGACGAGCCCGACTCCGGCCTCGACCCGGTCCGCACCGCCTACATCTCGCAGCTGCTCATCGACCTCAACACCCAGATCGACGCGACGATCCTGATCGTCTCGCACAACATCAACCTGGCCCGCACCGTGCCGGACAACCTGGGCATGCTCTTCCGCAAGGAACTCGTCATGTTCGGCCCCCGCGAGGTCCTGCTGACCAGCGACGAGCCGGTCGTCGAGCAGTTCCTCAACGGCCGCAAGCGCGGCCCCATCGGGATGTCCGAGGAGAAGGACACCGCGACGATGGCCCGCGAAGAGGCCGAAGCTGCCGCCGGGC
>Ga0307507_10013031_pt1 | contig 10167 bp, 15 predicted proteins | sample 7_EM_MG_FD_207223 | JGI IMG/M metagenome (GOLD analysis project Ga0307507, IMG submission 207223) | Populus trichocarpa ectomycorrhiza microbial communities from riparian zone in the Pacific Northwest, United States - 7_EM | ecosystem: Host-associated > Plants > Roots > Unclassified | place... | reverse complement strand
AATTCAGAGGGATCTATCATACTCTGATGAAGAGATAAGGATTTTCTATTGAAAATCTATTGAGAGAAACATGAGCCCGAGGTTGATGGCAATGCAGATCAGTGCATCAGCATACCTATCAAAAATCGGACGCAATATATTAAAATAGTAACCAAATTATAGAGAAGACAAACACAAGAGATCAAAGAGAGATAAAAATAGCTACACCAGCTATTACCACGTGCGCATCAATACTGATGCGTTCCATGAATACACTACAAAATCTGTAGTGTCCCTCGAGAAAGACTATAAAAATATTATGATACCCTGATAAAATGACTTGGTTATTCGGCTTTCACATTTGTATACCAAAGAAACACATGTAAATGCATAGATAAGGATTTTTGTATTTAAGGAGTGCGCAATTAGGTCAGAACGCAAGGAATCGTCCCACATTGACCAGTTAGCTGCACTCCAAGTAGAGATTTAGGAGGTGGGCAATTGTATACAATAAGGAGGTTACTTCGTGGTCAGATAGTACAGTGTGAATGAAGCCAGCGCGCTTGGGAGTCAACTTGCTTGAAGACGTTTTGGAACAGACTTGGAATTTGAAAGTCAAGAGCCCCAGAAAAGTCAGAACTTTGTTCTACCTAATTATCCTATACCACACCCTTCGTGTTAAATCATTTTCAAAGTCTTAGGACTACGATTTGCGCTTAAATACATTAAAAATTGTATTTTAAACAATGCTATTGAGACTTTTGAGAACACAAGTGGTATTTTTCAATATCAAAGGCCCCGAACTCTTGTACTGAGATTGTGATAGTGTGTGTGTGTTAGTGAGTGAGTGTTAGGTGTTTAGGGTTTTTCCTGAGGCACTTGATCCTTGTTTCGCGTTTTGCGCACTTTCACGTCCATCCCCATGCAACGCATATCAACAGGTTGTTCCTTGATTTAATTAATGAAGACTGTCAGGCCTTTTGCGAAGAGTGGAACAACCATCCGATCTCTGGTCTAGGAGAACGGCTGTCTTCAAATGTAGGCTACTCAGCTTAGAAAAGGATTAAAATATTACTAATCATATTGTCTTAGGATCAAGTACTTCTTGGAAAATTGAAGGATGGTGTCTATGATGATGATGAATGTGATGGTTTAACAGAAGAAGAAATATATGCATTCTATGGCTTTCAGAAAACTGGAGAGACAGTGTTGGATGATGAAGACTCTGATCCATCGGACGATGAAGGAACCTATGATCAAATTGATGAATAAAATGAACCAGGGAGTGATGACTTTGGGTCTGATGATGTAGATGACTTTGAAATGGAGGAACTTGGTTCTGAACATGTGATCAATAAGGATGACAACTTTGATACAAAGGTCTGTCAGTTATTCAATTTTTTTTCTATTCAATTTTAATTCTGAATTGAAGGTGATTGATTCTAATATCTGACATGAGGCAATACTGGCCCCTACCTCCAAGTGCCCATTTGATGAGGACGGACTATCCCTCTTTGAACAGGGTCTTGAATTAATGATGAACAGTAGGGACCTTCCACAAGGTTATGGTGTGACACTTGATGAGCTAGACAGCCACACCTTTGATGAACAGGCAGAAATTAATGTTGGGTTACAGAGGAAGGGATACTTGATGCATCTTCCAAGTGGGATTTGGAAGCCTTGAACAGAAGTCTGGGTGAAGGGACTCTTTGTAATGAACAGCATCTTAGTGCTATAGGATGAAATTAAAAATAGTACTGAATATTTCATATATAATCCAGTTGCAGATTCATATAGAACCAACCCACTTCCATTCATTTTTTTACAGTATTCCCTTGTGCTGCTCTCTTGAGATGTCTTGGAGTCATTTGGAGGGTAAAAAGAGGCAACATAGTCTGTCTCCTCCACCACTCTCTGAACTCACTCAGAGTCATTTGGAGGGGCAAACAAGATGAAGCCACTCTCCTGATGGAGAAGACCACTTACAGCAAACTTGCTCAGCAAAATGTTCCTGGAAATCATCTCCAGCTAGAGTCAAAGGTGCAGTGTTGGCCAAAGTAATGAAGGCGTTGAGCTCTTTGAAGGGCATGGCTGGCTTTAGTGCTCTACTCAATAGCACCAAGCTTTCAGCTGCTCATACTGAGTCAACTCGGGGTCATAATTCATGTAGCTCCTCAGGGAGGGCTGTTGCTGTTAGATCCAATGCTGAAATGGTATGGACATATGATTTATATCTGATGATACTCCTGATATGGTCATTTCTTCTAGGATGCTCCCTATTTGATTGGTACAATTGTGTTTATCGTGGTTGGCATTGAGCCGGTATGTCCTTTATTTTGGTGTTTATTCCACATCTGAAGCCCTGAACTGCTCTAGAACTTAGTCACTGAGCCTGAGGGCTCTTCATCTTTCCATCCTGCATATCGCCTTAGATCTGAGGTAGATATCTCACCTGTTGCAGTAACTGGGATGATCCAGTCTGGTCTTGCTGTCCGAAGAAATTCTGGCTTTCAGTTTTGCCCTTCTGACTCCTACTCAGTGTGTGATGCTATCATCCAGAGCCAATTCCCAAGGCTTTTCAATTACATTGATGAACATGATGACGATGAAGCTAGTGAATCTCCATGGCTTGTCTGTCTCAAGCCTCCATACAAGAAGTCACTTGTAGTGTATTCTACTGATCACATCCCCACTGCTTTCGATATTATCTCCTCATGCCAGACTGCTAAAAGCAAAGCAGGCATCAGTGAAAGAACGTTGTACCTCAGTAAGCCTTCATTATAACACATACATTATTTTAATAATACTAACTTGCATTGATACAGCTACTCGTCAGCCAGTTCGGCAAGCTGTTCTCCAGGCATGGCGTCCCAGCATCAAAACTGGGAAGTCAATTGATGTGAACAGTGAAAATGATAGTGAACATGACGACTCTGAAAGCACCATCAGTGAACACACCCAGATGTCTCCTAGCTCAAGATCAGCCATTATGGCAAAGAGTGAGGACAAGGTTGAACAGGATATTATCAGTATCCCCCCAGGTATATGACCAATGCTTGATATCGAACTTGATAGCTGAATTGTCCACTTTATTAGATGAGGAGCGACCTGCCAAAGTGGCCAACCCTCCAACTCCTCCACACATAGAGAGAATTAAGAATGCCTTCTCTATGTCTTTCAACCTAGATGATGAGGAAAACCCTTGGCATTGAGATGATACCTGTTGGGTTTTGACAAACTGCTAGAGTGAATAGCACGGTAATCTACCTCCCTCTTTAGTCACATCGTTTATTCCAACTATTCTACATTCTTTTATCAATACATATAATGTCTTTCAATCTACTTTCCAACTCTAAGTTGTCTGAATGATCGGGCTTTAGCAGGCTTAGCTGGTGTCGAAGATGCCATCAATGGATCATTTACGTAATCACGGCAGCATGGCAAGGCTTGAAGAAGAGAATGTTTCTGCACAGTCAATAAAAATTCACGCACTGAATATGTTTCTGCACCCAGTAAATATTTCTTTGGGGGCATCATATATTTCATAGAATACATGATAAAAGGTTCATGGGACAGTCAATAAAATATTTGTGCAGTGATAATGTTTCCGCACACCCAATCTAAAATATTTGGGAGTCAAATATTCTTTGTGGAATCAAAAAGAATGTTTATGGGGCAAGAAAATGTTTGTGTGCAAGTAAAATATTTTATTTGAAACCCAAATTTTGCAAATAAAATCTATGCAGAATTATTCTGCACAATGCCAGCCATACTAGTCCACCATCCCCTCTCTCTTTTCCATCCCCCTTCCCTTCACAATCCCCATGATGCTGCCTTAGGCAGACAGGCAGATCGGCAGTGGTTCGGACTCTCAAAATTCGGAACCTTCTGATTTCTGTTGGAATTCCTCAGAAAAAAGTCGGAATTTCCATAGAATTAAAAAGCAAAATGGAATTGCTTTCCATTGAAATTCCATGGAATTCCAACTTTCCACTAGGAATCCACAGGAGCTCATGGAGGAGGGTAAAGACCTCGAAAAATATGGAGGGGAGGAATGAAAAATATGGAGGGCAGGAATGAAAAATCCACAGGGCAAGGAATGAAAAATATGGAGGGGAGGAATGAAAAATATGGAGGGGAGGAATGAAAAATCCACAGGGCAAAGAATGAAACATCCACAGGGCAAGGAATGAAAAATATGGAGGGAAGGAATGAAAAATCCACAGGGCAAGGAATGAAAAATATGTAGGGGAGAAATGAAAAATCCATAGGGCAAGGAATGAAATACCCCCCAAGGGAATGAAAAAAGTGAAGGGTAAGGAATGAAATACATCCCCAAGCAACAATAAAATGCCTATGTTTTATCATAAAAGTGGCAGTACTAGTGGTGACATTTCTCCAAAGGATCGAAGACATTGGCGTGGTCACTTTATCACTCTGCGTGTTGGCATATCCCATGGCCAAGGCCAAAAGCAGCCAGGGGTCCTGAAAAACAATACTGCCAACAGTGCTGTATTGGGGGAAATCTTGGAACATGAAGCCTTCCACTGGCTTTCAAAACATATCACCAGTAAGCCATGGGTTACTCTTTATTTCCTTACATGCTGAAGAATGAGGCAGCAGCCTTCAAGACATGGGTGCCCAAACTGCAAGCATACTATGTTGATCACCTGGGTAAGCTGTATGCACACAATTCACAGCTGAAGTGTATTTTCTCCTCCTCTGTCTTTGCCACTGCAAGCATCAATTTTGAGCCCAGAACTGTATGTTTTCCTCATAAGGATCAGGGAAATTTGCCTTTTGGTTGGTGTGCAATAATGGCTCTAGGCTCCTTCAATGCAAAGAAGGGTGGTCATTTAGTTCTTCAGGAGCTGGGCCTAGTCATTGAGTTTCCAGCTGGGTCAACTTTCTTCATCCCTTCAGCAGTCATCATGCATTACAACACACCCATTGAAAAAAATGAAACATGGTATTCCTTCATGCAATATACTGCTGGAAGTATACTTTGTTATGTTGAGCATGGGTTTCAGAAGGATGAAGACTTTTATGCTGGTCTGTTGGATGAGGAAATTAGGGAGGAGGAGAAGGCCACAAAATGCTGGGAGTTGGGCATTGGGATGTTTTCCACAATAAAGGAGCTTTCTGGTTCCACATAGATACTCATGGCAGCTACATGGAACAGAATACTAGATTGGTTCAACTGGCTACATTACATTACATCTGCAACATTTTGGAACCTTCCTCAATGTGTTTTGAGCTAGATCTCCACATGGCAAGCTCTTTCCTTTTCCTCAAAACCATTTAAGACAGCGATTTGTAGAATCAATGACACACATAAGGTACATGGTGGATTACAACAGACTTTACCTTACAAAGATCTAGACTAGAGTTATTATGTATAAGAGGACTCCGAGACCTTGGCTGCACTGCACATGTTTATATCTTGTCTCCCCCTCCTTCACATTTGGACCTGCCTATTGGCAGGAATGGACCCCGTGTCAGAGATCCAGAGAGATCCTCAAAGCCAAAGCCAAGCCCCCTGATCCTTTGCCCTTCGGATTGGAAAGAGCCGTAAATCGAAAGGTAGCAGGGTCCTGGGTTCCGTGAGCTGGCTCAGTGCTGCTGGATGAAAGTTGATGTGAGCCATTGGACCGAGCACAGTTCTGAAACAAAGCTGAGTGGTCTAGAAATTCAACAAGCTCCTCTCATAACAGGCCCCCGAAATGATTGTTCAATGAATTCACAATGCACTCTGGAAGCCATGTGATGAGAGTGCAAGCTGTAACAGTATTGTGATAGCCTCTTATGATGAATGGCTTCCCTCCAGCAGACAGGAAGGAGAGCAGATAATGACACACTGGGCAGCAACACTTTGATATTCCGATAACTGGTCCAAAACCCTTTTAAAATAAATGAGACTTTAACAATAAGAACAAGTCTGTGATGCAACCCACCTTCATCTGTGCCAATATGTCTTCACTGAAAGTCACAGTGTCATCAAGAAGGCTTGCAAGACATGCCTCGCAATGCAGCGTGCCCTTAAACACCCTTTGAGAAGCATCTAGAGAAGCAAAAAGCATGCTGCTTGCCACCAGTGAATTGATATCTTCAATGATTTTATGAAATTCCTCGCTTTCCAAATGGGGCAGTGAGGCAGAATTATCAAGTGCTTGAAACCCTTTCGCTGCAGATGCCTTCCAGTCCTTGAATGAGGACTTAGTCAGTTTCTGAAGTGCAGGTTTGATGGTCCTTACATCCCTGGTGGTCAGACCGCCAGACCTGTTCCACTGCATCTTGATACCCTTAATAAGAATGGAATGTGCAAAACCATTGCTAAGAAATTCAAGTATTTTGTCATTGGTTATGCTGGCTTGGGATTTATGGGGAGAGGTTGCTGTGGTTGTTGTGGGAAAGAATGTGAGGTCGGCAAGGAGCTCCCTCCATGGGAGTAAACATTGGTCCACAGGTGGGGCAAACAAGACCTGGATAGAGATATTGTCGTGAACAAAATTTGGCCCAGTGACATATGTAATGAGAATGTCTGCTGCATCAAAATGGGCTACCATGAGCTGGAGCCAGTCAATGTAGGATAGCCACAGAGGGGTCTCGATGCCATCAACTTCAACTTCAACGAAAGGTTGGACCACCTTGAGTTCTTTGTTGGGTTCCTACTGCTCTTCATTAGGTGCTGGCATTGGCATGGTGATTTTGCTGCCAAGGTTCATGCTCTTGAGCAAAGGTGAAGTACTCCTTAGGTGCATTGGGAGGGCAGCACCTCTAGTGAGCCTGTGAAGTGCATGTCCATATACGAGGATGCATTCCACCTTGTCTTTGATTGCCTGGGAGCTTGGGGTCAGGGCCATCAGTCTGCGCCAGCAATCTGCTAGGCCCTTCAAAGATGACTGAAATCATAGCAGGAGCTGCATGAACAATTTATGAAACTCCACGCATGTGTCTTGGGTGTAGAGCTGAAAGGCACTGCGGTCCTCGATGCCCATTGGCATGGTGATTTTCTCCATTATTTTTGGGATTGCAATGTGGAGCACCAGAGCCACATATGGCAGGAAGTTGGTCATAAATAGTATATTGCTTTTAGTCCCCTCTTTTCGCTCCTGATCAAGCTGAGGCTCTTCGAATGTAAAGGTTTGTATTTGTTCCAGGGCTGCAATAAGAGGCAGCATTCAGGTAAGAAGTGGCGACAACATAGCATAGAAAGTGGGTGGAGTCATCGGCTGAGGAATTTTCAAGACCTTTGGCAGAGAGCCTCTTCATATTAAGCAGCTTGCCCAGGATCCATAGGTGCCTGGACATGGTCAAGGGGCTCCTATTGCATAGAAGGCAGGCACTGATAAGCATGCACTCCAATAAGATTATTACACTGCCCTCACCAGCATTCATCAACCCACACCTTTAGCTCATCATCAGCCAACTCGAGGGCAGTCAAGGTCCTTGCATCATTGATGATGGGTTTTCCAACTGGGAGGCTGCTTGGTTCTCTATCATCCCAACAATAATTCTGGGTGACAAGAAGATGCCAAATTTGGGATGTGAGTCCTGGCTGGGACAGTATAATAATGGGGTCCTTGTTAGCAGGAGCTTGGGTGCAGGCAGTGATCTCAAGCACCTCAGAGGTACACTTTGTTACAACTGCGATGACCTCATTGTCAATGACAGTGATTGTAGAAAATGTGTTAGATATCTTGAGTTCCAGGCGATCTGGTTGAGGTGGCCTCCTCAATGGCAAAAGCTGAGGTCTTTACCCTCCCCCACATAATCCAGGTGGATTCCAGTGGACTCCAGCCAGGCCAGACTTCATTGTCAATGACGGTGATTGTAGAAAATGTGTTAGATATCTTGAGTTCCAGGCGATCTGGTTGAGGTGGCCTCCTCAATGGCAAAAGCTGAGGTCTTTACCCTCCCCCACATAATCCAGGTGGATTCCAGTGGACTCCAGCCAGGCCAGACTGGCTGGTACAATGCCCAGTCCACTGGATTCAAGTCCAGTCCAGTCCAGTCCATTCCACTGGAATCCACTGGACTCCACTGGCCAGCCAGCTTCCCTTAGGAGAGCCTGCTTGAGTCAGGGTGGGAGGGTCACCATGATGAAGATCTTCTGCACTGTGATTTGGGTGAGGCCCTTGACTTTTAAGAAGTCATCACACCAGACACCATCAGATAGGAGCTGGTGCACTTCATCTGTTATAAATTGAATCACTCTGTTCCTCTCCAAGCTCCAATGCCTAACAAAAGATACGTTAGAAGTTGGCAACCCTGATGGCAAAGCATTAACATACTCTTTGAATCTGGACAACACTGCACTTTCCAGGGTGAGGAATACCAGCTGTGTATCCATATTCACAGTAGTCTGTTTCGCCACCCACCTCTCCATGACAATGCCTAGTGTCCTGGCATGGGCAAGGTGGTCGTCCAGCAGTGCCCAATTCCCCACCATGACATATGTCTGAAAGCCAGGCTCATTGAAATGTGGCAGGGTGAAGATGAGGCTTGCCTGCACAGTCATCTGTATCCTGCCAAGTGTAGTTATAAAATGAGAAATTCAGGCAAGTGGAATGAAATGCATTTCATTCAAAGTCTAGATTGAATGGTCATGGAATGGTTAATTCCATATGGATTCCACATGGATTCCACTGATTCCATATGGAATTTGGGCATATCCACCTTGGATTCCATTGAACAAGTCCATATGGATTCCATGGAAAAATAAATTTTTGCATTTTCCGTGGATTGAACCCTAGACTACAGTAATAAGAGCAGTGCTAAAGCCAACTGAGCTATACAGCCATTATTATCTATGTAGCTAAACAAAATATATCCCACCCACGTGGCCAACAGCCCATGGCATCCCAAATGTGGAAACTGTGACTCAAGTGTTGCCACATCACTTCTTTCTTACCACCACCACCACCATCAACCAACCACACCCATCTTGAATCCATGCCACCCCGTACCCATGCCAACGACAAGGCATCGCGCAGCGGCCACGTACGCACCCACATGCCAGCACACAAGTGAGGACTGTCCAATGCTGGCGACCAGGCAAGCAAGCGCCAGAAAAAACACCAGGAGGACCCCAATGATATGGTTGCACAGCCTGAAGCAATGCAGGAGGTGATGAGGGGACCGAAAACGGGGAAGAAAAGAGGGGGGAAGATGAAGAAGGGGAAGAAACTGAGGTACACACTCCATTCACGTCCATCGCCTGGCATCGATAACGCTGATGGGGCCCAATTACAGGAAAACCAGCACTGACAAGGCTGCTGAAGACGCCAAGCAGGCTTCTCCTACCAAGCTCACCCCGTAAGCACCTCCCCCCCTTCTTTTTCTCTAATAATAATTCTACTAACATCTACAGAGCCGAGCAAAAGCTTGTTGCAAGCGGCATCACCGTTGCCCCCCCAGTCCGAATCCAGGATCCCAAGGCTTCCCATTTGCTGCCCCCACCAACTATCATTAGTGCCTGGGAGCATCATCACAATGATGATGCCCCTGCAAAGGAGCCATGCATGGGTGATGAGGATGATGGCAAGAGCTCCGAAATGACCAGCGAGGACGACAACAGCGAGGATGACAACAAAGACGATGCCCACGCCAACACCAACAGCAGCAATGATGACACAGACAGCAAAGCTGACAACAGAGACAGCAATGCCAGCGACAAAGATGAAGAGGATGCCCACACCCATGCCAACAGCAGCAACAACGACACAGACAGCAACACTGACAACGGAGATGACATGGATGTCAATGCCAGCAACAAAGACGATGCCAATGCCAGCCACAATGACGCCAACACCAATACCAACACCAAGAACAAAGGTGCTGATGCGAGCCACCACGCCTCCATCACCAACACCAATACCAACACCAGGAAGAAAGGTGCTGATGCGAGCCACCTCCCTGGCTCTCCTGCCAATGCCACTGCTGGTACCAGCGCCAACAACAACAGTACCAACACCGACGCTGACACCGGCAACCACGGTGCCAACACCAATGATGCCAACACCATCCACACCAGTCCCGCAGGCAACGACTAGGCCCCCAGTGCTGTAGCTGCTTCTGAACATGCCCGAGGCAGTGAACAGCTCACCACTGACCTTGAGATGTTGGGAACAGGCCCAGGTATATAAATTCTCTTTATCTTGTTATTTTATTTTATACATATCTGTA
>Ga0307507_10013030_pt1 | contig 10167 bp, 3 predicted proteins | sample 7_EM_MG_FD_207223 | JGI IMG/M metagenome (GOLD analysis project Ga0307507, IMG submission 207223) | Populus trichocarpa ectomycorrhiza microbial communities from riparian zone in the Pacific Northwest, United States - 7_EM | ecosystem: Host-associated > Plants > Roots > Unclassified | place... | reverse complement strand
AGCTAATCTTGCTAGCTTTGGTAGGGTATCGGTTATAGTTTATTAAAAGTTTAAGGCGGAGCTTAGTTATAAAGGGACGTAGGTTATTTTAATTTCCATTAAATATTAGAGGGTTAGGAAGCTTTTCTAATTTTACAGCAGGTACTAGGTTTGTTATAGGTATAGGTTAGGCTACTATTACTAATTTAGGGTTTGCATTTAATGGGCCGGGTTTATATATAGTTATCTTAATTTCGTTTGCAGGTGTTACTATTAGGGTCTCCATTATAAGTGTATTAACGTTGCGGAGTTCTTCGCGGAGTGTTTCTATTAATCGCTAATACTAGGCTTCCAGTGCAGCCTACTATTAAGCTAAAGCATCTATAAAGGCTTCTTGTATTGTAGTTAACTGTTCCCTAACTAGGGTTATAATGCTTATAGTTAACGCGTGGGATTTGAGGTCGTTTGCTATTTTAATAGTAGTTGTTTTTAACGCAACGTAATATAAGGGCATGAAGAGGCTTTAGGAAAGATTTAAAGGAATAATATAAATTCTATCTAAATCTAAGGGTATATAGCTCTTGCTAGGAACAAGACGTTGCGTAAAGAAGAGAAAGGAATAACAAGAGAATCTTACAATTAAACAGTTTAGGGGTCTTGGTCGATGCGTATATATGTGCGCACGCGGACGGACTTTGGTAGTATTCGATTGATCTAGCAGAACTTGGCAGAAGTTGATCAAGCTGGCAGAATTCGGTAGAATTCGGTCAAAGCTTCAAGTTCTATCTGTTGAGTGTTTTACCAAGACATTTCCACTGTAACTAGGCTAGTCCCGTTACACTTATATGGCTATAGATAAACACTGTTTACTAGGTTAATGCTATGCGTAGGGACTAGGATTTTAAAAAGGATATATAGCTTAACCTGTAATGGATCCGTATACTATACCGCCCTTAGACTACCTATATTATGCCACCCACACTAGAGATTAAAAAAGTTAGTAAAAAGCTAGCAGAGCTCCCTATAGGGAACTTAGGCCCTATACAGCTATAAAGAATAGCAAGAAGTATTAGACGCTATACTAAATATATAGACCGGAGGGATAACTTGTGGAAGATAGAATAGAAGCTAAGAAAGATTATAAACCCTAAACCGTAAAATACGACCTAATAATAGTTTATAAAGAAACCTATGGACCTCCCACTAGTTAATATCTGCTATATTAGCGCTATAGGATTCTACCAGAACTTAGTCCAACCTAATACTATTACCTTTACCACTAGCTTATATAAAATTAATTAAATAATTAAGGAAAAGGAAAATAAGCTTAGCAAATAGAAAGGCGAGCTTATAGATAAGAAACTGGTAGAATAGAAACTACCCTATTAATACTAGAAATTTAAGGACGTGTTCTCTAAGGCAGCGTCTAATATACTCCCGCCTTACCAACCGTACAACCACAAGATTAAGATTAAGCTAGATAAGGAAGACATACTTAGCTATAGCCCCCTTTATTAGCAGTCTACTACCAAATTATAGGCTATAAAGCAGTACCTCATTAATAACCTAAATAAGGGCTTTATTAAACCTAGTTAAGCCCCTTTTAACTTACCTATTCTCTTTACTAAAAAGCTAAATAGAGGACTTTGTTTCTATATTAACTACCATAAACTAAATAATATAACCTATAAGGACCGCTACCCACTACTCTTACTTAATAAGACTTTAACCTAAATAAGTAGAGCTAAGATCTTTATTAAGCTTAATATCCGTTAGGCCTTTTACCAGATTAGAATAAACCCTAGATTAGAAGATCTTACTATATTTTAGACCTATTATAGAATATATAAATATAAAGTACTTCCTTTTGGACTAACTAACAGACTGGCTACATACTAGTAATATATAAATAATATACTCTTTAACTACCTTAATAACTTCTATACAGCCTACCTGAATAATATTATAATCTACTCTAAGAATAAGTTAGAATATAAGGAGTATATCTATAAAGTTTTATAACAGCTCCGCAAGGCCGGTCTCTAGGCTAATATTAGGAAATTAGAATTTAGTATTAAGCATATAAAGTACCTAGGTTTTATTATTAGTATAAATAAAATTAAGGCTAACCTAGAGAAAACGGCTGTAATTAACCAGTAGATACCCCCACGGACTATAAAGGGGGTATAATTATTTTTAGGTTTCTATAACTTCTACTAATACTTTATTAAGAACTTTAGTAAGATTGCCTAGCCTCTTAACCGCCTTACTAGGAAGAACCAGCCATTCTACTTTAACGCTATATATATACAGGCCTTTAATAAGCTTAAAAAATGGCTAGTATCAGCTCCCCTACTTGCCTACTTTAACCTAGAATAGCCCTTAATGCTAGAAACTGATGCCTTAGACAGTGTAATAGCTAGTATTTTTTCCTAAAAGCAACCGGACGGAGAATGGCACCCTATTGCATACTATTTGAAGACTATAATAGATGCTGAGCTAAACTACCACATCTATAATAAAGAAATGCTAGCTATTATCTCTAGCTTTTAGTACTGGTATATATAGCTAAAGGGGACCCCTAAGCCTATTAAGGTAGTTTTAGATTATAAGGCCTTAGAATACTTTATAATAACCAAGGCCCTTATAGCCCAGTAGGCACGCTAGGCAGATATCCTATCTTAGTTTAATTTCTTAATTATATATAAACTAGGTACTATAAACTGTGCGGATGCTTTTATAAGGCGTAAATAGGACCTAGGTAACTAGGCGGCTATAAAGATCTTATTATAGACCTAGATACTACTATAACTAGAGCACCTTAACCCCTAAATATAGGCAGAATAAAATATAGACCCTTTAGACGCTAAGATATATCCTATTAACTCCACGGAACTTAACCTTATTAATAAACTACTATAGGCAAACCGTACGGCCCCCTCTCTATAGGAGTACCGTAAAAAGGCAAAGAACATTACTAGCCTATAGTCCCTTAAAAACGAACTACTTAAGCACTAGGAACGGCTAGTAGTAGCTAAAAAACAGAACTTACGAACCCAGCTTATTGCCAAAGCTTATGCCTAGGTCTCTACGGCCCACCCTAGGAAAAATAAGACCTATAGGATTATTAGTGACCGCTACTACTAGCCCGGAATGGTTATAGATATTAACCGCTATATACAGAACTATAATAACTGCTGTAGGTCTATAATTCCATAAGATAAGACCCTAGGGCTATTAAAGCCACTCCTAATACTAGAACGCCCTTAGTAGTATATCTCTATAGACTTTTATAAGTTACCTATAGACCGCGACAGATATAATATGGTTATAATTCTAGTTAACCGCTTTAGTAAGCGCCTGTTCTTAATCCCCTATTATAAGGATATTAATACTAAGGAGGTGGCCTAACTATATATTCATTATGTCTACCAAATCTATGGACTACTAGATACTATTATATCCAATTACAGGCCGTAGTTTATATTAGCCTTCTGGAATAAGTTTACTTAGATCCTTAGCATTAAGCTAAATCTTTCTATAGTATACCACCCCTAGATAAATAGTTAGATGGAGATTGTAAATTAATACTTAGACTAGAGGCTCTAGCCCTTTATTAACTACTTCTAGGACAACTAGGGTGAACTACTACCCCTAATAAACTACGCCTAGGCAACCCTACCCTATAACTCTATAGAATTTGCACCTATTTAGCTAGAAATGGGATACTTACCCTATATAAGCTTTGACTAGAAAAGACCAGAGGGGCTATAGACTATATACAAAAAACTGTCTTATAAGGAAGCCTAGCAATACGCTAAACGCTTAGAAGAAGCCTAGACGGTAGCCTATATAAATCTAGAAAAGGCCTAGAGATTAATAGAATAGTAGGCAAATAAGTACAGGCGCAAGCCTAACTTTACTGTAAATAATAGGGTCTAGGTTATAATAAAGAACTAGAAGATAGAACGGCCTAGCTATAAGCTAGACTATAAAATAGTAGGACCGTATAAGATCCTTAATAAAGAAGGCAACTTATATAAGGTTAAGCTTCTAGACTTAATTAAAGTCTACCCTATCTTTTTACTAGATAAGCTATAGAAGGCTGCAAATAACCTACTACCTAGATAAAAAAAATAAGCCTCCCCTGCCAATTTAAGTTAATGGCGATAATGAATAGGAAGTTAATAAAATATTAGCCTATAAACTAGTACGAGAAACGCTACAATACCGTGTCTAATAGAAAGGCTATAATCTAGACCTAACCTAGTACCCTGCCTAGAACTTTATAGGCTACCCTTAGAGGCTTAAAGAATTTTATAACTAATACCCTAATAAACCCGGACCCCCAAAGTACCTTAACGAGTAGATAGAGTGCTAGCATAGCAAAGACAATAAGCTGCCTATTAAGCATAAAGATAAGAATACCCCACGGATATATAAAGCCTAAGGGCAGGCTTTTTTGGAGGGGGGGTAATGTTATAGCGCTGGTGGAAAACGGTAGATCTTGGCAGACGTGGATTATGGTAGACGCGAGTCACGTGACTTGAGGACCGTATAAAATATTAAGCGGCGCTGCTATTCTTCTCCTTTTTTTCTCTAGCTTTGGATCCTCGTTTATAGACTACTAATTATACAGGCTTGCGCGTCCCTCTTGCCGTGCTCGTGCCTCGATTGACTGAGTCACTAACAACTATCCCTTATACTTTATTTTATAATAGATATTAAGTTTTAACCTCTATTTTAGCTAACTCTAAAGCAAATACCTTTACCTTAATAGATATATAGTATACCATAAAGCTGGCTAACCTTTTAAATATACTCCTTAAGGAACTACCTAAACTAATTTTTATTTATGGGTATAATAGATAGGACCGCCTATTATAACTATCTTATAGATCTACCTCTATATAGACAGATAAAGGTAATATAACGTCCCCTTTCTTATTACGGACCTAAAAAGCCACAATATAATCTTAGGAAGAAAATGGCTAGCCTATTTAGGCTTACAGCTTAATATACGGAGTAGATGGCTTATCTAGCCTAAAACCTTACCCCTAACACCTTCTTTTATAAAGGAAATTAGTATTATAATAGAAAATCTTATATGGCTATAGATAGACACTATTTACTAGGCTAATACTATATATAGGAACCAGGCCTTTAAAAAATATATATAGCTTAATTTGCAACGGGTCTATATACTACACCGCCCCTAAACTACTAATATTACACTACTGGCACTAAGAACCTAGAAAGTTAATAATAAGCTAGCTAACTTAGGCCCTATATAGCTATAAAGAACAGTAAAGAATATTAGACGCTATACTAAATATATAAACTAAAAGGATAACTTATAGAAAATGGAATAGGAGTGTCACGGAGTAAGTATAAGTAGTGATAATATATAGCGAAGTAGATATTATTAAGCTATGTATATAAACTATATAATAAGATTAAGACGTTGCGTAAGGAAAGAAAGTAAGGAAACGGAAAGAAAAGGGTATATATTATTACTTAGTTGCTTGGTTAATATATACACGGGGCAGAATAGGCTTCAGGTTATAGTTCTAGCAGAACTTGGCAGAATTTAGCGGAACACGGTAGAGGACAGTAGATTGCCGTAGATTGCCGTCATATAATAGCAAATTGCCTTAGATTGCCGTTACGTGCCTTAATTAACTAAGTCATTAACATAGAGGTCGAGACGGTGGAAACAGGTGGACGTGTGTAAGGTATTATAGAGGTGTCCCGTGACAGTACCCCTTTTTTAAACTCGAGCTTCTGCGAGATAGGGCTGTAGTAGTTCTGGGCAGAGTTTGTGAAAGTCTTTTACAGCTTATGTAAGTCCTATAAAGTTAACAGGTTCCTATAAGGGCTTAGTAAAGCCTCTCCATTTTATAAGGTATATATATTTGCGTTTCCGTTTGTTGTACTTAATGTCGTTAACTCTTTTAATAAGGTACTTATCATCGCCATCCACTTTAACTGGTGGGGGAGGGTCTTAGATCTGTCTAGGCAGGGCGTTTAATATAGGGGCGGCAGGGCGGAGGACTAACGTATAGAATATAGGGTGGATTTTAACCGTATCAAGAAGCTTCAGTTGGTAGGTATAAGAAAAGACAACTTTTTCAACCTTATAAGGGCCGGTGTTCTTCTAATTAAGTTTCTTACAGTTACCTCCGAAAGTTCGTTTACACTCGCCAAGCCTACTAACAGCCAGCATCGCACCCCACCAAAATTTGTAAGAGATGCAATGCTAGCTATTTAAAGACCTAGCAAACGTTAGCAAACAGCCGTAAGTAGCTCAAAATGAAGCTTAAGTCTAGCCTAATTAGTATAATTATATAGGACCTTCTGTGGTGTTTTCCATAGCCGCCAACAGACGCAATAAGCCAGCCAAGCTGCCGCTAACGTGCGCATTAACGCGTCCTTCTAAAATATCAAAGAAACGCTTCTATTTAATATTAACGCCCTCTGCACCGGCAGCTAAGAAAGCAAGACCTAGGGCAGCGCCTCAGCCTCCTACACGTGTTTCCACACCTCTACGTCCTAAAGTATTACCATTTACGCTATTACCGCCGGCGTCTGCCCAGCCCTTAATAGATATAGATGCAGAGGACAATGATAAGGGAGAGGAGGAGGTAGAGGACGATGATGCAGAGGAGCCGCCGCCGCTGCTGCCAGTAGTACGGTTTATAAGTGTGTAGAAGGTATTTAATGGAAAGGAGGTTCTACCTAGGACTTAATTAGTAATGTTAGACCAGAATATACTCTACCTAACTGCAATTAAGGCTTGGAGGGAAAAGCTTTTAAGAGATCTCTTACTACGGAAGTTTAGAGTCTAGCAGCTTAAGGCGATTGCCTTATATAAGAATGCGCGAGCTTATGACTTCTGTTAATAGCAGATTAATAACTACGAGGACCTCTGGCAGGCAGTTAAGATTATAAAGGAGTGGTATTTGCGCTGGCCATTGAAATCCTTAAGGCTTGACTTTATATTAAGTTTAGTTAAGGAGAAAGAGGTAATTCTAGCGACACCTATACCTATATTAAGTTAGCGAGTAGGTAATAGATTAGGAGGAAGAAGGACTGCTATATAAGCTTAACTTAATAATCTGCCTAAGCTGCTTGCTACTAAGGAAGATACTGGTAATTACGTCCCTAGGATAGCTGACAGGTGGTCTTATTTAAATAAGCACTGTAGTAACTATCCTATAACGTGTTGGCGTAACAGTTAATTGTCAACCTTACTAGATTACGTCCTCTACTATTATCCTATTAGCTTAGAAAATCTAACACGTTAAAACCGTAAGCTATTAAATGGAGAGTCTACTGTGGATTAGCCTTCACAGAATATTATTATTTAGCTTGTAAACTGGAAGGAGAAAGGCTGTAAGAATAATAAAATAGAGCAGCCAAAGGAGAAGGACAAGACTATTAATAGTCTTATTAAAGCTTGGCTAGTTAAGGAGCTTAAGTTTTAGCCTTAACCTTAACCTTAGCTCCCTATGTACCCTCCGCACTACCCTTTATATCCATATCCAACGGTCGATCAGCCTTATAATTCCAGCCCTATTTGGTTAGAGACAGACCTAGTTAAGCTACTTAGACTCTTCTTTAAATGGCTTATGGACCAGCTAGGGTTTAATAATAAGCAGCAGAGGGAGATTCTTAAGCTAATTAAGGTAAGGTTAATGCAGGAGATGCGGAATATTGATACGTTAAAGGCGTTAAAATGGGAGGGCGAAGGCATGACCAACAAGATATAGGAGGAGTATGATTTTAAGATAGGAATATTGGTAAGAATAAGAGGCAAGATCTCTGCCTTTAAGCTATTAAGGCAGTAGATAGATTTAAACTATATATCCTGCGTTTCTATAATGCGCCTCCGCGTAAGCTTCTATTAATTAACTAATAGTAAAGTGTAGAAACGCCTTAAAGCTTTTAAACGTCTCTGCTAGTTAATAGTTCCTTTTAATCCACGCCTTAAGGTCTTTAAATATTGCCTTAATTGGGTTGTAATCTGGTGAGTATGGTAGTAAGAATATAAGCAGTATACTATGCTCCTCGCATAGATCGCGGAGTCGTGCTGACTTATAAATTGATGCGTTATCTAGAATAAGAATAGATTGCGACCTAGGATGTAGTATATAATAAGGAAGAACCTATTGCTCTAGGAATAGCTTAAAGATCTCTAGCGTAATTAAGCCTTGGAAGATAAGGTAGCTTAGGTATCCGTTAACTAATAGCGCTAGTAGGATACTCTACCTCTCTAACCTCTTAAACGGGTGAGAGACTTTACACTCTCTTTTAATTGGCGCCTAGCCAAACTTCCTATTACCTGTTCTCTCGTTGGAAGCTAACTTATTTAGAAAAACTAGCTAATCTACTGTCTATATTGCCTGTCTACCAATCCATAATATACGAAGCTCCCGACTTCTCTCTGCTGCGCAAGCCTTAACGGCCTTCCTTGACCAGCAAGCTCTTAATAAGGTGCGGCTAATAGTAGTTTTGGAGACTTAAAGATTAAACTTATTAAATAGGAAGTCCTGCATCTTATTAATATAGGCAGTAGGTTGGTCTTTAAAAAAGTTAAATAGCCTCTATTATTGGCGATGCGTTAGCAAAAACTTAATACTAAACAATATTAGACTTATAAGCTCTTAATAAGCCAGAAGCAGTCTTAGTTAACCTTATATAAGACTAGCTGGCGTATATGGCTTGTTATTGTAAGGGCGCGAAGAGGCTTTAGGGAAGATTCAAAGGAATGATATAAATTCTATCTAAATCTAAGGGTATATAGCTCTTGAAGAGAACAAGACGTTGTGTAAAGAAGAGAAAGGAATATAGGAAACTTATAACTAAATATTTAGGGTCTTGGCAGCAGACGCGTAGGCATAAGCCTACGTGGATTTTAATAAGTTTTAACTAAATTCCATTACGTTGGTGGAATTTGGTAGAATTTAATTAAGTTGGTAGAACTTGGTGGAAAACAGTAGATTACGGCGGATAATTATGGATAGTTATAGATAGTTGCAGACAGTTATAAACAGTTTATAAACAGTTTTATATATAAGCGTTGTGACGTATTTTAAGTTCTTTTTAATTTTGAGTTTCCTGCTATTGTATTTTATGTCTTTGTATTAGGTGGCAGTTATTTACTTTTATGTTGTGTCCATCTAGCTAGAGCAGGCTGTAAAGGATGGTCCTTATAGAACTCTTTTACTAAGGTAGGCATATTAGCCTTAATCTGGTTATAGGTTTCCTAGGTTTATATTTTATATCCTTCCTACCTAATAAGAAGTTTAAATTATTTAGATTATGGTTTTTATTATATATTATTAATTAAGTTAATAAAGTAAGAACCGTTACTATTGTTAATAATTATAGGAGGTAGTGGTGGCACTTTATAAGTTATAGGATTATCTTTTAAAGGTTATAATAAGCTTACGTAAAACGTTGGGTGTATTTTTATCTTAGTTGGCAGTTTAAGCTTATAGGCGTATAGGCTTAGTTTCTTCTTAATTTGGTATAGGCCTACAAACTTCCAATTAAGTTTCTTTAAGGGCTGTTAAGTCTTTAGGTTTTATATATTTAGGTAGGCCATATTACCTTCCTTAAAGTCCCATGCGGGAGCTTGTTCTTTATTTATATACCATTCCTATAATGTTTAAGCGTATATTAATTCACTTTGTAATTGTTTGTATCACTCCGTGTGATATAAAGCGTCTCCCGGGTGGTGAGTCTTTCACGGGGCACGTAGCACTATAGACGTATAGTGCTAGTATGCTTGGTGTGGATGTGACTGAGTTGTATTAAGTAGGCCGCGTAGGCCTCTATATACTCTATGGAAAGTGGTCTAAGCGACAGAAGCGAAATAGGTTACATAACTGGGTCCTATAACCTATTCGCATTCAAACACTGGGAACACTTTAAAGTTCAGCCTGTTGTAGTCCGTATAGCGTCCGTATAAGACCGTAACGTATAAATCGTAACGCAGACTCGTTACGATTTATATGTCGACTCGTCACGGCCTATATATCAACTGTATTAATGTACAACCCCTTGCATCCTTTTTCTCCCTTTCTACTCTCCTCCCCGTATCTCCCTAAAAAGCCTATTTGTACATCAATTATCGTCCACTTATTCAGTGACTCCGTAACTCTAACTCTAGTACCCTCTTGT
>Ga0307507_10013029_pt1 | contig 10168 bp, 6 predicted proteins | sample 7_EM_MG_FD_207223 | JGI IMG/M metagenome (GOLD analysis project Ga0307507, IMG submission 207223) | Populus trichocarpa ectomycorrhiza microbial communities from riparian zone in the Pacific Northwest, United States - 7_EM | ecosystem: Host-associated > Plants > Roots > Unclassified | place... | reverse complement strand
GCTGGTGTCGCCGCTCGACAGCCGGTTCATCACGACGGTCATCCCGGTCAGCGGGCGCGAGATGCCACGGCCGAGCAACAGCGCCAGCACGGCGCCGATGACCAGGATCAGGACGGTCGCCAGCAGCAGATGGAATTGGGCGGTGCTCGCGGCGGCCTCGTACTCGGTCGTGTCCTTGACGATTTCCAGCACCGCGACCGGCTGGCCGGCGAAATTTCTGATCTGCCCGAGGTAGAGCGCGGCGGGGTGACCGGCCAGCGTCGCCTCGCGGCGCACCGTCGCGCCGTCGAAAACCTGCCTGAGTTCGTCCGCCGTGGCGATGACCGTGTCGCCGAAGGTCGAGGAGAGCTTCTTGAATTCCTTGCCGTCGTTCCAATGCACGGCGAGGTCGATGCCAAAGCGCCGCTTGGCCCGGTTCACGAACTCGTCGCCAAAGGCGGCGCCGACATCGACGGTGGCGAGGCTTCGGCCGTCGCGCATGATCGGCGTCATGCCGAAGATGCCGAGCGACAAGCGGCTCTGTTCGACGCCGGCGATCTGCTTTCCGCTACCGTTCGCCTCCACCACGGTGATGCGGCGCTTGGAGGTATCGTCGCCGAAGATCTTCGGTTCGTGCACGCGATAGAAATTGGTCGCGGGCGGCGTCCAGACGTTGACCAGCGGGATGCCTTGCGCCTTCAGTGCGGTCATCGCGCCGCCAAGCAGCGTACCGAGTGCGTCGCGGTCGCCTTTGGTGACGGCGTCGGCCACCGGGGGCAGCGCGGCGAGCAGCGAGCTCAAGGCAAGCGCCGTGCGCCCCTCATAATCGACCGCGGCGATGACGCTGTCGTATTGCAGCTTGAGCTGCTGTTCGAGCGCGAGCCGTGTCAGCGACCGTTGCTGGATGATCGAAAAGCTGCCGAGAATGCCGCAAGCCGCTGCGACCGTGAGCGAGATGGCGAGGATGAGGCGGGCGGCGATTGACTGAAGCTTGAACATGGGACCTTCCGAATTCCGCGGAGGAATGATCCGGAAAATCTCAGATGAAGCTTAAATTTGGATAACGATTTCCGTAGTTCTACGGAATACTACCCTGGCGCGAGTTCCGGCGAGCGCGCACAACCGGCGGAGTGGCGCCGCTTGTTCTCGCCCGCCAGTTGTCGTCAACGCTTGTCGGCCGCAGCGCGGAGGTCGTTGTCGAGGATCGACTTGCCGGCGTCCTCGAAATGCGCGTTGCGGGCCTGAACCTGTTGCGCAATGGCGTGCATGTCGCGAAAGCGCCGCTCGAACTTGTTGGCGCGGAACACGGCGGTGGCGCCGGCCATGTGATAGGCCGTGTCCACGATGGAGGCGGCCTGCTGAATCGTCCATGTCGAGGCGAGCCGCATCGCCACCCGATCCTCCTCGGTGACGCGACCGCCGTCGCAGAGATGCGCCCAGACCTGCTCCGCCGTCCCGTAGAGATAGGCGCGCGCGGCGCGCAGGTTCGCCTCCATCCGGCCGATGCCGCCTTGAATGGCGTGGTTGCCACGCATCGCGCTGAGTCCGGCCGAGGTCTTGCCGCGGGCGAGTTCGGTGACCGCATCGAGCATCGCGCGCGCCACCCCGAGGGACACCGCGGCAAAACCCATGGCGAACACCATGTGGGTGGTGATCCGGTAGAGCGGTCCCGCTTCGCGCACCGCGCTGAGGTCGTCGCGCAGCGCGGTGAAGCGTTCGGGAACAAAGAGATTGTCGACCGAATAGCTGTCGGTTCCGGTGCCCTTCAGCCCGATCACGTCCCAGACGTCGTACAGCGTCGCGCTGGCCACGGGAAACAGGATGGTGCGCGTCTCCGGCGAGCCGTCCGGCTTCTTGCGCGGCGTGCCGTCGGCCTCGACGATCCTGACATGGGCGCCGAGCCAGTTCGCCTGGCGCACGCCCGACGCAAAGTCCCAGCGCGCATTCGCCCGGTAGCCGCCCGGCTCCGCCCGCACCTCATGCGCGATCGAGCCCCAGGCCAGGATGTCGGTCGGCGCGTTGAAGATCTCGCGCGCGGTGCCGGGATCGAGATAGGCCGCGATCATGCCGCAGACGCTGCATTGGCCGAGGCACCAGGCGGTCGATGCATCGGCCTTGGCCACCTCCTCCTGCACCTGCATGAAGATTGCCAGCGGGGCCTCATGGCCGCCGATGCTGCGCGGCAGAAGCGAGTGATAAAGGCCGTTCTCGATCAGGGCGGACACCACCGGTTGGGTGAGACGCCGCATCTGTTCCGCCTCATCGGCCTCCTGGGCAATCAACGGCCGCAGCGCGCGGGCGCGCTCAACGAGGCCAAGGTCGGATTGCTTGTTCATGCGGTTCCTCGCCTGTTCTGAGTCTTCTGGTTGGCGAAGACGCGATGGTGATCCATCTGCCGCACGAGGGCAAGACGGACGGGCGCAGGGGACTCATGTCGGGGGCGAGCGGCGAGCAGCCCCGTGCCCGGCGGCGAAAATGCGAGTTGCGAACGCTCGTTTGGAAATCGCTCTGTGAGAGCAAAAATTCATAATATCTCGTAGAGGTAGAAAAAGGTCTTCCGCTCTGTCAGTTTTGAGATGGTAATCGGCTCCATACATGGTCGCGACGTATTGGCCATTGCAGCTCATCGCCTCCGGGAATGTGGTTGACATAATTCGCGCTTTGTGTCTGTCGTTAACGACATTTAGTTGTACCATCGTCGCGCGCAACTTACATTTGAGCCGGACCTGCTGGTCCTTGTGTCGGTCCGCTCATCCCTGCAACAGGGATTGACCGCTACTCATGTAATTTCTGACTGCAGCCTCGCGGCCGCAGCGTCCAGAGGCCACCGAGCGTCCAGAGGCCACCGAGCGTCCAGAGGCCACCGAGAATGAGACAAGCGGGCTCGAACTGGTTCGACAGTGGCAAGCGTTCGCACCCAAGAACGATAGGCTGGTTCGGCACGTCCGCCTTGGCCATGGGCGGCAGCAATCAGATGATTTTTCTGATCACCGCACTGTTTGTTGGCCAGGGAAACATTCTTGGGCAAGGCAGCGCTGCCGTTCCCCTGCTTGCAGTCGGCGTTCTGTTGAGTTGGGCCGCAGCGCCTGCCTGGACAGAACTCATTCTGATGTGGCCGAATCGGGTTGGTGGTATCTCTGCCACGTGCGCTGAAGCCTTTCGGCCTTACAGCCCCGTGCTCTCGGCGCTGACCGGTACCTGCTATTGGTGGGGCTGGGTTCCAACATGCGGACTGACTGCCCTGCTTTCGGCGGCGGCAATTCAGCAATGGTACTTTCCCGACGTTCCAGTCGAGACGGTCGCAATCGCACTCGTTGCGTTATTCACAATCGTGAATCTGTGCGGAATAAAATGGGCCACCCGCTTAGCCATCCCGATCGCGTGTGCGTCCGCCAGCCTCGCCTTTCTCTCATCTCTCGTCCCCGTCCTGACCGGTGAGGTCGACTGGACGCAGGCTACGACCTTCACCCTGACATCTCCGTTCCCGGGCTGGTTTGGCGATGTGACGTCGTTGATGGCGGGCCTCTACCTGATCGGCTTCGCCGCCCCGGCGTTCGAAGCTGCTACCTGTCACGTCGGTGAGACGATCAATCCTAACGTCAACGTGCCGCGCGCCGTGTTTGCCAGTGCCGCCATGGCGGGTGTGTATTTCATCGTTCTCCCGGTTGTTTGGCTCGGAGTTCTCGGTCCCGGGCAGCTTGGCCAAGATCTCGCGCTCGTGCTCGGGCCAACCTTTGCCCCGCTTCTCGGCAGCTTCGGCAAAGCGGCCGGGATCTGGTTCATCATCCTGAATATGTTCCACGGAACGATACAGCCGTTGGCCGGGGCCGCCCGCACGCTGTCTCAATTGAGCGAGGATGGATTGTTGCCGCGGTTCCTCGCATGGCGCTCGACCACCGATTGCCCGTGGGCGGCCACACTGCTTACCGCAACCGCCTCAATCATTTTCATGATGATGGGCGATCCGATCTGGTTGATTGCGGCAGCAAATTTTACCTATCTGATCAGCGTATGCATGCCCAATGTCGCGGCGTGGCTCTTGCGCCGGAATCAGCCCGATGCCGAGCGACCCTATCGCGCACCGCGCGGCACAGTCACGCTTGGTCTATGTGCCGCAATGATTTGGCTCCTGACCGCCATTCTCGGATTTCAGCAGTTTGGCCTGCCGACGGTCATATTTGGTCTGGCGTTAGCCTATTCCGGCGCGGCACTCTATGCATGGCGCGTCATTGAAGACCGGCTGCGCGAAGGGCTTCCCTTCTTTGCACGCACGCTGCACACAAAACTGACGGGAGCCATGCTGTTCGTACTGATGCTGGATGGCGCCGGTTATCTCATGGCGGTCAAAAGCATCACCGAAGTAAACAAGCCGGTCATGGCCGTCCTTGAGGACATCTTCGTCGCCGTCGCCCTGTTGACGATGGCGGTGGGTCTTATCTTGCCAGGAATGATCACCCACACGGCGACTGAAGTCAGCGACGCAGCAAAACGATTGTCGTTTGGAATGCTTCGAGAGTTTTCCCAGGCCATGGCTGCCTTCGGACGCGGAGAACTCGATGCCACGCATGGCTCCGTCAACATCATGCCGATCAAGATTCTGTCCAAGGACGAACTCGGCGAGATGGGTGAAAGCTTCAACGCCCTTCAGGAGGAAGTGAGGACCGCCTCCCTTGGGCTCGATGAAGCGCGCCAAAAGATGCGCGCAGCGCGCGCGGAGCTAACGCTCAGGCTTCAACAAATTACCCATCTTGCTCATCACGACGGCCTGACGGATCTGCCGAACCGTAGTGCGCTCGCGATCCGGCTCGCGGAGATATTCGATCGCGCCAAAGCGACCGGCACGACCTTCAGCGTGCTGACTGTGGATCTCGATCATTTCAAAGAGGCCAATGATGCCTTCGGTCACGCGGTAGGCGACGAGCTGCTCTGCGCGATCTCACGACGGCTCCAAATTGCCGCCGAAGGCGAATTCGTGGCACGTGTCGGCGGCGACGAATTCACGCTCATCGCGGTTGCGGGAGAAGACCCGTCGACCATCGAGGCGTTGGCCGATCGGCTGGTCGGTTCGATGTCACCGGACTTTGAAATTCGAGGTCAAAAAATCTCCATTGGTCTTTGCGTTGGCGCGGCTATTTATCCCACAGATGCGACCGACACCGACACGCTTCTGGCCAATGCCGATGCCGCGCTTTACCGGGCCAAAGCCGACGGGCGGCATATGGCATGCTTCTTTGACCCAGAGACTGATCGTCAGCATAGAGAGCGGTATTCGCTCCAGCATGATCTGCGCTCGGCGATTGCTCAAGGTGAGCTACAGCTGCAATATCAGCCGCAGGCCACGATTGATGGTGAGATATTCGGCTTCGAAGCCCTCGTCCGCTGGCTGCATCCCGAGCTTGGCTCGGTGCCGCCGAGCACTTTCATCACACTCGCGGAACAGAACGGCTTGATCGTCGAAATCGGAGCATGGGCCCTGCGCCAAGCTTGCCGGGAGGCCGCTTCATGGGACAAGCCCCTGCAGATTGCCGTCAATCTCTCTCCCGTGCAGTTCCGATATGGCGACCTGGCAAACTTGGTTCACTCCGTTCTGCTCGAAAGCGGCCTGTCCCCCAAACGGCTGGAATTGGAGATCACGGAGGGGGTGCTTATCAACGATTCATCGCGCGCGCAGTCGCTGCTGCGCAAACTGAAAGCAATGGGTGTCAAGATCGCAATGGACGATTTTGGCACTGGCTACGCGTCGCTGTCGTCGCTGCAGTCGTTTCCATTCGACAAGATCAAGATTGACCGCAGCTTCATCTCGGGGGTCGATTCAAATCACCAGTCGGCATCCATTGTGCGTGCCGTTATCGGCCTGAGCAAGTCGCTTCGGATGCCCGTCATTGCAGAAGGTGTCGAGACCGAAGCCGAGCGCCGTTTCCTGGCGCGCGAAGGGTGCCCGGAAATTCAGGGCTATCTCATCGGGCGTCCGCAACCCATCGCCTACTATTCCGACTTTACGTCTGATGCCGTCCCTCAACATTCCCACCTTGGGGCAAATGCCGGAAATGGCGAATGATCCGGAAAAATCGTGCGCTCAGGTTCGATTCGGGGATTTGCGACCGTTCAGGCCATCCCGTCCGCATCAGCGCGCACAGAATGCCTCGTTGTTGGTGGATTGGAAATCCCGCAATCGCTCGAAGATCATCTCGACCGGCCAATTCAACCGCGCGATCCGCTCCCGCCGGGCGGCGGTCTCGCTACTGAAACGCTGCTTGATCGGTCCCGCCGGCACGCCGCCGACGATGGTGTCGGGCGCCACGTCGCGAGTGACCGCCCCATTTCCCGCACGGACTCCTGGCAGCACGATCACCGCATGACCGATCCAGACGCCTTGCCCAATGACAACGCGATCGGCCCGCCGTCCCCCGAAGGAGGTTCGATCCTGCCGTGTCGTGTTGGAGTAATATTCGGGGCAGTTTGTAAAACGATGCAGCGATGGGCGATTGATCGTGGGGTGTGGAGCACCGCTGCGAACCTGCGCGGTAGTGTTCATGCGGTTCCTCGCCCGTTCTGAGTCTTCTGGTTGGCGAAGACCCGATCGTGATCCATCTGTCGCATGAGGGCAAGATGAGGCTCCGCGAGGAACATGGGCCTTGTGTCCACGCGGGATGCGCTGCGATGGTCCGGAGGCCCCCGGTCGCAACGGGAATGTTGCCCGACCGATGCAATTAGAGGTAGGATCATAAATATTTGCGCGTTTTCCGCGGCGGCGCATGCGGCGTTCCGCGGCTGTTCATTCCAGGCATTGATTGACGGAGATATTGACATGGCCAAGCAGCCTGCGACGAAGATGACTCTGAGAGCCTATCGTGGCGATGCCAAGACGTTGCTTGCATTCAATCTCGACAAGGCGAGTGCGAAGAAACTCGCCGGCTTTACAATACAGTGCAAGCCCAAGAGGCAGCCGGCCTACTATATCTTCAATGAATTGCAATTCAAGACACCCGCCGATCACGCCCAGGATCCGAAGGAGCTGCCGCGCTCCAGCGTCAACGCGCCGATTCACAAATTCCGTTGGATGCATGTACCGGGGTCGGTGCACCAGGGCACCAAGCCGTTCCTCGGCGACTATACCTACACGGTGACGCCGCGCTATTTCGACAACGGTTCGCTGGAGCCGATCGATCCGTCGCTCAGCGTTTCGGTCACCGTCAAGGTCGACAATTTCAAAAAGCAGGGAGTCGAACTCGGATTTACCCGCGGCTTCGTGCAGTCGCAGGCCTTCGTCAACCATTTCGGTCCCAAGGCGCTGATCCAGCCGAGCAAGCACGATCTGGAATTCGACACCAGACAGGTCGCCGGCACCAATTCGAAGGGTGAGAAATTCACCTATGCCGACGAATATGAATGGCTCGGGTTTACCGCGCGCGAGAAGATCTTCGCGCTACTCGACGAGGTCCTGGCGAAGGATAACCTCCTCGTCGACGTCTTTGCCTACGATCTCAACGAGCCCGATCTGATCGACCGCCTCCTCAAGCTCGCCCGGAAGGGCCGGATCCGGATGATCCTCGACAACGCCAAGCTTCATCACGATACGGCGAAGCCGACACCCGAGGACCAGTTCGAAAAGCTGTTCGTGAAGGCCGCGGGAAACAAGAAGCTCTTGCTGCGTGGAAAATTCGGCCGCTATGCCCACGACAAGGTGATGATCGTCTACCGCAAGGGTGCGAAAACCAACAGCCCGCTGAAAGCGCTGACCGGCTCGACGAATTTTTCAGTCACCGGCCTCTACGTCAATTCCAATCACATTCTGATCTACAACGACCCGCAGGTCGCCGGGTTCTATGCCGGCGTCTTCAACGAGGCGTGGACCGACGAGGTCAAGAAGGCCGCCTTTGCCAAGTCGAATTGGGCGAAGCAGCCGTTCGTCTCGACCTCAAAGGACACGCCGAAGACCAGCATCACGTTTTCTCCGCACGACGCGGCCGGCGCGACGATGGCGCTGAAGCCGGTCGTCGATCGCATCGCTCAGGAAGGGAAGAAGAGCAAGTCGGTCGGCAGCGTGCTGTTCGCGGTGATGGAGATGGCCAACGGCAACAGCCCGGTCTATGACGCACTCAAGACGCTGCACGCCAACAGCAACATCTTCAGCTATGGAATTTCCGACAACCCGAACGGCATCTATCTCTATCCCGTCGGCAAGAAGACCGGTGTGCTGGTGACCGGCAAGCCCGTGAAAACCCAGCTTCCTCCGCCGTTCAACCAGGTGCCGAACATCGGCGGCGTGAAGCATCAGGTGCATCACAAATTCGTGGTCTGCGGCTTCAACGGCGACGATCCGGTGGTGTTCTGCGGCTCATCAAATCTGGCCTCGGGCGGCGAGGAGAACAATGGCGACAATTTGCTGACGATCCGCGACAAGGACATCGCGACCGCGTTCGCGATCGAGGCCATGGCGCTGGTCGACCATTTCAACTTCCTGGACTCGACCGCGACGGGAGCTGCCAAGAAGAAGGCGCCGAAGGCCCTGAAGTCGCAGGCCGCCGTCGATGCCGGATGGTTCCTTGCGACCGACGATTCCTGGACCGCGAAATATTTCGATTCGAAGGACCTTCACTGCATCGATCGGCAGATGTTTGGCTGATGCGCGCGATCTGGCAGAGCGGCTCTACTCGCCAAGAGCGAGGGAAAGTGGAGCGTCTCGGCGAAGCGCTCGGGAATGAAACCACTTGGTTGCCGTCCGGATCGTCAAATACCGCATTCTCCTTGAGGATGGATGACGAAGGAATGAAGGCTGCCACCGCGATATCAGTGACAGATGGAGAGAGTTCCCGAATTGCCCGATCTTTGACTTGCTCGAAGGTAGGATGGTCATCCGGCGGAAGGGGGTAGGCGGTAGTTGCGGAGCTGCACCGAGAATAAGCGGCGTCGAAGTTCGTGGCCGCGGAGGCGATATTCGAGGCTTCGGACTCCACAACTTTTTGCTAGGATGTCCGTATCCCCATAGATGTCCTCAAAGGGGGCGGGCTTTGGCGGAAACGGGCTTTCTCCTCATCGCCGATATTACCGGCTACACGATGTTCCTCACGCGGTCGGAGCTCGATCACGCCCAGGGGATTCTCGATGCACTGTTCAAGAGCATTTTTGCCGAGATCAAGGCGCCGATCGTCCTGTCCAATCTGCAAGGCGATGCGGCGCTGGCCTACCTGCCCGATGCGCATGTGCCGCAGCGCCAGTTCCCGCTGGATGCAATCGAGCGCATCTACTGCAGCTTCGCCGATATGCTGAGTGCCATGCGGTTGAATACGACCTGCATGTGCAACGCATGCCGCAACATGGGGCAGCTCGACCTCAAATTCCTCCTGCATCACGGCACCTACGCGACGCAGCAGATGGCCGGGCGCACCGAACTGCAGGGGCCGGAGGTCATTCGCCTGCACCGGCTGATGAAGAACTCGGTGACGGCGGCGACCGGCATCAAGGCGTACGCGCTGGTGACCGAGCAGGCCGCCGACGCGATTGGCCTGCCGGAGTTTTTTTCGACGAGCATCCGTCATGTTGAAGCGTTGAGCGAATTCGGTGACACCGTTTGTTACGTGTACGATCTCGCGCCGATCTTTGCGCGCTGGCAGGCGTCGCGCCGTATCGTGGTGCGGTCGGACGAACCGCTCGCATTCGAGCCGATGGAATGCGACCTGCCGGTGCCGCCGGCGATCGCCTGGGCCTACGTCACCGACGTCGCCAAGAAAATCCGCTGGCAACAGGGCCTCGACGGCATGACCATGACGGGGCTTGCGCGGGGCCGGATCGCGCAGGGCTCGACGCAGCATTGCGCCCATGGCGAGGGCTCGACGCTGCACGACATCGTCGACTGGCGGCCGTTCGACTACGTCACCTATCACATCCGCACGCCGCTCGGCACCGTGGTCCGGCAGATGGCGGAATTCACGCCGCGCGACGACGGCGGCACGCATCTCTCGTTGCGCTGTGCGAAGCCGGAGGGCGGCAATCCCGTGACGACGGCCCTGGTGCGGGCGATCACGCGGCTCGCCATGGCCAAGAAGCTGGTCCGCGAGCAGCGCGCCTCGAAGATCGCGCTCGAACATCTGGTCGCCGAAGATCTCGCATCGTCCGTGACCGCGGGCGAAAGGGCGGCGGTGTAGGCCGCATATCCAGGGCAACGTCCTTCAGGAATGCGCGAAGCGCA
>Ga0307507_10013028_pt1 | contig 10168 bp, 8 predicted proteins | sample 7_EM_MG_FD_207223 | JGI IMG/M metagenome (GOLD analysis project Ga0307507, IMG submission 207223) | Populus trichocarpa ectomycorrhiza microbial communities from riparian zone in the Pacific Northwest, United States - 7_EM | ecosystem: Host-associated > Plants > Roots > Unclassified | place... | reverse complement strand
CCGCGCCGCGCCGCCCCCCCCCCCCCCCCCCCCCCCCCCCCCCCCCCCCCCCCCCACTTCCTTTTGCTCTGGTGTTATGGGGTAGGGAGGTCAGGAACAGGCCCGTCTTTTACTTTCGGTTGATAGCGCACTGGGGAAGGAGTTGGTGGGGGATCGCTCGGTCGCATACGGGGCGGAGAGGAGGGGGTGAAAGTGGAAGTGGAGGTGTAATGTATCGGTGTTCTAGGCCTTCTATTCTATCTAACTTGGTAAACGAGGTCACCAATTGAGAGACCCCTTTGGGCTATTATATATTAAGCTCTGGTTTATCTTAAGCTTTTTTCGGGGGGGGGGGGGAGCTAACATAAAAGCACACTATTGTCATGGGTGGCACCGCAAGAGCGGGAAGCAACTGCTTGTACGAGTAGTAGTAATAATATATATCTTGTATCAATCAAATTCTCTCCAATCCGACGATTATGCTCCCCCGGCTAAAAAAAAGGGAAGGAAAACATCCACATGCATTTACAAACACTTGACCGAATTTTCTATCGAAAATGAAATATATAGGAAATGAAATAACAGGATATAGCACTTAACATAGGAAAGTCAAAAAAAGGGGAAACTAAAACATGTGACTATAGGAGCCACTACAAAACTTTCACTAGCTGGAAAGGAAAAAGGTGGTAGGAAAAGAAGGGGCAAAATTGTAATGTTCTCTGAAAGTGTAAGTAGTACCGGTATTGCAACAACCCTTTTTCCTTGTGGACTTTCCCGTCTCCATCCTTGGCCCGACGCACTGAACTAAAAGTAGATACCTCTCAAGTGTCGAACTTGGTTCCAAATATGACAAAACGAATAAAAAAAAGCACGCGGCTGGAACTAAAGAGTTTTTTCGGGTAAAAAAAGTATCTTTTTTCTTGTCTTTCTTAGACCCGCTAGCGACTCTTTCATTAAGGACATCACTCATTACAAAGGAAACAATCTGTATCACATCCTATTAGTGATAGGAAAGCATACGAAAAGTGAAGACTAACTTACTTGAAGTCATTATTCATGCACTGGCTCAAGTTCGGTGGAAATTGGAGTCTTTGTATCCCTGTCCGAATCGACTACTCCTTCTCGCACCCGCTCTGCTTCAACGCGTTCCTGGGCCTGGGCAGAAACAATTTCTGCTAACCGCCTTAGCCTGGTAGTTTGCAGGTCTAATAGAAAACATTAGTCTCCAGAATTCAAGCTCAGTTGAGTTCATGTAACTCACAGGAAGGGATATAGGTTTCTAGCGCAGTGATAGCTCGTGGTTCAGCGATCTCATATGGCCCGCTGTCGTCCATGTCCACTGCCTGAAGCAAGAGTGTGTCGCTCTTCTCGGTGACCCTGGATGCAACTGCTTTCATAATCTCTCCATTGATAGGCTGCTCGTAATCAGCCACTAGGTATTGGTTCAGTAGCTTCTGTATTTGGTTTGGAGAAAGCCTGCAGTTGTCAGCAAGCGCTCCGGGCGTTGTGGGATAGTAATCGACTTACATCCAACAGATATCTTGGATAATTTCAATATCATTTAAAGTCGCTTTCTTGAGTTGAAGTAACTTTGTAGCTTGCTAAAAAGGCATTAGTAAGGATATTCGTGATAGGAGGGAGAATCACGTACCATCAAGTGCTCAAGTTGAAGCGTACCCTCGGGCATATCATGGCTCTTACACCATTCCTCGATGCGAGTGATGTTGTAATTGATCTGGAGCCCACGCTTCCACGACAAGAAGTTTCTCCTTAGAAGGAGGTCATTAAACGCGGTAACGCCAACAAGCTTCAACAACTCAGTGACTGCTTGCGTAATAATTGACTCTTCAATGAAATATCCTCGCAAGGCCTTGTAAACCTTATTCAGTAGGGTCAAGAGATCATCCATGCTATATTGGGGAGCACTCGAGGTCGCGAGGAACTTGTTTAGGAACCTATTACCATCATTTGTGATGAAACCAGGAAGGGATTGCGATTCGATGATTGCCGGAACAATCATTTTATGCAGCTTCCTCTTCAAAACTTTCATCCAGGTGTGGTAAATGTTGAATTCGAGACTCTCCAAATCATGCTTGACAATTTCCAATAGGCGATCGTACTCGTAGTCGTCCTTCTTTTGCATCTCATACCAGTCCTCGGCGAGGAAGACAAAAGAGAGCATCTCATGGACATTAGACAACCAGAATGCACCTTGATTAACAGCGTCATCGCCATTGTGTGCCTAGTAGATATTAGTCAACTGTTATCCAATTCAACAACGAGCGTTCCTAAATTACTAACCATGACTTCGTGTTGAATAGACTGCATGACGTTGGCTAGGAATCGTTCTGACTCCTTCACAAATCCATTGTTCCACATTTCAGAAGTAACAACATTGATGAGATATGCTGGAAACAGAACCTCCTTCTCAACTAACGTGTTCTGACTACTGGGCGATGGAATCTTAAGATTTCGAATAAGACCCATAGCGACCTCTTCACTCAATGCCTCGTCTTCTTCAAGCAGCCTTTGAAGCTCGTATTCAGTATTGTCCACCACAGGACTGAAAGTGAGCGCGTCCAGATCCCTATTCCTAATAGGGGCCGTTGTAGGCATCATAGAGACGGGGCGAGCTTGGTAAGAAGATCGGTACATTCCATCGCCCGCGAATCCGGATGCGTTGACTTCGGCGCTTCGCCTCTTGGGTTTCTTGTTGGAGACGAAATTGATAATACCATTGGCAAGACCAGCCGGTGCTTTCTCCACATGTCCATTCTCTTCCACGGGTGGCCCAGCATTTTGCAGTTGGTCTTCTAAAGCTTGGATCTGTTGCCTCAAAGACATCTTTTCATCCTCATGCACTTGGTCACGCGACTTGAGAATATCAAGCTCTGAGGTTCTCTTGGAAAGAGCTTCGCGCAGAGACTTCCCTTCCTCTTGGAGCCGCTTCATGTTTGCCGTCGACTCCTCAAATTGCCTCTGGAGTGACCTCATCTCCTCGTCCATCTGCGAAAGGCGAGCAGACGCGATACCAGCCTGGTTGGCTTCGATTTGCAGTTCCTTGTTACGGTTTTCCAAGGTAACATGCTTAGTTCTCCAGTTTCTCACTTGGTTGTCGAAGCTTTCCACCTTTTCCAGAAGAGCCTTATTGTCCTGTTTAAGCTTTCCTACCGTTTGGGTAAGCTCAACAACCTTGTTCTCCAGCTTATAAGAGATTTGTTTGAGATCCCTGGCCTCTTCGCGAATTTTTCGGTATTGTCTTCGAGCTATCTTACCACGCCAAACACTCTGTATATAGATACACCTCTTGCGGTATGTCCTCCAAGCTTGTAAGAAGCGTCTGCACGCGTACCATTAGCCTTGACTTCCCTCTCAGAATGGGGCTACGGAATTGCCTCACCTTGACCTCCAAGCCTTCTGGATATATCGTGCGGCATTCCCAAGCATACGATCAGTGATAGACTTTCGGCATAGATAACCCTTAGCGGCTGTTTTATATCCATATATCAGCAGGTGTTAACAGTTACTCAGAATTAGCCAATTTACCTGCTTGAGTAAGAATAACACTGTTACGAATCCTGTTGAACGCCTTGCGCTCTTTAGATCCGCGCCAGACCCTCTGGATAGTAACAGCAGCCCTCACTATGCGCATAGCTTGGGCCTCCTTGCGAGCAAGGCACCCTCTAGCCCACGCCTGGAGCCTGAGTATCGATTCACGGGCCTCAAGGTACTTGCGTCGATAATATTTCTTCTTCAAATTCTTCTGGATCAATATCGCACATCTATTCAAGCGAGTCGTCCGCATGTTTTCAAGGTAGGCCAACTAAAAAATCTGTTAGGACACGAAGAAAAAAAAACAGCAAACAGCCATAGGAATACGTACCATGCCAGCTCTGAAGAAAATCTTCGACATTCCAAGTTGGAATTTATCCTTCCCATCTTTTTGTCCGTCGCGGGGATGCCCTTCTTCTGGGATTGTAGCCTTAAGAATCAAGAGCCCAACATCCCTGATACTCCCGGCTTTCCAATTGCTAGAATGAACCAACATATAGTAACGGCTGGCAAACTCCTCATATGTCCATCTAGTAGGATATCCAGCACAACTAATCTTCACGGTCTCCAAAACACCACAGGCTTGCAATTGACTCAAAACCATTGGACCTTCAAACTTCCAAGCTGCCTTCGCTTCATTCGGCTTGATGCAACGAATGTAGTGCACATTTGTCGATCCAATTGTACCCATAAGATCGATAAGAGATGACTTGAAGATTCCTCCCAACGTTGGTTTACGATTGGCCATACCCCCCGGCCTTCTAATGGCTGGGCCTGGGCCAGGTGTCGTTTTAGGCGCAGGGGCATTTTCCTACACCATTAGCCCAGTTTCTAAAATTGAAGAACAGCAACTTACCTTATCCCTAAGCGATGTAGCAGCCTGAATGACTTCAGTAAGGAACGGATTGGTTGATGCCTTCAATAACTCAAGGTGTTCGTCCGGCACAGTATCCCTATTTTTTTCAATAAATCCCTCAGAGTCGTATGTGACATCAACAGCATAATGGCAAACAGTGAAAGATGTCTTCCCAAATCTCGGTTTCTGATAAGGGAAGCCCTTTGGTTTACCAGTCGTGAAGTTCTGGTGGAGCTTTTCAACAAAGGTTTCGTCCGCTCCGGCGGGGAGACGAGATTCCTCGTCTAAAAGCGACAGGATACCTAACTTTGCTTCAATAAGCTCGATGCAAGGTCTATTGTCGGAGAATTCAATGTACGCCCAATTAATTTGTTCTTTCGCATACTCTTCTTGCTCTAGTTTGAAAACATGCTGATTAAATTCCTGCTGGAGCTTTTCATTTGCGTAATTGATGCAGAATTGCTCGAAAGAGTTACGCTTGAAATGCTCGAAACCGTAGATATCCAAAACACCGATAAAAGATTTCACTTTCTCCCTAACTCCTTCGGCTGCCAAGCCATTATTGATAACCTCAACAAGCCAATCGAACAAACTCGAATAGATAAATTTCGATATCGAGTCGCGAACAACGAGAGCTTGCTTCTGACTAAGGGGGGAGATTGTCTTCTCATTTCGCATGACCAGTTGTTTCTTTGTTGTCCACTTGGCAAACTCTTCGGCATTAACACCTAGCAGCTCGCAAGCCTTAACCAAAGCGGGATCGGTTGTCAGAAGCAGAGACGAGTTCCGAGATGCTTCAATCTTAGTGTTACCCAAGTGAAGCAGAGCTGCTAGAACCCTCCAAATTCTAGCCATAGTCACTTCTGAAACACCAATAGTTCCAAGAGCCTCCCGGGTTAATTTGAATTCGGCAGCATCGTTGACATGAGGGATAATGGGGTCTCCTCCTTGATTCAAGTAATCATATTGCTCCACCGGAAGCAGCCCAAGTTCCCTCTTCTCCTCATCAGACGCTCCAGCAATCAACTGATAGAAGATATGGTAATTCCGCTCGGTGGCGGGTTGATATACCAATCTCGAACGCTCTAGCAAATATGTTCTGATTTTCGCACCCACAATATCGATTTCTTTGTCGAACATGATCTCGATGTACTTTCCAAAACGAGAAGAATTATCATTTCGAGTTGTCTTAGCATTGCCGAACGCCTCCATGATAGGATTGGTTGCCAATATTTGCTCCTCCGTTTTGCTCATAACTTCCCCTGTAGCCCCCTTCTTCCGTTTGCCGGGTCTATTGGGATCCTCTACTGTCGCAAAATATCTCATAATATATTTAGCACTGACCGTTTTTCCGGCGCCAGATTCTCCGGATACAACAATTGTTTGATTCTTCCGATCTCGAACCATTGCCCTATGATAAACCAATTATTAATTCCAAACACCCTATTCAGAGAGATATCGTGGGTTTTTACTGGTAGGCAGTATCAGCAATCGCAAACAAATGAGGATCTTGATCCTCGCGTCGTTTACCGGCATAGGCTTGGATAAGCCCAGGGTCATAGAGGTAGTCCATCCGATCGAAAGGATTTGTCGCAATGAGAACAATTCCGGAGTAGGTGTAAATTTCCCGTTTAGCATATCTGAGTTTAATAGCTTGCAGAACTATACAGGACGGGAATGTTAGCCAAGGAAACAACAAAGAAGAAGGCTTCGCCGAGATAGGAGGACTGAGGAATTGTCACATACCAGCTGGTTCATTCAAATGGGATAAACTGGTCAAATCATCGGAAGCCTCTAAAACAGGTGGGTTCATTAAAGGTGGAAGGTTTTTATCCTCCGCATTCCCCTCAAGAGCCGCAAGTGTTGTAGTAGTAGTGATTTTCTGCAAAAAAATTAGCAATGGAAACGGGCCTCAAAAGTGCCCCAGCTGGAGGGAGGAAGAGATAACCATACCTCACCGATTCGGTCCCCTGAAGCAATCTCAAAAACCAGAGCTGCTTTATCATCCACTAAGTTCTTAGAAACAACCTTCGAAGAAACCCATCCTTCGTGGGTGTCCTGAATCCAAGCCCCGGTGCCGACATTGTAAGTGTGGGCCATAACTCTAAGGCGGCAGCTGTTGCTGTCCCAGACAGTTCAAGAAAGACCACGGCACGAATCTCGCTTTCTTCGGCACAAACGAGCTCTATAAAAAAACAAAGAGGTAGAGGGTTATGTTTAGGAGATGGAGAAGCAGGATGATAATAATGAAGGACAGAAGGTGGAGGGGAGAGGGGAAGGTGTTTGTTGTGTTGTTTAGGAGACTCTCGGTGGTTGAGAAATAATTTGGGCAGGGTCCCTCAGTTGGGCTTGTCAGCGAAGCCGTGGTGGTGGGTGGAGCGCACGGCGAATCAAAGGTGCGGACGAAAAGGGGCAGACGGGGCGGCTAAGCCCAGAACACTTTCCACTCTCCCCACGTCTTCTTCCATTCCATCTTCTTACCTTCCTCCATAAAACGTCTTTTTATCCCTATAGTACTTCCTTCCTCTTTTCACACTTTCTTTCCATCTAGTGTTGTCGATACTCCCTACTACGACAGCCCCGCAACAAGCTTGGTGCCCAGGAGTTCCTTACTCTAGCATCAGCCCCCCAACCCACATACAAAATCCGCTGTTTCAGCTGGAAAACTCCCCGCCCGCTTTCCACGATCGTAGATCATGCATAGAGTACGGTCTAGGCACATCCACTTGCCCAACTGCTGCAGCTTCTTCTCCCCCGTCCGAATCAAAAGAAGTGTTCTAAATTCTATGAAAGGGGAAAATGTTCAAATCTTCCCCCGCCATTGGTACTCTTTACGGTAACATCGCAGTGTCTACTGCCGACAGTCCAAACCTCCCCAATTTCCTTCTGATCACCTTAGTGACGGGTTACCCCACGGTTTCGCCTTCCTCTACAAGTGCATTCCGCCCATCTTAATTGGACAATGTTTCCCAATGAAAATTCTAAGCATTTTTCATGACGCATATTGGCCCTACAATAAAGATTCCTCTCCTCAATATTCTTAGATAATATCAAGGCTAGTACTGCGCGTAGGCCATACTCGACCTCCTCAATATTACGGTCAAGCAGTCCCCCTAATGCTAACTACCGTAGTGCAATGTAGTTCCCGAGGCTGGTGCAGCGCCAGTGCCCTCTTGTTTTGCCAGAGTGCTTCGGTCCGATCTCAAACCTCTTCCCTAGGCCATCCCCACTTTTCGAGACTCCCTACCGATTTTGCGACTGCAGCCCGAGAAACAGGGCACGATAGGTGTAATATAGCTTCCTGCCTCGGTACAACATTTGGCCATCCGGGTTCCAGCCCTAAAATGCGAAGATAGATAACTTAACAAAATTCAAGGGCAACAGGAATCCGGTAGAAAAGAAGCATTGAAATGCATATTGCTACCACACACCTAATGATACGGTATAACATTCTTGAAACAATCTCGCTATGCATTGAGAGCAATGGAACAGCTGCGTGATTATTAAGGTCTCTAATGTGCCCAATACTGTGGTGTCTGAAACTTTGAAAGAAAAAGCAGAGTTTACCGAAGAGAACGCACACGTGGGCTCTAACACTTAGCGTTACAACCTATTCATGCAGTGTGCTTGAAATACTTTAAACTAAGTAACAGGAAATCCTCGGGAAGGAGAGGAAAGCGAATAATCTGAGGGAGAGCTAGAGGATGAAGGCATGGAGAACAGTTAAAGATGCAACACTCCTGCAGGCCTCTGTGCTTGGGTCTTTGCCCAGGGGCCGGTAGGGCCCGTAGGAGAGGAGCATCTACGGTAGTAAGTGAGTAAGCCCTCGTCATCATATGGCACTAGCTAGCTTATAGCCATCAGGCCTTACAAGCTGAACGATGTGTACCGGAAGCAATAAGGAAATACCCATGCTTTCCACTCCAGTTTCGTATTAGTGATATCACACTGGATATGTAGCGTCACGATTGCTCACGCCAGTATACCGACCAGAAGCAACCACCCGCCAGGGCAGCATCATCTCACCTCCAACCTCGGGTACCGTACTCCCAAAAGTTCACGCCTACCCCACCACCTAACACCTCTAATATCAAACGTGCCCGCATAAACTTACCGGCCGAATATTCTACCCCAATCCCCACATCCTCCTAAAACACTCCCGAGCCCACCAAACCCAACCCCGAAGCACTTGACACTCACACTCTAGCAGTCTATTAATAACACCCTGATCAAGATCTGATCGCCTTTACTGATCGTCACCACTAACCAACCGATATCCAAGCATAAGTTTTAATTGATACACACTTTCCAACCCTTCTAGAATGTGCCACTCTCATCCCTCCCAAGAACCTCCTCAAGGTAAATTGCGAGGGCCACAGTCACACTCGATCACTCGAAATATCACGTTCCACGTTCTCTGCGGGAAACGTGAAATATCTTTGGTGGAGGGATATCATAAAGGTTGCTTGATTCCTTCCGGCACCCACCTAAAGAAGAGACACGAGATTAGTGCGTGCGTCTGATCGTTTGTAGCGCTGCCGCACATCCCACACATAAACGCTAAAAACCTAAATGTCCGGTGCATGCATTATTACGGTACGACGGAGAATACGAGTTGAACCAGTACGTGCATAAAGAGGAAGAGGTACAGATACGATACATGTGAGTTAATTAGCCAGTTAGTGCAGGTAGGTTAAGTCGCACGGACTGTGTTGCGGAGGGAGTCGTGGTGGGGTTTGCTATGATAGAAGGTGTGTGAAGGTAAAAGCCTAATATTGGGATATAGTAACTTATGGGGTGGTCCACCAGTACAATATAGTGCAGGGGCAGGGGTTGCATGTCTGTAATGTCAGAGGAAAGCGACGGTTGGATTGTTGCATCTGGAATTTCCCTGGAATGATATGATGCGGGTGTGCTCGTTCCTGCTGGGCGATGTTTATATGGCTAAGCCTTTTTAACTGAACCGAGGCGGGGCTGGAGGGGACTGGCGATCACTGCAGGTCACTCGGGAAACATCGGGACCTTAGCGGTGAGGTGCCGTAGAAGGAAGAAAAGAAAAGAAAAAAAAGGGTAATCTCTAATGCAATTCATATAGGTCTCTTTTCCTTTTTGGAGAGAGATTTTCCCGATCATGGATATCGTATTGAGAGAAGAAGATAGACTAGCCCGCATTTTATGTATACTGATTGGATACCGATACTGTACGGTACTCCCCCCCATTATTCCTATCCACACAACTTGCTCTTCCCCCTTCCCACTCTTCCTACTGTAGATTACCCCTGCGCCGACCTGTTCATCCCATAGCTCGATCCCGTGAGCCTATCGGGTATTTAAACTACCAGGGAAAAAAAAGCTCCCAAAACTCATCCCCACAGAATCTGCCGACATATGGCACTTCCCAATCTAATCGTTCCTTGTCTTGGTCTATCTCTTCAGGCTTTATCCTGCCGACAAACGAAATCCAGCAATAGAAAACGTCCTTAGGAAAACCCCCCACCTCCTGCGCGGATGTAAATCCATCTATAATATAATACCGCACCAAAAAACATCGTTTCGAGTAAAAAAAAAATTCAGACGAATCCAGATCAAATGTGTTTGCCATCTTCACATGCAGTCACTCGCTTACCCCAACATCCTTCCATGGGAAAAGAGGCAAAAAAAAAAAAAAAAAAAACACTTTGTGGCGTTGGCCACCACCACCCGTGGCGTCAGGCGTACTTGTAACTAAGTTACGGTAATGGGAAGAAAAAAAAGCTACTAGCTTCGCCTGGAATGTCTCAC
>Ga0307507_10013027_pt1 | contig 10168 bp, 10 predicted proteins | sample 7_EM_MG_FD_207223 | JGI IMG/M metagenome (GOLD analysis project Ga0307507, IMG submission 207223) | Populus trichocarpa ectomycorrhiza microbial communities from riparian zone in the Pacific Northwest, United States - 7_EM | ecosystem: Host-associated > Plants > Roots > Unclassified | place... | reverse complement strand
TTCTGTAAAAGGCTTTATTTAATGGTTGTCTAAAGAATTACAGAGGGGTTTAAGGAAATATGAACTTCCTGTTGTGCTAGAGCAGTTCAAAGATTTCCATTTTTTGGTGGGGGAGGTGCCAAATTAACACACCCTAAAATTACTGTATCAGGTAATATCTTGGCAGCATCATGCCTAATGCGGCAATAAATATCGTAGATTATTTCACTTTGCCAGATAGCCAAGCCTAATTAGGAAGGTGATTTTCGTTTAGTAAGCGACGGTGAATTAACACAAGTGTCGATTGGCAGTGTCCGGCACTTATACCGGTAAGTTAGTGCGTAGAGGCGCGCCATCAACATCACGATATTTCGCACCGCAGGACATAGCCCGATCGCCCGCACACACAATATGACATGGGTACTACAGTTCGCGGGGAAATACCGGTACTTCAAAGCACTCTCACTTTACGATACAATACAAGCAAGTCTACCATAGGCCAACATCCTTCCCTCACGCACAGTACTGACACACCTTTCCAACGACACAAACCCATTGCAATCGTCCATATCGTAAAAGCCTCCTCGTTCATAAACTCAACCGACGTCCCCAATCCCCATCCTGATGAATTTCTTTTTTGCGTCACAAATCCGCGCGCAGCCTTCCCCACCTCCTTCTCACAAAAGTGAGGGGAGACTGACCGCATGCATTAGGTAGTAACCATGATATTGGTGGCATGCGTGGTGGTCAAACAATGTAAACAAACAGCGTAAACAAACACTTTGGCGACGCGCGTCTGGTCACGTGTTTTTTATTTTCGCGTTTGGGGATGGTACGGTACATGTGAGCTCACTCGGATTTGGGCTTCCGTTTTTCTGGGAACTGCTATTCAGCCTACCATGGAGCGAGCTGTATCAAAGAGATGCCTATATGCCGTGCGTATCATCTATGAAACTTTCTATCCTCAAGGGACCTTTTTATCCCAGACAAGGAAGTACCGTAGTTGGGTCGTCTCAACACCCGGCATCAGTATGCTTTTGTCTCCCAGTTGCCTCGGTTTACAACAGGTACTGTAAAGTATAGTGCTAAGTCAAGCGAAGAAAGAATTAGGGGATTTTGATTGTGTGTAAAGTGTGAAGGTGGATGTGTCGGTTATGCCCCTTGCGTTCTGGTGGTTTGGTTGGGAGTAGCGTGGCACTTGGTACGGTATCGGTATTCTCTTGCTCGAGAGTCTTTGAGGGGCGATGATAAAATTTTCATACATGATGGAGCGGTCCGACCCGGTATTGTATCAATTGGTATTGTATCAATTGGTTCCATAGCAATGGCGGAAGTTTCGATTGACATTCAAGTAGCCTCAAACTGTTGGCACGGGAATTCGCAGTCCGGTGGTGGAATTGAGGCTCAAATATGATACTTCTCTGCTTGCTTTGATTTTATTTTGTTTTTTGTCGATATTGTTTGCGAGGAAAATATCATAACTTCCTTACAATAGGGTTCAGGAAATATTTCTGTTAGAGTGCCATCATAGTATGATGCCTTAGCCATGGCAGTTTGTTTTTGTGAGGCGGTGAGGGTTATCCTAGCAGATCTACATCGTGATGTTTACATTTCCTGGTTCCACCCAAATTTTTTTTGTCTTTACGCGTGCCCGGCGCGACAACTCACCAATTTTCTCCTTGCTCCCACCAACCTTCCTCTTCGCCAACAATTTCCTCCTCGCAACCGTCAACCTTCGCAACAACAACAACTCGAACGCTGCTTTTTACAATTCACCGAAACTAGCCGCAACAAAGCTTTTACGGTGGTTCTTAGATTATCCCACTGTCACTCTAGTTCTCCCTTCCGGTTTCTTTTTTCTTTTCTCATTTCTCGCCATCTAGTTGCCTTTGTAATAATATTTCGGGATGGCGCGCCGCAAAGCAGTCGCTGCTGTCGAGAAAGATGAAGATGTAAGAGTCACTAGATCTACTAGAAGCAGGACTGCACAGGCTGCTCAGCAAGTGCCTCCTTCTCTCCCACCGCCAGCACCCCGTGGAAGAACTACTACAAAATCCACTGGCAGGAAGAGAAAGCCGAGTGTCTCCTCCGATGAAGATGAACTTGCGACTAAAAAAGCGAACATCCGGACCTCCCCTTCGCCAGCTCCACCTGTAAATAGGGGGAGAAAGGCCGCGATTAAAAATGCCCGTGGTCGTCGTAAGGCTATCACATCCCCTACGGTTTTTGGTTCTAACTCCCTAGGAGATGAAATGGATGTCGAAGAACCAGAAGATGTCGAAGAGCCTCCTGCTAAGACGGAACACGAGCCTAGCCAAGATTTACCGATGGAGGGAGGTCGGGAAAATGTTGAAGTTGAGGCTGAGGTGAAGAAGCCGAGAAAAACCAGAAAAGCGCCTGCCAAGAAGCGTGGTATGCAGAAGAAGGTAGCAGCCCCGGGCTCTGGTATTCGTAAAGGAGAGAAAGCAGGATTGAAGTTTGACGGGCCGCAGATTGAAATTGAGGTTGAACCTGACATGTCAGCCACCGATGATGCCGATGACGGAGAAGCCTCTGTTATCGCTTCCAGCATGCTTGCTGAAGATAAGACGGACACGCCACCCAGTTCATTCATGGTCCAAGAAGATTCCAATGGAGCCATTGAAGATGCCAAGGTACAGGTTGAAGAACCGGAGAAGGTTAAGAAAGCACCCGCCAGAAAACGTGGAGCCAAGAAGGTAGAGATCCCGCCTGGAAGCTGCCGAAGGGGACGAAGTGCTGGACTAGAGGTTAATAAACCGCAGATGGAAGTTGTGAGTGAGCCAGCTGAGCTAAAGATCGAGCCGAGCGAGGAGACAACCGCCACCAATGTCGAAAAGCCCAAGGCGAAGCGGGGGCGTAAACCGAGTCAAAAAGCAGCGAAAAAAGGTGGGAAGAAGGCATCTGCCGCTAGACCGGAGACCGGAGAAGAGACTTCCACTGAAGGCCTCAATATCGAGGGAGGTAATATCCAGGAAGACAACTTGGAAGAAGTAAACGCGGAGGGAACCACTGTGGATTCCAATATCATCTCAGAGGCCGGTGTTCAAGGGGAAAAGGATGAGGAGATCAGGATTGAAGAGGCACCTGCCGATCAGGTATCTGTCGAGGAAACCATTACTGACGCTAACGCTGATATCAGAGTAACTGGGGTTGGAGAGGCGAGTGTCGAAGGGTTGAAGGCTGACGCAGCAGTGACTGAGGAAGCTATCCTTGAAGAGACTGCTGTCAGCGCTGCTGTCCTTGACGAATCCATTGTCGGGGGGCTCACCGTCGAAAGTACCGCTTTCGGTAAAGCACCCGAGGTCGAAATACCTGTGGTTGAAGAAGAAGCTAAGGCTGAAGGAGTGGAGGTTGAGGAGGCGAAGGTTGTGCTGGCGGAGACCGAGGAAGTGAAGGTTGAAGAGTCCGCTGTCGAGGAAACCGCCCTCGAACATGCCGCCATCGAAGATGCCATCGTTGATAAGGCCATCGAGACTGAAACGACCTGGGTTGAAGAAGCACAGATGGTGAAGGAAATGGTTGAAACTGTCTCTGTTGAGGAGGTTGGCGCTAAGGACTCGAATACTGAGGAAACTATTGTAGAGGATACGGCCTTAGAGCCGAAAGCTGCAGGATCCGGAGTTTGTGAGGCCGTTAAGGAAGAAGTGGCTGTTCAACAGCCGACTGAGCCTGATGTGGGTGATACAATGGAAGACGTGGTTGACGATGCCACCTCACCCACAGGTATTTTGGCCGAGCCAACTACCGGTGAGACTAATACGACTACGAGCGTCGCGGTAGAGCCCATGGGTGGCGACACTATCGACAGCATTGCCATGGCGGAGGTGGAGGACAATGTCCCTGAGGGTACGATTCATGAGGGCGAAGGAGGACAGTTGAGTGCCGTAGCGGGCACTAAGGATTCTGAGGGGGCTTCATCTAGCGTGGCGGATGCTGCAGGTAATGATATCGGGTCCGAAATCAAAGATAGGTGCCATGCACTCTCCTCGTTGAAGCGTAAGGCCAAGGGAAGGCTCTCTGAACCTGCCACGGGAAACGTAGCAGATTTTGTAGAGGTGGATGCGAACCATAAACGGCGGAGCACAGGTGGAGGACTGCCACTGCCAAAGCGTCGGAGAGTGACTCCTCCGCCTATGCAACCGCCATCTACACCTGCAGCGATCTCGCCTTCTCCGCGGAAGGTAGCGTCACCGAGTGCTGAGAGCACACCAAGGTCAACTGGTCCTCTAACGACCCCAGTGAAGCCGTTGGGACCATTTCTGATGCCACCAGCCACACCTGAGGCGGTGGCCGGTATCGGGAGGAGCCCAACCAAGGGTAAGGGATCAACTCCTCTGAAGTTACTGTGTATGTCTTACTTTTCGTTTTGGACGATTGTTTTTTCTTTTTCTTCTTTTTTTCTTGACTAACGTAACGGTTCTAGCGGATGAAGATGACGGAACTACGGTGGTTACAACTGAGGCTGCAAGGAGGCGGGGTCAAGAGATGGCTCAAAAGCACCTTCAGCAGTATCAAGGTGTTTTCGAAAGGCTGAGGGCGAACTTTGAGGCTTCGGAGGGTTTCCAGCAAGCTTATCAAGGTGTTATGCGGCGTGCATTCTCTCCCGCCAGACCTTCTCCCGGGAGGGCGGGATTGTCGGCTTCATCCCCAGCACTTTTAGCCTTTGAAGGCTGCGGATTGGATGATGGGGATGACTCCTTTGATCGTTCTTTTAATAGAGATATCAGCCCAGACCGATCTTCCATTGTATGGGCTTGGGACATCGAACATGAAGGTGATGGGAGCCAGGAGGCGGAGGGGGAGAGTGATGGTGATGGTGATGATGAAGGCGAGGCAGGGGAGGTGATAGCCGATCCACTCAATGTGGAGGAGAAGGTATGAGGGGGGGAGGTGTTCTGATTCTAAAAGTTTTTGATTTTCTCTCTAGTGGCTCTTGAGTTCAATATGCCTAAAGACAGTTTCTTGTTTTTCATTCCTGTGCTTCTAGCCTGTCTAAGTGACCAATGCCTTTTTTTTCTTTTTCACTTTCCAAAATAATATTAAGGGTCTGGCAATAACGTGTTACATGTACGATAGGCTTCTATTGCGGCTATCATGGACGCCCCTCGAGATTCGAATATTTTAGAGCCACCAGAAGTGCAAGAGGTAGTGATGTCAGATAGACCAGCAGAACTCGAGTTAGCCCAAGAATTGGATGGAGCTGAGAGGTTGGAAGAGGTGGCGATGACTCTGGATAATGATGGAGGGGAAGCTGAAGGTGGTGGAAAAGGGGGAGAAGAGAGCGAGGATGATGGTTATCGAGGCAATCGTCTTCCGAGTGAATCAGGGGGGCCTGAAATAGAAGATGAGGACTTCGAGAGTGAGGCTAGGTATCCCGGAGGAGAAATAGAGGGCTCCAGGGAACCGAAAGAAACGGAGATATGGGAAGATGAGGTAGGACCGGACCAAGGAACGGAGGAACCGGAAGTCCCGGCAGAAGCACAGAGCTTAGCGAAATCAGAGGGTTTGGTTGGAACCTGCAACCAAGTGAAACAATCCAGACTGAGAATCCCGGCTGCCAAAACGTTCAAGCTGTCGAAGGCCCCTCGAATTCCCGTACCCGCCTCCCGTGTTGCAACAGCTAAGATGCGAAAGGTCAGTGTGGCTTCCCTCAAAGATGTTCCAATTGGCAAGATGACTCCGCACGAGCTGGCAAGCACGACAAACACCTGCACCGCTAGGAATAAGCTCTACTCATGCGACTTCACCCGTAGAGTGATCCACAAGAACACTCCTCGTCCCCCTTCCCCCAATGCGAAGGCCCAAACACTGAAAGCCTCGCAAGACCGTGCGCGAAGGCTAGCAATTCAGGAAGAAACGGGCATAATGCTTGGTCCCGGTGACGAAGAGAACTTTGATCCCAACCCCTCCACTAAAGTAAGGTGGGGCCATCCACTCGAGTCCCAGGTCGACTATGAGGAACGGAAAAGCCCTTCTCAGGTCAAAGAATTACTTCCACGACCTAGTATCCTTAGTCGCAGTGTATGTACTTCACTTCCTCTTGTGCTCCTGAAGATGTCGTTTATTAATTGGGTTGGCTAACTAGATTGCCCCGCTACAGGCACATTTGAACAGGCATGGGAACGTCGTCGCCCCGCCAACTGAGATTGTGATCGAACGGACGAAGGTTACGATTAGCAAGATTCTGTATCGGGGGGAGAAGAAATAGGTCAGAGAGGGACACTGAGTAGGGCAAAGATTGATCGGAAAAACCTGAAGTCATCCCCGCACAAGATATATTGCCTACAGTGGGCAAATGTACGGAAACCAGCATGCGATCAGGATCATTTGTGCCAGTTCATCATTCCCCGTCACTCGTCTCACACTTTTCGATCCCACTTCAACTTCCATTGCACACCGGGGAAGTTTGCCATTATCCCGTTTACGTTACATCACTCTGCTTTGCTTTGTGAGGCTTCTATGTCTCTAGTTAGTGTGCATACCTGGCTCGACTCGATACCCGTGGACATGATGATCTCCTGCTATTTCTGCATTTATGTAGTTCTATTTTCTGTTTTTTTATGATTTGTTAACGTTCGAGTTCTTTTCTGGCTGTACTGAGTTCTTGTAATTATTGTTATTATTATTGTACCCTTTGGAGTTTTGTATGGCTGGGATAGGATAGTATAGGGTAGTATAGGATAAGGGGATTGGGCGAGAATAGTGGTTTAATAGAGAGTTTGCGTAAGGGGCCCTAGGCGGTAGGAAAATAGGTTATTTTCAGTTAGCCTAAAAGTCTTAGACATCTAGGTGGATGGCAAGACCTGGAAGAAGTATAAAATAGTGATTTTCAGACCTGAAGAAATTTGATTGCGATAGAACAATAAATTAGCAATGATACAATGCACTTCAGCCATTTAGATGTTTTCCGATGCTGTGACAAGCCCTAGGGAGATATTTCCTTCACCAATAGATAGTACTATCGTGTGATCCTCAAATTTGTTGCCTCCCGCCAGCTGGGATTCTCGGCTACTCAGGTCAGGTATGGGCCGGCTGTATCAGTAATGATAGGACAAATAACATTTGACAATCAATTGTGCCCCCCCTGCAGACTCACCTCTCTGTTCACAATCTATTCAGGGATATTTTTTTTGAGTGGTCATAATATTGTGTATTTAGTTGCAGATTATCTTGTTCTAGCCAGCTACAGTATGATAGTATGGTTAATACCCAACTGGATACTGGTAGCCCAAAATCCGAATTTAAGCAGGAAAGAAATTTGAGGGCGAGGGGATATTAGTCTTCTCAATCCACTGTTACTGTATCTGGCAGCCAAGCTCCCTACTCGAGTATGATACACCTATTTCGCAAACTCATTCTTGCACCTAGGTCTATTTTCTGCTATCCGCCACCTAGGCCTTCATGCACAAAGTCTCTATTATTACTATTATAGAACCCACCTCGATGTATTGCGGGCTCCGGGTAGTACTTGGGTATGGACGAAAGTGATGATAGGGACAGAGGCCAGAAAATGTATGTATCAGCATACATCTTCTGACCCCTGTCCCTATCATCACTTTCGTCCACCACCGAGCAGATTGGTATTATAAATTCTGAGGAGAACGATAATGCCACCCTTGAAATCCCATACCAAGCAGATCACAGATTCAGAATATTTGGTAGGGGGTGATGTACTGTGCATGTACACTGGTATAAATCAAGGGTTTATGCAATCTGTTTTCCGGGCACTAATGAGGGGGGGATAATATCAACTTGGATGTACTCGAGTACCTTTTCATTTCTGCCATTTCATAGGTCAACCCCAAAGCTCAATTCTGTCCCAAGCACTTGTCCTGAGTGATTAATACGGTACAAATTGTGCTCCTTTCCGCACACCCACAGAGGCCGATTACACTGTTCTGCATCTAGCTGCCTGTCCGCACAAATCATGACATTACGAGAGAAAAGGAAATAAAAGGATTCAGTCATGGGCACAGAGGTCTCTCCTCACCCCGTATCATATGTAGTCAACCCCTCTGATGATAAACATGTCAGTCAGGCAGGCAGACGGGAAAGAGATGCGATCATAGTATACAAGAAAGCGGTCTGAGTAGCACATAGGGAAAAAACAAAAGACCTCACACTAATATGTAAAGAAAAAAAAAAAGGATATTTAGTCCCTAACTCTCTTGGTATTTCTGTGCATTGGAGGGATTCAAGCACTGCCGCTTGGACTGAGCAAACGTCTCCTGCTCTTCCCACTCCCCGACCCTCTTCAATAACATTTCAGCACGATGGGATGCCCTAACGCGCTCGGTGTCTGGGATCGAATTTTTAATAAAATCCCTTAGTCCTTCTAAACGAAACATTATGCTGTCTGCGGGGTCTTGGCAATTGGGGGTGCTCTCGCCTAAAATATCTTTCATGGTGACTGAAAACTCCAGAGGACTTTCTTCGTTTGCTTGAGGCAGCGGAAGTAGTGTCGTTCCAAACGTTTTTGTGATATCTTTGCCGTCATTCATTGCTCTATAAACATGAAGCGTTGCCTCTAAGGTGCCCACTACGGGCTGCTTCAACTTGGTCCTCTGGTTTAGATTAAGGAGTTTGTCGGCGAGGTTGGTTAGTTTTGTTGCTCCTTTTATGTTGTTTATCAAAGTTTCTTCCTCATCAGCTGAACCCCCCCCCCCCCTCCTCTTCCTGGCTTTCGGGATCCAGGGAATGCTTCATGGCAGTTTCGGGAAACGAAACGACAATCACCATACGAGTTTGGCCACCAGTGTAGAGAAGCTAAAGTTTTGCGTCATTTTTTAAATCTTCAATCTTCTCTGACCAGCCGGCTTCGCACACCACACCTGGAAATTCGGCACCAACCACTTTGACACATACGTCTGGAGTCTTAGAAGACGCCCCTGACCAATCTCCTTTGAACCTAGTAAACCCTACAAATAATTACCTAGATGGAAATCACTACCACAAAAACTCGTATTATCTACTGTATCCGCCAGGTGCCCAATCTCAGTGCTTAGAGACAAAAGCCTCTAAGAAGGATAAGTGTTTTCCTTACACCATCAAGCTAAGGTGTGATAAGTGAGTTGGATCTCATTAATTGGTATTCCTAATCTGTCAACTTGTCAAACTAGACCTATAGTAGGCTGAAGCAGGGGATTGACAGAGATTGGGGGCCAGGTGGAGATAGTAGATAACACAAGTTTTTGCGGTACCGGTATTTGTTCGATTGTGTACCTGTATCGGAACTAACTATCACCAACTCTATTGTCTGTGGTACTCCGAGATTTTCGAATAGTCTTGTATAGACTGTCCCATTAAAACAGCTTTGTAAATAATTATAAGTCAGCATGAGCCTGCATGTTATTACAAGATATTCTTTAAGAAAATTGTATTCGTCTGTATCTTAGTGCTTTCGATGACTTCTGGAACTCGCTCCTCCCATGTCTGGGGATATTTAGAAGTAGTCCCAGGAAAAATTATGCTACCTTCGTGATCTTCTTCTAACTTTAATATCTTCTTTGGAGAAAATTCTTTTAGGTATAAGAGTTCCTTCAGAGTCGTGAGTGGCCATGGTAGAGCCTGAGTGAGGGAAGATAGTAGATAGGTGTCAGTCATGGTAGCAGTTGATATGAGAATGGTGGTTTGAGGAGGGATAGGTATTGTGGAGAGTTTTTCCAAGAGGAAGAAGGTGGAATTTTGGACTAGGGTTGTTTTGTTGGTGGTTTCTGAATACCAGCATTATTTCTTCTTAGATTTTGATAATAGGCATACTCTGACCTTATCAGGGAGAAGAAGCCACAAACTACCTAGTCTTCGTTACGGGGCGGGGCGGGGCGGGTTTTCTCAGAATGGCCCCGCCCTCACTCCGGCTCGGGGTTAAAATTTTGCCTCTTCTCCCCGCTCTGTCCTCTATGGGGCCCCGCACGGGTCCCGGGGCGGGGGGGGTAGTTTTCTTCCCCCGTCAAGTCGCCAGGCGGGCCCCCGTTCTATAATCCCCCGTTCTGTAACCTTTGCGGGACCCCATCTCTCACCCCGAGTGATATTCGGTGAATGCCAATATATTTCCTCGAAATCTATACTTATATATTGTATCATAGAATCCTGATCTGACTATCATACTAGTATATATTATGAACTAAGGATATAGAACTTTATATCTAGTGCTAGTATTATTAACATA
>Ga0307507_10013025_pt1 | contig 10168 bp, 2 predicted proteins | sample 7_EM_MG_FD_207223 | JGI IMG/M metagenome (GOLD analysis project Ga0307507, IMG submission 207223) | Populus trichocarpa ectomycorrhiza microbial communities from riparian zone in the Pacific Northwest, United States - 7_EM | ecosystem: Host-associated > Plants > Roots > Unclassified | place... | reverse complement strand
AAGGAGCCAAAGTAGAGCATAAAAGAGTACTGGAAAACCATCTACCGCAATATAATACTGGTTGGACCGACGCTAGAGAGACAAATAGGAGTTAAAGGTATAGAGGCAGACTTAGGCAAGGGGAACCCAAGCCATAGCATAGGTAATGCTATAGGGGGTAAATACCTAAGGGCTCCAAGAGGGCCTAATAAAGGCAGAAAATACAATAGCAACACTCTTAAGGACAGGAATAATAGGACTAAAAGATTAGCTTTACTAGGTAGGTATCCTAATAGATAGCCTAAGGTGTAAATATGGCTGGCTAAGACAGACACCAAAATATATAATACTGTTATGCCCCTTATATACTAGCTAAGAAGCAATACTCTCAGCAGCTGGCATAGAAAACTATAATACACTGCTCTTAATATAGAAAGGCCTTAAGGCGGCTACCTGGTGGCTTATTAGCCAAAATATGCTAAACCAGTTCTAGGTTGCAAAGGAAATAGTAATAGAAGGCAAAGGGGCGAGTAATAGGCGCCCCCTAATAACTCTACAGGAGTAGAGTACAGTGTATAATACTAGCGCGTCCGTAGGTTTGTTACGGCAGCAGTAGTTCCTAAGGAGGTTAAAAAGTAAGGTAGTAGAGCACCACTGGTGACTCATAGGCGACTTGCAAGCGAGCCCCAAAAGGTGGGGAGACGGATTACGGGGTTTTCTTAAATAGAGTTTTCTCCCCATATGTATATAAGGAGTAGTCCGCGTGGGCCCAACAGGGATCCGAATCGGACGTTAAGCAATGAATAATAATAATTAAAGGGTTATATTATTTTAGCTATCTATATTTAAGTATTATCTTATAGTACTTTAAGGGTGTTATAAATAGGAAAATATATTTAAGGTGTTTACCTATCCGCAATTTTATAAGAGCGTAATATGTTAGTTCGCTATATATTAAGGGTTTGCCATTAAAGCCTTATAGGCCTTAGGGCTTATTAAGTTTCTTTAAATTTAGGCGTTAAGTTTTTGTATAGTTTATATTAATAAAGCCTATACTAGTAGCTCCGCTATCTATAAGGATTTATACTTCTTTCTATTTTCTAAGTATTTAAATTTTACTAAGTATATTAAGGGAATTGTGTTATATATTAGCGCTAGAAGAGCCTAGACACTTATACTCTTCCACTTTTTATCCTAAGGCGTAACTTAACCCTAGGATAATTTATTTTCTAAGTTAACTAAAAGTAAGGTGCTTTATGGCGTCTAAGTATAATTTATAGGGTGGGTATAACTTAAAGATTAGGACGAACTACGGCGGACTTTTTTAAAAGGGTAAGTTTGGTAATACTTTTAAATATATCCTTTTTTACTACATCTAAAGTATTCTCTATTTATGGCTTAAGTTCTTTATTTATTGGTTCCTAAGGGTATATAGGATTAAGCGGCATTAAGGTCTATAGGGTTGTATATAAGGCTTTTAGGTTTTAGAAACGGATCGCGCTTTAGGGTATATACTAGTTTTATAGAGTTTTAAATATAAGATATAGTTAACTTTAAAGAATAAGTCTATTTATTATATTAAAGGCCCTTATTAATTCGTTAATATACTATAGCAAATTTAGATGGTTTTTTTTGGTAGTTTTTTACCTACTAACTAGGCTCTAATCTTATCTAAAATATTTTATTAAAGGGCAGCAACTTTAGCAGCTTTATTCCAATCTAGCTCGCTAATAAAACTTAAAAATTCTAAAAAGAAGCTAGTAAAGTCTCAGTTCCATTATTATAGGTTTTTAAGTTTAGTAATAGCTGTATATTTATAGCTAGTATTATATAATAATAATAATAATAATAATTCATTGCTTAACGTCCGATTCGGATCCCTATTGGGCCCATGCAGACTACTCCTTATTTACATATAGGGAGAAAACTCTATTTAAGAAAATGAGAAAACCCTATAATCCATCTCCCTGCCTTTTGGGACTCGCCTACTTAGCGCCTATAAGGCGCCTGCGAGTCGCCTATGGTGCTTTACTACCTTACTTTTTAACCTCCTTAGGAACCACTACTGCCGTAACAAATCTACGGACGCGCTAGTATCACAAACTTTCACTCTACTACTGTAGAGTCATTAGGGGGCGCCTATTGCTCGCCCCTTTGCCTTTTATTGCTATTTCCCTTGCTACCTAGAACTGGTCTAGCACTTTTTAGCTAATAAGCCACTGGGTAACCGCCTTAAGACCTTTTTATGTTAAAAGCAGTGTATTATAGTTCTCTATGCCAGCTGCTAAGAGCATTGCTTCTTAGCAGGTAGTTATATATTAGCTAGTAATATAGTAGAGTTTAATATACCTACTTATTTAGGCCTCTACCCCAGTTTTCTAGTGCTTTGGTCCTAATCTATAAGTAGTTAACTACTACCACTAATTGCGGGGAGTTTCACCAGTTCTTTTAGATATCTTATAACAGTATTACCCAAGTGCCAGTCTACCCCCTAGTAGTCTATATAAGAGTTTCCTTCTAAAGTTAGTACGCTTTTACACGGCTTAGGAGCCTTCTATAGCCTCTAGTTTCGCGCCTTTCTTCATTATTTCCGCTGGCGTGGGCATAAGCTGCCATTTTTAGGGGTCGCAACTCCTATCTTTACGCCTACTGACGTAATCCTATGGGGGCGTCATAGCTGCATCCTATAATATAGTTAGGTATACCTTCTACGGACAAGGCTAAGCCACTGCCTCTCCCGCCTAAGTAACTCCTGTTTGCTCCTTAAGTATATTTTACCAGCGAGCCGCCCTAGAGGCGAACGGTTCCGTCTATTAATATACTAACACGCGCATCCGTTCTCTTAAGCCACGTAGTAGTCTCTCTAGCTAGGGTGTAATCCTGCCTGCCTATTAGGTGCACCAAAGGTTAGAGCCTAGTTAAGGGGTAAGGTCCTTAGAGCTAGCAGTGGCTACTATATACTACGCCCCATAGGAAGCTAGTAGCAATATAGGGACACAATACCCTATATACTACTAGTTCCCGTTTCGTGTTGCCTATAAGAGTCTCCTTATAACAGGCCAACCGTGTCTTATAGGAGAGGGGCTATAGAGATACTAGGTCCCGCACCAGATAACCTACTCCCCCCTCTCCTACTAACTAAGCTTGTGTCCCCCAATTTTATAAGCTAGCCTATATCTCTAACTGTTAAGACCTTGTCTAACTAGCCTATATTTCCCCTATAGCCTCCCCCATATATATGCATTAGGTTGCGTGCACTACGCCTATTAAGACCCTCCTGTGAGTCGCCTTATACATATACGCATTAGGTTGCGTGCACTACGCCTATTAAGACCCTCCTGTAAGTCACCTATAAGTCGACTATAGGTTAACTGTAAGTCAACTAAGTCGTACGCCATAGGGCTATTAAAGCTGGCCTGTATTTCCGCTACCTAGAGCTTTACCCGTGTTTCTACCTCATTAAGTCGTCTAGTCGCCGTCGCGTCGCCAATACATTGCTGTCGCGTCGCTATCATCTAGGTCGCGCGCACCACGCCTATTAAGACCCTCTTCTAAGTCACCTGGGTATACTGGATACCAAATAGGCCCTTATAAAGGGGCCTTAATAAGTTCTCTGGGCAGGGCCTTAACAAGTTCTTCGCGGTGGCCTTAGGGCCTTAATAAGTTTCGTATAAAGTATCTGCAACACGTTAACCTTAACAAGTTCTTATAAAAAGAGGTTCCCTACGCCCTCGCCATATCCTCTTAGTCTCAGAGCTAGTGTAAGCCCAAGGCAGGTAGTTATATATTAGCTAGTAATATAGTAGAGTTTAACATATCTACTTATCTAGGCCTCTACCCCAGTTTTTTAGTGCTTTGGTCCTAATCTATAAGCAGTTAGCTGCTACTACTAATTGCAGGGAGTTTTACTAGTTCTTTTAAATATTTTATAACAGTATTACCTAAGTGCCAGTTTACCCCCTAGTAGTCTATATAAGAGTTTCCTTTTAGAGTTGGTACGCTTTCGCACGGCTTGGGAGTCTTCTATAGCCTCTAGTTTCACGCCTTTCTTTATTATTTCTACCGGTATAGGTATAAGCTGCCATTTTTAGGGGTTGCAACTCCCATCTTCACGCCTACTAACGTAATCCTATAGGGGCGTCATAGCTGCATCCTATAATATAGTTAGGTATACCTTCTACGGACAAGGCCAAGCCACTACCTCTCCCACCTAAGTAACTCCTGTTTACTCCTTAAGCATATCTCACTAGCAAGCTGCCCTAGAGGTGTGACGGGCTCGTACAAATGCTTCTGAACCGAAGCTTGTAGATTGCTACCATACAAGAATACTAAGCTAAGGAGAAGAAGAAGTCTGTCAGAGACTGGCAAGATACAAAGGGGTCGCCAAGGCGCTAGTAGTAAGCGAGCCAATGGCGATTTTCCATCCCAGGGATGGAAAATCCTGATTGGTTGGCAGGAGTCAGGGTCCACTAAGTATGGCAGGTGGCGTTGCCCTAGCACCGTTATATCACCCCCCCTTCCCAAAAAAGCCTGCCCTTAGGCGTTGTCTAAGCTCCTTATTGTTATCTAAATTGTTATAGTTATCCACCCCTTCTTTCTAGTATTTAATCCAGCTTTCTAATTGGCGTGGTGGTCTAGGGAGGTTAGGGTGGGCTAGGTGGAAGTCCCGTAGCTTATAGGGAGAGTACTTAAAATCAGATATAGGGTACTATTCTAGATCTTTATCGTAACCTACCCAGCTTATACGGTATTTTAGGGTACCACGGTCTTTCTTAACTGCTAAGATCTCTTTAACTTCCCATTCCTCATCCTCTGCAATCTGAATTGGCGGTGGGGGGTTGTTGTACTGTCCAGGCAACGGGTCGTCCGTGGCCTTCCGCAGTTGGTCTAGAGAGAAGATAGGGTGGATCTTTATTAACTCTAGTAGCTTAACCTTAAAAGAGTGCCCTACCTTCTTAGGGATCTCGTAGGGGCCAGCCATTTGGTAGTCTAGCTTGTGGCTCAGCCTCTAGGTCTTCTAGTTCTTTGTTAATACCTATACCTTATCTCCTACGTGGAAGTCTACCTTATAACAATATTGGTTTACGTTGACCTCTTTCTTCTCTTATGCTTTTTTTATAATTGCTTAGGCAGTCTCCCAGGCTCTATACATTCTCTTAGCGAATGTCTGGGCCTCTTCGTAGCTAAGGCGTTCGCGGGCCGTTATAGGTCCTATAGGTCTATCCTAATTAAAGAATATTCTTGGCTTATATCCATAGATTAACTTTAATGGCGACATTCCTATACTATTATAAGGGAGCGTAAGCTGTGCGTAGTCTATTATAGGTAGTAGTTCCAACCAGTTGTCCTAGTAGTAATTAATAAAGGGGTAAAGTCGTTAGTTGAGGTACTAGTTTATAATCTTGGTTTAGCCGTTAGTCTAAGGGTAGAATGCGGTAGAGAGCTTAATCTTAATCCTAAGGATACGGCAGAATTCATCCTAGAAGTCTAATATAAATTAGGGTCTACGGTTAGAGACAATTAACTTGGGAGCGCTATAGATCCGGTAAATGTTGTTAATATATATACGGGCTATATCTTTTGCGGTTGTAGTCTTGAAGCAGGGGAGGGAAATGGCTTACTTACTTAGTTAGTTAACTACCACAAAGGCCATATCATAGCCATATTTGTCCTTTGGGAATGATTTAAAGTCCATTATAACATGCTGCTAAGGGCGTTTGGGAACTGGTAGTGGTTATAACTATCTAGGGGTTTGATCCCTGGGGGTATCTACCTATTTGCAAGCATAATAATTCCTAATAAACCGTTCTATATCGGATAGGAGTCCTTACTAGTAGTAGTGAGGCGCTAGTAGTTAGTGGGTCTTATCTTAACTAGGGTACGCCGTAGAGACTTAACAGTGGGCTTTACGGATCAGCTCTGTTTATAGGTTATTAACGTCTGGAACTATAAGCCGTTCTTAGTATAAAAGTAGTCCGTTTTCTATTTCCAAATTAGAGTCGCCTTCCGTAGCTTAATCGCGGAGGGCTTTTAGGAATTCGGCTGTGCGGTTTACAATTAGAATGCGATTAATTAGTCCTATTAGTTTATCTAGGATCTCTCCTTCCATAGGCGCTAGCTCATTCTGTTTAGAGTTTAGTTCCTTAAGGATACGTAGGTCGAGCTGTTTGGGACGGAGGAGGGCACGTGTCCAGTGCTAAGCCTTTAGCTTATCCTATGGTTCCACGTTCTGTTCTCTCTGGGTAAAGGCATTAGCTTTAGAATTTTGCCTACTAGGGCGGTACATAATCGTAAAAAAGAATTAGGAGAGTATTTTAGCCCACCTAGCCTATCAACCGGTAAGCTGCTTTGTTGTTATAAAATACTTAAGGGCTTTATAATTAGTATAGATTTTAATCTGAGAGTCTATACTTCCAAGCTCTACGCGCCACTGGGACAACGATTATATAATAGCCAGCATTTCCTTATCATGTACCTTATAGTTATACTCGGCTGGGGCCATTATCTTTAAGAAAAACGCTATAGGGTACTACTTACCATCTAGGTATAACTATAAGAGAACTCCCGCTACTACTCTATTGGAGGCGTCCGTTTCCAGTATTAATTTAAGGTTTGGGTCATAGTAATAGAGAATTAGGGAGGAGGTAAGTCGGTCCTTTAACTCCTTAAAAGCTTCTGTACAATTATTATTAAAAATAAAAGGCGTGTTGTTCTTTGTTAGTTATATAAGAGGCTTAGCCATAACCCCATAGTTATAGATAAACCGATGGTAGAAGTTATAGAAGCCTAGAAAGGACTAGATACCTTTTACAGTGTAAAGGGGTTTCTAGTTGTGTATCGCCTTAACCTTCTTAGGGTTAACTTTAATTCCTTTTATGCTAACAATAAACCTAAGGTACTTTGTTTGTTTTACTCTAAATTTATATTTCTTAATGTTGACTTATAGGCCTGCATTCCGCAGCCTCTTTAGGACCTTTTTAACGTGAACTTGGTGCTTAAGTTTATTGTCCAAGTATATAAGAATGTTGTCTAGGTATACCGTACAGAATTCGTTAAGGTAGTCGAAAAGAACATCATTTATATACCGTTAGTACGTGGCTGGCCTATTTGTTAGTCTAAAAGGAAGAACTTTACATTTATAAGAACTATAGTGGGTATAGAACGTTGTTAGATCCTCTAATACAGGGTCCATCCTAATTCAGTGGAAAGCTTGGCGGACATTAAGCTTAGTAAAGATTTTGGCTTGGCTTAGATGTATAAGGGTCTCGTTAATTAGGGGGAGAGGGTAACAATCTTTCTAAGTAATAGCGTTTAGTTTCTGATAGTCAATGCAGAAGTGGAGGCCTTTATTGGGTTTTTTTATAAAGAGGATAGGGGAAGTAAAAGGGGCCTAACTTGGCTCAATAAACCCCTTATAGAGGTTATCGATTAAGTACTACTTAGTTACTTTTAGTTCCTCCATAGTTTGCTAGTAAAGGGGGCTATAGCCTAGAGAGTTGTCGGCCTCTAGTTGAATCTTATAATTATAGGTTTAGTGGGGGGGCAGTATATCCAAGACTGCTTTTAAGAACGCGTCTCTGTAGTCTAAGAGGTATATAGGGAGGAGGCGCTTAACTAACTCCTTATTAGTTTCCTCTACTGGCCCTTCTTCCTTCTTGTTAATAATCCGGTTAATTTTGTATAAGCTGGTTATAAAGACCTCGTTGTCCTTTTAATATATATTAAAGTGGAAACCTATGGCACTAATTGCCGTAATATCTACTATAGGGGGGTTGTGTAGTAGTAGGGGTGTCCGCGGCCTTAAGGGCTTTTGGCGTATTGGCGTTGTCTTTACTCCTTTTAGCTCTTATTATATCTTCTAAAGGTTATCCTCTAAGTCCTATTAGTATGTCCTCTTCCCCATTGGCCAGATCTTTGTAATTTGGAAGTCGTCTACATTACTATCCGTTCCACTTCCGTAAGTAGAGTCCTTCTTAACTGCAGTCCTTTGGGGGAGTATCCTTGTTGGTATAGATTTCTTACTGGCCTTGCAATAGGCATCTTCTTAAGCAAAAGCTAGGTCGCGGTCCCTAACATCCTACTAGTGGGTAGGATCGGCCTTCGCGGCTAATGTTTTACGGTCGGTACGGATCTCTTTAATAAAGGAGGGTAACTTTAGTCTACTCTCTAGCCAGACAAACTGTCTTTGTTAAATGTTTAGCCAAATATTAAAGTAGGACATCTATTTTCGGCCAAGGATTATGTTATGGGACCCTAGGTTTAGGATACAAAAGGGAATGCTAAACTGGTGTCGTCCATTAATAGCAATATATAGCTTTAAGACATGGGTAACCGGCTTACTAGCTTGGCCGTTATAGCCTTTTACTTAAATAGGCTTCTCTAGTCGGGTAGCATTTATATTTAAGAACTTAGCAACGTTATTCGTATAAGCAGTGTTTATAAAGGTAAAGCTATTTGCTCTAGTGTTAATAAGGGCAGTTATATTAACTCTATATCCATTTTGAGATACTATACATGGAACCGTAAAGTGTTTTCTACCTATTAGCTAACTTAGATTAATCTCTTTAAGATTAATAGAATACCCTAGGGGGGAGTCTTTCCCTAGGGTTCTTCTTTTCTTAATTTATTAGGCGTTTCTTCTTCCTCTATTTCCTTAATATTACCCGTATCCTTTAACTCTGGGCAGGATGTGGTAAAGTAATTATCCTTTCTACAATTAAAGCACGTGACCGTGGCAGGGTTAATTGGGGTATTGCGATAAGCATTAGTTAAAGGTATAGTACATAGCGGGTTAGGCGAGGTTCGCTAGTAGGCAGTTATAACTACTTTTAGTATAAGGGCGGTTATGGTTTGTCTTCCAACACTAGCTCCCGTTGGTGTAGCGGATAGGTTGCGGTCGCTATAGGACCTCTTTAGTTAATTAGAACGAGTATTAATTCATTTTAGTTCTAAATCTAGTAATAAACATTAGGCTGTAAGTCTTTAGTAGGTTAGTAGGTCGTCTAAGGCTACCACAATCTTCTCTTATAGTTGGACCGTTAGCTTGTTATATAGGTCCAAATAATAGTTCTTAGGGGGGACCTGGCCTTTGCCTGCTAGGTATAAGAATTGAGTCTGGAACTCGGTAAAGGATTAGTTCGATTTCATTATTAGGCGATTATAGTTATAATAGGCATCCCGTACTTTATTCGGATTGACATAGATAGTAGCCAGGTGCTATATTATCTCGTTAATAGATATAAACCGAATAGGTAACTCGTCCTCGAACTTGGCCTAAAGGTGTTGCTAGGCGTCCCCAATGGTTTGACTGAAGAGGTAGAGTATTTTAGCTTCTTTAGAGGGGAAATGGTTGTGGTTAATATAAAGCTTTCCTTGTACTTGGATTCTCTAGTTCTTAAAGGTCAGGTCTACGCTGTTTAATAATAGTGGGGGGTTAGGGAGCTTAACGGACTTTAATTACTTTGTTATTATATCTATACTCTCTGGTGTATCGTATTTAGTAGAGCGAATGGGTTAACTAAGGCTTTATAAAGGGGAGGCTGGGCTATTTTATAAGGCAGTAAGGCTTTCCAGGATCTCCTTTAGAGTCTCTTATATGCTTTGGGCTTAAAGATAATTGACCTTCTAATTAGCTATAAGGGCACGAATCTGCTCATGTATACTTGTAACGTTGTTATTGTCTTTAATTTCTGATCCCAACTAGACCTTGTGTTCCTCTCGGGTAGAGGCAGGTCTTTTAGATAAGCTCGCTTTAGGTGCCATCGTTAGCTTCCTAAGGTTCGTCGGAATTGTATAATTCGGTTTTGATTCCGGGGTTCTTTTGTAGGTACAGGTTAAGTACAGTCTGGCCTATAAAGTGGGATATTGTTAGGGCCTTCTTAGGCGTAGTAGTGTGGGTTTTTTAATATCTGAGTATAACGCGTTGACGCGTCGTTGCAGACAAAGGTCTTTTTAGGGTGGGATATTATTGAGGCCTTCCTAGGCAATGTAGGGAGAGCTTAGTATAATGTAACGGGCTTATACAAATGCTTCTGAACTGAAGCTTGTAGATTGCTACTATATAAGAATACTAAGCTAAGGAGAAGAAGAAGTCTGTTAGAGACTGGCAAGATACAAAGGGGTTGCCAAGGCGCTAGTAGTAAGCGAGCCAATGGCGATTTTCCATCCCGGGGATGGAAAATCCTGATTG
>Ga0307507_10013024_pt1 | contig 10170 bp, 7 predicted proteins | sample 7_EM_MG_FD_207223 | JGI IMG/M metagenome (GOLD analysis project Ga0307507, IMG submission 207223) | Populus trichocarpa ectomycorrhiza microbial communities from riparian zone in the Pacific Northwest, United States - 7_EM | ecosystem: Host-associated > Plants > Roots > Unclassified | place... | reverse complement strand
TTTTTTTTAGTCATTCGAAGATGTGAGAAATACTTTAATGCATTGTCCATATATTTTGGGAAGGTGATATTCAACCTCTCTTCATCCTTTAATGTGAAAATAGCCTAAATTACTAACCCCTACATTTTAAAAAGAAAATATTCAATATTAGATTCATTCAAAAAATAAGGAAATAGATAAAAATAGTTCACTAATACAATTGACTACTCCTTGTCATATGCTCTATAAACTCTATCACTCTAAGATATCTCCTCTAGAAAATCCTGATAGTTTGTCAGGTAGATCCTAAAATACCTTCAATGACCCTCACCCTTACCTCTAATATTTTTATCTTATCATGCTTGACATCCTCGGAGTATTTTATCTTGTGAGACTCATTAGCAGATGCATCCATAGATATTGGGGCTGACGCAGGTATGGTCAGTTGCAAGAATACCATATTGCAATTGGATTATAGCCTGAGCTTGGGCAAAGGTCACAGGACGATTAGATGGGCCTTTACAAGAGATATTTTTAAGTGTTTGCTCGAGTGGACTGGTAATGCGAGCCATGATGAGTTTCAAGGAATCCAACTACCCTTGAAAATAAGCATTATGACGAGCACATTCCTTATCTTTCATGTTTCTTCGTCGAAGTCTAGTGTTGTAGATTCTATGGGTTTGAATTTTGCAAGGACCTATATTTCAACCTATACATGCATAAATAACATTTAAAACCCCAAAATATGTATACATGTATGCTCATATATGAATGCAAATAAGAGTATATATACACATAAAGAAATAAATTAGCCTGTTTAAAGAGCTAATACATGACCTCTTTTTTTTTTAATACAAGTAAAATCCATAGTCTGATGAATCTAAAGAGATCTTTTCCCAAATCTTCATCTCAGTTAAATCCCATACATGTTAGAGAGTACAATACAAAAGAGTAAGATTCCTATACATCCTTGTTTTTAACATGTGGAGAGATAAGATTCCTATACATCTCTATTCATCATCAAAAGCAATACCTATATTAGCTATATTTTGAACGAAGGCTGAAACATCATTAAAGTATTCCTGGTATCTGCTAACACTATTATTGATTAGAGAGGCCTATACTCGCAGTTTATTTGCCTTTCGAGCTAATCTATCAATTAACATGTTTGTATGTTATATTTTATAATGGAACAAAGTGTTGTCTTGGAGCAGTGCACTATTGCTTATGGCTGGTAACTCATTATTTCTATTCATTATCTGAAAAGTCCTTTCCAAATATTGGATCTGATCTCTAGCCCTTTACAGTTCTTCTTGCTCAATATCATGTTCAGTTATCTTTCTGTTCATCTGGATATCAAATATGTTGATGCATTCTTGCCATTCTTTAAATTTCTGCCTTAGTTAACTCAGCTCTTCCTCGACCTCTAAATATTTCCCTCTCAACCTTTTTAATTCCTCTTCTTGTATTTCTAGCTCATATTAAACCATGATGACTCGTTTTATTAGGGCATTTGTTCTATCTTCGTAGTCCTTCATGTCTGATTCATCTGTTTTTTTTTTAATTTCTCTTTCATCATCAGCTTGATCGATATACCGAGCTCTTAATCTTCTCTTCTTCAATGTTGAGATTAACTAACCTATTATTTTCTTTCTCAACTTTCAACCTCTTTCTAACACTATCTCTTTTCTTTTTTAAAGAAGCAATCATTTCTTTGTCAGCATTTGTTTTGCCCTTGAAAACCCTTTTTAGAGTAACTAGTTCTTTTTCCATCATCACATTTGGTTTACCAAATCATCGTACTTGATCACCTTTTTTTTCAAATGCTCTTAGATCTCTTGTGCAATCTCCTCAGATTTTTTGTCTATATTTTGTCATTCATTGACAAAACTATCTTTTCATGCCTTTTTCTTAACTATTAGCTCAAAAGGACCTCTATCATGTCCTCGTCAACAAGTTCATTTTCTAAAAACTTCTGTTGACTCTTGTTATGACTTAGCTCAATTCTAAGTTTATCCAATTCATCTTACAACTCCTCTTCATTGCTAATTCCTTTTCTTTTAGGTTCTTCGATGACAGATGGTCTAGCTTCATCAACTGTTATTGGGCTTTATACTTCAAAGCTATCAAATTCTCTAGATAACCCACCATTTTTCCAAACTGAATAATTAGGACTAATTAGGAATTAGACCTCTTCTTCACTTTTGTGAACCAATACAAGTTGGCTCTAATCTTGTTTGATAACTTCTAATTTGGCTAGAGAATCAGAATCTTTGAACAACCTAGTATATTTAGCTAAAACCTGGGTTCTTGGTACATGTTTAATTCCCCCCAAACTATCTAATAACCAATGAAGGTGGATAATTAATATAACTAGATAGTCTGATCAACAAGACTCATGTTTTATCTCCGCAATTCATGACATAAAAGGAGTTTCCTACCCTATAGGCTTTCCATATGAAATTACTATGAGGGATGACCTGATATTTTTCTACCCATACTCTTTCATTCAATCTAATTCAATCTTTACTTGCAACAAGCTTTAAAGGTCTCATGTTAAACTACTAAAAAATATTGAAAACTACTCTCGGAGTTTCTAAATGGCTTATCACCCATATGAACAGCAAAGGAAAGAAAACATTGCATTGCACCCCTTCCATGTAACCTATAACGGCTCAATGACAGAGTACTCTAAGCTATGATAGTTGTAGTGGGGTTGCTCTTTGTTCGCTCATATTCAATAAAAGCATTAGCGACTTCAACACTAATAATCTCAGTAGCTTCTGATAGAAACAATACTAACCCAAAGATGGCAAAGAAAACAGTTTGGTATCTTTCATCTTTTAACTTCCCTTTATCTTTATTTGTCTTTAACCTAGCTTCAATACACTTCTACTTAAAAACTTTCATCAATTATTCTACATCAACCAATTTTCTCTAAGTGTAGTAATTTAACAACATCAGCAGCTGTGTCTCCAATTCTTTGTCTGAAATAAACCTTAAGGAAATTCAAAATCTGCGCGTACTCCTTAATAATAGGGGCCATGTCAATGTCTTTGAAGATGAAACATATGTAATTTAGGTCCCAGAAATGCAACAAGGCTTTGACTATTGAAATTTATACTAGAATCTTCATTAGAAGAGCAATCATTCCATGTATCCTTTCAAAAAGAGTCTCACCCATATAACCCATAATTGACACAAGTTTCTCCATACTATTTATAGAACATTGTACTTTAGTTATGTGTGGTAATTATTTGGCCTTGGCCCTTGGGAAATTCCCTTTAGTTGGTTGCATTATCTCAGATTTTTGCTCATATTCAAAAAAGGTTATGGAAGTCATGGTCTTAGCTCAGAAAAATCCTGCAGAGTTTGGGATTTTTTATCAGGTTTTCCTTAATACAAAATGAATTATTAGGGAGTCAAACATTATAAGGGTAGGTTATAATCATTACATGACGGGTATGTTTATTACATGGTCTCGAAAAGGGTCTATGATCTTCCTATAGTGACTACCTCTCATGAAGGCAGTATAAGGGTTTATAAAGAATGGTTGAGATATAACATGATTGTCATTACAAAGTAAACACTCAAATCATAGTTGGGTGTTTCACAAATCTGAACCCTGACTAAGTTATAAGGCAAACCAATAATCCTTCACCTAACATAGAATCGAGTTTATACTCTCAAAATTAAAACACATGAAAGAATAAATCATATTCGATGTACTTATGCATGGATAATATGTAAAAAAATGCATGCTAAAATTAAATCACCTAAACCAATAAATAAATGGCATATAACAAATAAATAATCAACAAAGTTTAGTCCAACCAAAGATGTCCCAAATGGAGTCGTCATCTTGTCATGACATACACAATTTCGAATGATAGATCTTCCTCATAGATCAAGGGTGTTTTGGATGTGTTGGGATTAATCATGAAATCATGATTTGAAAAGTTGATGGGCCGACACCTAATATTATGGTCAATAGAAAATCTACTGGTCTACAAAAGTTTAGGTAATGAGACTAATTATGCATGGGGAAGACGCATCACCCATAATGCACCCTACCTATGGTAAGCTGTATTATTGATTTATAGTTTTCTTTTAAATCATGTTTCTATTTGTTAGTCTATCTAAAGTTTAAGAAATGTCATCCTCAGTAAGGAGATCATTATCTTAGGGATTTAAGGTAGATCCTTATCAGTAAACAGATTTGCTTACTAAACAAAGTATTAAAACATGTTGGACTGTCATTTAAACATCATTAATAACATCAAATTACAACCTTAAAACAACAATATATGCCTTAAATCCAAACTTGAACACATATATGTATATTAGTTTAAATATGAACAAATGCACTTAATCACCATAGTTATCAAAAATATTAATAACCAAAGCATAATGTATTAACCAACAATCAAACAATAATTCAATAAAGCATTGAAAGAGGGAGAGTGGGTGTGACCATTGAGCTACACCCCCTATCAAAGTTTAAAGGTATACCTTGTAAAGGGAATATTGATTCCTTCTCTAGATTATTTGCTTTTTTCATCTAGATTATAGCTTATTTTCAATCTAGGATTGATGTTGACTTTTTCCCTTCCTTCTTTCTCAACTTAGCACATAATTATTGTAGCTTCTCTCTTAATCAACTATAGGGTTTTTCCTCTCAATCTTTCTATGTTTCCTCCATTTTCTCTCTGTAATTTCTTCTTAAAAAATCCACCTCCCCCTCTGCTCAAGATCATATGCCTTTTTATAAGCAAACTAATATTAGAAATCTTGAGCCGCTAGTTGGTTAACTTGGACACCAGCAATCTTGTTTGGTTTCTCCTTTAACCGCTCCCTTTCTCTGGGTTGTTAGGCTTTGCATGGCTTGTCTTTGGGAGTATGTTCCCCTTGGTTGTTTTTGTTTCTGTTTATTTAGGAGCCTATTCCCTTATTGCTTCCTGTATATTTTGTATATGTTTAATTCCTGTATATTTTGTACTCGCTGGTCTTCCAGCATGGTTGCTTAATCTTAATACATACTTACATTTTTATCAAAAAAAAATATTATAAATCTCAAAACTATAGTGGTTTTTTCCAAGAGGTTGTTAGGGAAGATTCTTATTATTTCTCTTCCAAAACCTTCTTTGCCAAAATAGGTGGTGTCTAGTCCTCCTTTGCACTTTTGTAAATCAAAATCACACATGGGAGAATAGCTTGGGAGTCTTTTCTGTCATGGTGAGTTTTTCTTCAATCATAGATGATTGGGCTTGATACTTTGTTAAGATCATTATAGAGATTAAGCCATAAATGTATATTTATTTACCTAAACCTTGTAGAGGGTATGTAGATTTATCATTAGAAACAAACCATACTAGATTTAAAGGTCTAAAACTCCACATTCATTTATTAGAAAGTGAGCTCTCGATCAGCTTGAATTTGTCATTGCAAAGGTGGCTGATCAAGGACAAGATGTTGTCGAGTTCATTGGGCCGAATGAGGTACAAACATGTGATGAGGATAGAGGATCCTTATAGAGGAGATGTTTCTAAGTTGAGTGGTGGTGGTTGGAACCTGTAAGGTGGTCAGAGATGCTACATTCATTCATTTCAAAATGGCAACTCGATCAGCCTTCTTAGCTGAAGGAGATGATAAGTGGATCAGATGACGTGTCACTCATTTATTCATTAAAGTCTAAGGGACGCGTCGCTCGTTTAAACCCTAAAAATTAGGGTTTTTAAATAAGATTTTAGGAAAATTCCAATTAAGTCCCTATCCTTCCAATTTAAGCATATGAATCCTCATTTAACCCTGAAACTTCTCAATTCTAGCAATTGCACCCCTGAAAACCTTGATTTAAGTCCATTAATTTGATTTCATTTTGCTCTTTGGTCTTTGGCTTCCAAGTTATGTAATTTTACCCTATCAGCCATTAAACTTTCAATTTTTTTCAAGTAGACCCTGATTTGATTAGTTTTAGTCCCTAAACTCACACAAAATTATGAATTGATTTGAGTTACACATGTATTTGTAAATAATCTCTTAATTTAATTATTTTTAGTCAACAGTTGATTTTCATTATATCTTGAAAAAACTAGTCAAATAAAACCAATATAGTTTCCCTGATCAATTTTCAGTACCGGTTTTCTTGGTCAACACCTGCACAGAATACGTAAACAACTAAACTAGGGTCTTCTGAGGTGGTTCCCCACTTAATACAATTAAAATAGTGGCAGGAAAATGTGACTTAAACAGAAAATAAACTCCATATGACCTCCTTCATTTTCATTAACATACATAAACCCACCACTCATCATACAAAAGCATTAAACAAAAAGATAAAAACTGTTTCAGAAACAAAATGTAAAAAAGAAAAAGAAAACGATTATTAAAGCATTACAAGAGAAAGAAAAGATGTTACAAAGCATTTACCCTTCCGTTCTTCACCAAGACTCTCAAAAAGAAAAGGAACTTGCTATATAGCATTAATTAGGTAGAACCCGACACGATCTGAAGGTCTTCCCTACTCGTTATCCTCAGCCACTCCAATTGCATTGTTTGCTTGGCCCAACAAGCTGCTTATTGATCGAGCTTTTACCATACCAAACTTCATCTTCCTCCTTGAGATCATTAATGGCTTCTCCTTATCATCTTCATTATATGCAGTACCACTAACTTTATCATCCAAAGAATCCCCCTTAGTCTCTTCTTTCTTCAGCGACAATAATAATGAAGGGCTCGATAATGCCCCATACTCGTCCTTCTTTGGTACAGTTGTAGCAATAGATCGGCTTCGAACACTATTCATACTTCTTAGCCTTCCTTTACCCAAATGATGTTCGCAAAGAGAGTATCCCACAAGGGTTTGCTGGCAACACCTCCATCCTCTTCCATTAACACGACTGCACCGTGATCCCTCCAATAGTGCACCACCCCTAGCCTTCGTTTTTACTTTGGAACTAGCACCTTCTTTTGTTTCCTTGTCATCTTCTTCAGTATCACCATTCTGTTGCAAACATTTCTTTTCCATCTTTGTCTTCATTTTGGTTTTCATTTTCTTACTTGTATCCATTATCGTTTCCTCATTCGATCTCCTTTCAAAGCTCCCTCTTCTCTTCTTTAATGGAAATGCCCTGTCTCCCTCACCCCATCTCCCAACTCCTATAGTGCAACCAAACAACAACATGAACACTAAATATATTTTTTATTAATTTTCTGTGTACTTTTGAAATGGGTTTCGAACATAATTATATATCTACCTTGATGGGAAGAACAAGATTGTTGAAGAACTGTGACGTGCACTCCTTCGCTCAAGAAACTTCCCTTCCTGAAAATAAACCAAACACAGAAATCCAAATCTTCGTAATTTACAACGATAAGAAAAACAAAGAGAAACCAGTTAATAAAATGAGTGCAAAATAGAGGAAGATGTGTATGCATATACTGTGGATGGGGGGACCAGCTGCGTCCACCCATGCTAACGTGCACCTCATGGGCATATTAGTTTAGACAAAATAGAGAGGCTAAATGGATTAGATTAGATTAGATGGAAGAAGGTATGGTGGCTAGCCAAAGTTCATATAAAAACACTTACAAACAGTATTTCCACTTGCAGTATTTTTACTTTCTTTTCTGTAGCCAAAAAAAATAAATCAATTCACAGGTCTCCTTATTTTCACCTTTTTCAATACAAGAATTCATGAAAGAAGAGAAGAAGAACATGGATTTAACTTTTTTCACTACTTCCTTACCTGGCATCATTACTCTTCTCTCCTACTTCTCCTCCCTTAATCTCATCACCCTCTTGCAACAAAACCTACAGTAAAATCCCAAGAAATATGGATAATACTAAATCATAACGTAACCTTGATGGGTGCAAATTGACCATATAAAAAGTAGATCCAACAAAATTGACTCTTCAAGTCACATTGAAGCGAAGTGCACCTTCATGTATAAACACCCCACTAAACTTGGATAAAAGTGTTGTGGTAACTTTTTTTTTTTAACCAACCAAATTGACAGCCACTATAACTGCTTACCTTGTTCTCTTCTTGTGGTCCAGCATCATGGGAGCAATCATCATGACCTTTGCTTCCACCTCCGATCGGTTGATTTAGCTGATTAGAAGGCAGCTGAAGATCGAAGTATTCATCCTTTTGAGGTTCTTGAAAGAGATTTTGATGTGGGATGTTGTGTAATTGAAGTTGCACCACCGGAGACCGGCTAAGCTGGGGATCTGAGAGAGGTATCGGTGATAGAGAGGAAAGAGGCAAAGGAACCTTTCTATTTCTAATCCTCATCGGTGCAAGAAAAGAAAGATTTGATTCTTGAAAGAGAGAAAGGCCTTAACAAAAATACAGCTCAAAGAAGTAGAAAGTAGTGATCTTTGAAGGTCAGATTTCATATACAATAAAACTAGAGAAAGAGAGTGCAAAACCACCCAAAAATACAACAACAACAACAACAAATATAAGACCACCAAAATGATTTTTTTTTTAATTATAATTATTATTAATATGATATGCTTTAATAACACAACAGCACTCTCTCTCCCCCTGTCTTTCTCTTACCCCTTCTTTCTCTCTCCAACTTCTATTCGTTGCACCACACGAAGGTTAGGAATGGGAATAGAAGTAAGTATCTTCGTGTATACGGAGGTAATGTTTGCACGTGCGGGGGACTGGTTGAAGAGGTGGCCGGTAAGAGGGAAGAGGAAAACAGGGCAGTGACGAGGATTGCCAGAGTGGAATGACAGAGGAAGATAAAAAGGAAAAAAAAAAAAAAAGAGAACACAAAATGATGGGAGTTGGTAGTAAGTAATTTTATCGTTTATACTTTATAGAAGAGAGGAGAGAGGGTCCCTCACTCACACAGACGCCCTTGTTAACAACGGTCAAGATTCTTTCCCCTTTGCTGCTCTCAAGTCCTCAAGTTTAACTGCTGATTATTATTGATAATAATATTGAAGTCCAATTTATCGATCAACCAATCTCATAGTTTTGAATCTTTTGATTAATTTAAACTTGAATTTGTGTAAATTTATTTTTTACCATTTTGGTAGTAAATCAAATTTTTAATGAGTACAAGATATTTTGATATTAGAATGTTTCGGTGTTATGTTTTGAAATTATTACAAAATATATAAGAAATATTTATTATTGATATTTGATGGTTTCTTTATTTTGTTCTAGTTTTAAAATTGTACAAGAAACACCATCATCCAATTAAAACAAGATATTAATAACATTGTATTTGAAACTCTAAGTTAAATAATAAAGGATGGAGTAAGAAATCATATATTGGATTTGGATTAACCAATATTATCAAAAACAAGTTAGGATTAACCACTCAACACCACTAAATCGATTGCAATATTTAATTAAATTGTTTTTGTTGGAATTTTTTCAATAAAAATATGATTAATAAGCATTCTGATGTCAAATTTAAAATGAGTTCCACTTATTTTTAGGGTTAAAAATTTATTAAAAATTATTCTCCAATAAAAATTCATTAACATGAAACATTAACACGATTAAAATAATTTGTAAATGAATGAGAAATTGATCTCAAATAATCATTGATTGATATTTTTTTATGAAACTCAATACCCTCTATCTCATATAGAAAAGAAAAAAGATTTTGGATTTAATTTATATAATGAAAAGTTGAAGAATCACAAATAAACCTTAGCAAAGTAGTACATGCTTAACCAACACGTGCACTCAACCCTCTATATTTAGTATACTCTCTTCTTTTTAAGCTAAGTTTCTTCTTTGTTTTCCTTCCAAAGTAGAAATAATTCAATCTTAGTAGAGAGACATATGAGTTACAAATTCTTTTGGTTTGTTGACGTTGTTTGGAAGTGTATCTAAATAAGATGGAGTTGTTCAAATCTTCAAAATTTTATTGCAAATATCATTTTTTTTTTACCAAGTGAGGAGCAATAAAATATTTTTAAAAAAATGACTAATAGTTAACAAAAACTGAAATAACCTGTAATTTTGTTTTGTTTTTTGCAATCTCACCCTTTCTAATTAGGCACGTGAAAAATGGGATATGTTTTTTTTTTAAGTTGTCTTTTTCTTATCTTATTTCATCATACTTCTATTTTGCACGAATTTAACATAGTGTGTGGCACTCATAGTACACTATGTTGACCTTTGAGTAACATATTAATATTTTTTTTATTTTTTT
>Ga0307507_10013022_pt1 | contig 10171 bp, 2 predicted proteins | sample 7_EM_MG_FD_207223 | JGI IMG/M metagenome (GOLD analysis project Ga0307507, IMG submission 207223) | Populus trichocarpa ectomycorrhiza microbial communities from riparian zone in the Pacific Northwest, United States - 7_EM | ecosystem: Host-associated > Plants > Roots > Unclassified | place... | reverse complement strand
TTATACTTTTATGTATGCTTAGTAATCTTATAGTTAGCACTTAGTAGCTAAATGCTAAGACTTAATTATAAATGCCGCATTTAGCAGCTAAATGCTAGTACTTAGTTATAAATGCCGCATTTAGCGGCCAAATGCTGATACTTAATTATAAATGCCGCTAAATGCTAGGAAATGCTGGGAAATGCTAGAAAATGCTAGAAAATGCTAAAATAGCAAAAACGAAAAATTAAATGCTGGTAAATTTTTTCCTAATGTAGGCTAAGGAAAGACCCTAAAACTACTCCAATAGAAGTACTATTAGCCGAATATATATAATACGATATAAAGATATATCGCTAGTTGCCATACCTACTAACAAGCTAAAGCCTTACGTGAAATATATAATGGCCTCCTAAAGCCACTACCTGTCCCAGACCAAAGATGGAAAGATATCTTAATTAACTTTGTTATTAAACTCCCTAAAAATAAAGGCTGTAAGAATATTATGGTAGTTATAGACTAACTATTTAAAATAAGACACCTAATCGCCTGCCCCAATATATTAACACCTACTATCGCTTAACTATTCCTAGATTATATATGGAAACTCTATAGACTCCCTAAAACAATTATCTCCAATAGAGGCAGCTAGTTTATCTTTATATTTTAGAAAAAACTAACTACCTAACTCTATATTAAAGCACTATTGTCTACAGTATATTACCTAGAAATGGACGGTTAAACGGAACGTATAAATACTATTATAGAATAGTATATTCAGATATACACGTCATATCTATAAGATGACTAGATTAACTGGCTTATATTTACTAAGTTTACTGCAAATAACTCCGTCTTAGAAACTATAAAGGTCTCCCTATTTCTGGCTAACTATAGTTAATATCCATAAATGGGTTTTAAACCTTTTAGTAATGTTCCTCGCCCCACTTATTATGCCCTATAAGTTGCAGAAGCAAACAAATTCGTAGAAAAGATGGAGGAACTATAACAGTTTCTTACTAATAAAATAATATGGGCCCAATCTGTCTATAAAGCCGTAGCAAATAAGAAACGAACCCTAGTACTAGCCTATTAAATTGGTAACTTTATCTGGTTAGATATAAGAAATCTAAAAATAAAGCAACCTACTAAGAAGCTTGATTGAAAGAACGCTAGTCCTTATAAGATTAAGAAGGTTGTCTCCTCTTATCCCTACCAACTAAAGCTTCCTGATACTGTTAAAATCCACCCTATATTCTACACGTCAGTCCTCCGCCCTGCTGCCCCTATATTAGACGCCTTGCCTAGACAGATCTAGGACCCTCCCCCACTAGTTAAGGTGGATGGTAAGGATAAGTACTTTATTAAAAGAATTAACGATATTAAGTATGATAAATAGAAACGCCAATATATATATCTTATAAAATGGAGAGGCTATACTAAGCCCTTCTAGAAACCTGTTAACTCCATAGGACTTATATAAGCCGTAGAAGACTTCTATAAACTCTACCTAGAACTACTATAACTACATCTCGCAGGAGCTTAAGTTTAAAGGGGGGTACTGTCACGGGACTACCCCGTGACACCTTGCATATAACCACCCGTTTCCACCGACTTAGCAACCAAAGACCGATTACAATACTGCAATATCCGCGATATTTGCAATATTTACGATGTCTGCTTGCAATATCCGTAATATTTGAGACATCTGCAATATCCGCAATATTTAAAATATCCATAACTTCTGCCCTGTGCACTTGTTGACCTAGTAATAAGTAAACAGTATATACCCCTTCTTGTACCTTTTTACCTTCCTTCCTTACGCAACGTCTTGACTTTATTACACAGTTTATGTACGTAGCTTAATAATATCTACTTTGCTACATATTATCGTTACTTGTACTTACTCCGTGACATTACCCCTTATCTATCTAACTATATCTCCTCTAGGACGTTAGTGGGATATTAGTAAAACCTTTATCTATCTTATTTAATATATACCCTTTAGGAGCGCTTGTTACAATTGCCTTCCCTTTAAGGGTTTTAGTCCTCTAAGACTTTACCTCTTAATAAACTCTTATAGAGTTCTAACTAAAACCACTAGGGAAGTTATTTAATGGAAAGGTACTCTATAATGCGGCTTATTACTAGTTCTTTACTAGTATTGAACCTTACTTTATCTTCTATTCCTCCGCTCTTTTTCTACTATAGCTTTTTATAGTGCCTTTATAATAGAACTTTAATAATAATAATAAAAATTTGATAGAATTCACCTTCCTTATTATAAGGATTTGTTATAAGCTAATCTGGAGGTTATCCCGTACGACGCGTTAACTAGCCGCTATTCCTATTTACCTAAAATAGGTCCTAATAATAACGTCTTAATATTAATTTCTTCTAGTTTATAAGCTATTATCTCTTATACGTTTTTCTATTAATAATACTATTCGTCTTACCTTTTAGCAGACTGTTTTTTATTATATCTCAGCTTTTAGCTTCTATATCTCTAGCAGTTTTTTCCACCACTACTCTGTTCTCTTCTTATAACGCGTTTATAGGTAACAGGATCCCCATTTTATCTCTTTAATAATACTAACTTCCTATAGTATTCTCTTGTAATGGCTTGTAATTATACTACGCGTCCCTAGACTGGCGGCAGCATTATCTCTACTCTATTAGTACTACAGACCACTTCTATTACTTCTATAGCGGTTTCTTTAAAGTACTACCGTTGTTACGTTTACACGCTTATGTTAGACCCTTCCTATACCTATAAGATGCCGCGCTCTGGTAAGAATAGATCTAAGTATTCCTACTATTTTAGCTAGAAGAAGACCTGTATTCTAGTATTTCTTATTCCATCCTATTCTAGATTTCACTAACTATATTAGATCCCCACTATTTACACGCGTAAAGCTTACCGGCTCTAACGCGCTATTAGGGATTTCTATTTATATTAGAATAGTAAAAGACAGGGATGGAAGGTGTCTTCTATTACTTACAGCCTTTTTAATTTAATAAGGGTTTCTACTACTATAGAGACGTAGCGATCTTAGACATATAGTGTCTAAGAGCGTATGTGTAAGCAGTTTGTTCTTATAAATGATAATATTTACACTCTTACGCGGGCCTTTCTGGCTAAGTGAGTCTCTTTAGTAGCATATTTAGGAACTATACTAACTCTTTTAGTTATTAACTTTTTAATCCTAGCCTAGATGCTAATTTAGAACCTAGGGATAATACTAAGAATAGTAATAAAGATAAACGTTCTCCCTGCCAGTCCCCTAGCCGTAGTAGTCCGTATAGTTTTTACCACTCTAAGAAGAATATTGGTAAGAATGCTAATGCTTTTAGGGATAGGAGTGCTGATAATACTGCCAGTAATAACTTTAAAATGGAGGAGAAGGCTCCCATTACTACTTCTGGTGTTTAAGTTATTATCTTATTCTTTCTTTCTTCTTATAAAATAGCTTTATATAGTGCCTCTCTGGTGCCTTTAAAATGCCCTAGTACTAGGAATCAACTTTATACTTTAGGGATGCCTTTATTCTTATTTTTGGTAATAGTCTATATAAAAGCAGTATACCGCTATAATCTCTGTATATAATAAACGGGTAGTGTTCTTATAGGTACTTTATAATTTTTTAAAATTTCTAAATTTTCGCTCTGTCTTTTTAGTCCTCTTTATATTATTAACTCTACTGTATGTCTCTAGTATTAGACTAGATACTCTCCTTTTATCCCTAGGGAACCCTTCTAAATCACTAGGGCCCCTTCTTCTAGTACTACTACTTATTCTTAAATAGCGTCTTCTTTAGATAGTATCCCTAGTAGTTCTTATATAGATCCCTATAGCTTTCTCTTATAGGATTTTGGGATCCCTATTATAATGGTAAAACATTCCCATTTTTGATGCCTGTGCTTAACCTTATAGTTTTAATTTATAGGGTCTTCCCTATTGTCTTGTCTGTAGCATATCTAAAACCATTACTAAATCCTAATTTATAGTCTTTAGAAAAGTTTTAATTGCTATATTATATCCTAGCTAAAGGTGCTTCTTAGGTTCCTAACTGTTATATACCTAAGAGTATCCTTCCTAATAAACTAAAAATTCGCGTTTCTTCTAACGCCATCTTTATTCTAAAATGTCTTCTATATTCCATTCTAGTTCCCTATTAATTTCACCAGGTAGGGGTAGATCTATACCATTTCTTCTTTAGTATAACTCTAATAAGGAAACATAAAATATGGGATGTATTAGATATGATTTTAGCAATTCTAATTTATAGGCTTAATTTCCTTTAGTTTTCCTAACTATTTTAAAGGGTCTAATCCACCTGTGGTCCAGCTTCTTCTTAATACATTTTATCCAGATATTTTTTATAAATAGTAAGACTTTATCTCCTATTTTAAATTCTTTAGGTATATATCCCTTATTATAGTACTTTTTTTATATAGCCTAGGCGTCTAGTAAGTGCTTTTTAAGTTCTTCTCTATAAATTCCTATTTACTTAATTCTCTTAGACGCTACTAGTGCCTCTCTTTTAGGAATAATATCTTTAACGTTCTAAGAGTTATTTGCTTTTACCCCAAACAGTGCTTTATAAGGGATTATTTTTGTGCTGCTATGGATGCTTATATTATATATATATTATACTAAAGCTAACTATAATGGCTAATTATCCTGTTAATAATTAATATAGTAGCGGAGGTAGTGTTCTAATAACGCATTTAGACACTTTATTTGCCCGTCTGTTTATAGGTAAAAGGTAGTACTTATCTTTTATTATATTTTTAATAAAAGATAGAATAAAGACTAAAATACGCTATTAAATATGGTACCTCTATTAGATATAATTCCCCTTAGCGTGCTAAATAAGAGCCACCGCTTTAAAAACAGGTCTGCTAGTTCTGCTGCTATAATTGTTATTATAATAGTAAAATACCCTAAAAACTTTGTATATCTGTTAATAATTACTAGGATAGCATTAGTAACCTTTTCTATTCTTATTTTGGTAGGGGGTAAGCCTATTATAAGATCTATTATTAATTTTAATATAGGTCCTTATAGAATAGGAAGCACTAATAACTTGCTATAGGGGCAATGCCTAGATATCTATACCCTTTGGTATATATTACACCTTAATATATAGTCCTTAACTTCTTCAGACATTCTATTCTAAAAGTATTTCCTTTAAACGGCCTTAAGGGTTCTATTAGCACTATAGTAACCCCTTAGAGGGTTATTATAAAAGACCTTTAGAATTTTGTCTTAAACCGCTTAGTCCTTTAGGATATATATAGCACCCTTAAAGTGTAATAGACCTTTTTAGTCTTACTGCTATAGCTTCTTAGTAACTCCAGCCAAGTTAATCTCTACTATATCTTTCTATCTCTCCCTAGTAATAAAGGCGTCCCTCTATTACGCTTAAAGAAGAAGATCTGGAAAGGTTTTATATAGATTACTTATTTCTATTTTACCTGCCGCTATTATAAACCCTAGGCGTGGCATAAGATGTTTTAAACTATTAGTGCTAGTAGATTCTCCTGCTGTTGTATAGTATACTATACTGTAGATAAGCATCTTATCTATCCCCTCTAGATCTGGAAACTTGCAGCTAATATGCTATTAAGTTAAAGGTACCGCGATACCTCTAGCACATCCCATAGAATTCTTGCTAATTCTAGGGTATACCAACTTTGTAATATCTACTTAATCTATAACCTAGTCCATAACCATATCCTATAGCTCTATAATTATGGCGCTTTATAGCTATATTACTAGGACCTCTACCCTATTATAAAATTTAGTAGTTTTAGGGAAAGGGTCTTTTTTCTTCTTAAGCAAATTTTATAATATAGGAATTATTTCCCCTATACTATTCTAGATCCTCCCTATCTTATAATCTAGATATTTTAACAACTTATTAGCGGGATTTGTCTTTCCTAGGTAGTACATAATTTTAAAGTTATACTATAATAGTGCCCCCACCTATCTGGCTTATTAACTACTTAACACCTTTATAGTTATAAAGTATTCTAGGTTATTATAGTCTATAAGGACTTTAATAGAATAATTGCTTCCTATATAATAATATTGCTAGTACTTTATTACTGTAACTATTATAAGTAGCTCCTAGTTGTGTATTATATAAAACTACTCTATAGGGGTTATTTTCCTTAACTAAAACACTATAGGATGCTATTCTCTGTCTTATAATTAAGATATAATTGCCCCTAGGGTAAAGCTAAATGTATCTGTTTTAAGGTGTATATATAGCTCCTAGCAGAAGTATATTTGGATAGGCGCTAATATAAATAAATCCTTTAACTAGTCTATAGCCTGCTTAGTAGCTTCCCTAAATATAAAGGGTCCTAACTTCTTACTATCCTTAGATCCTTTTAGCAGATTAGTAATTAGGAGTATTACTTACAAGTAATAAACAATAAACCTTTAGTAGAAGTTCGCCGTGCCTATAAAAACCTATACTTCCCTAAATGTTATAGGGTATAGCCATTCCCTAATAGCGTCTACCTAGCTTTTCTCTATTAATACTCTGTTGACGCTAATAATAAAGCCTAGAAAATTAATACTAGTAATATAGAATAAGCATTTTTTTAGGTTTATATAGAGCTTATATTCCCGTAGTTTTTCTAATACTATTTGCATATAGTATATATATGATTTATAGTTATTAGAGTAGACTACAATATTATTAAGGCAGACTATATATATTATATCTAATAGGCCTAATAATGCCTTATTAATATAGGCCTAAAATATCGCTGGTGCGTTAGTGAGCCTAAATGGCATTACTAGGTACTTAAAGTGGCCGTACTATATTTAGAACGCCGTTTTCCATTTATTGCCGGCTTTAATCCGGATTTAATGGTATACATCTTTTAGATCTAATTTTGTGAATATCTTTATACCTAACAGCCTATTAATAAGCTCCCCTATTAAGGGTAGCAGGTAGCAATTCTTTATAGTAATCTTATTTAGCGCCTGATAGTTAACATAGAGGCAAAAAGTCTTGTCTTTCTTAGGTATAAATATAATTAGTGCCCCTGCCTGGCTTATAGAAGGCCAAATCTATCCTTTTTAAAGATTGTCTACTATATACTAATATAATACTGCCAGCTTGTTTTCTAATAGGTTATATAGTGGTCCAAAAGGAGGTTCCTTATCTCCTATATCTATTTTATGCTCTACTAATATAGGGTTGGGTAAGGTGTACGCAGCTTCCTTATTAGTAATATCCTTTAGGTCTATATATCTCTATAGAATCTCTAGTTCCTTAACTGTGCATAGCTAGACATTTAAAAATGAATACTCTGTGTCCCTACTCTTGGGGTTAAAAATAGTATATATGGCATATACCCACCCTTTTTCTTGTATATAGCTTAAGAAAATCTCTTAATCTTTAACTATAATGCGCGGTTAAGACTTCTGGTATTAATATAAGGCGGAAGGCCAATTAATATCTAGATTAACTTGGCAAAGCCATAGGTATCCTAAAATAAAATTATACCCCTTAATTTCTGCAGTGTAGAAGCGTATCTCTTATATATCCCATAGACTATCGCGGTCCTAGCTGGCCATGGAAAAAGTTTATTCCCTATAGTATAGAATCCAGTGGCCTCTAATGCTTTAAATGGTGCGCACTTATAAGCCACTAAGGTCTAAATCCAATTCTTTTACTAGTAATTAAAAAATAAACCCTATAGTTACACCACTGTCCATAAGGCAGTCTTGCGTTACCTATTTATTATTAACTTAAATGGAGACGGGAATAACTATATGGCAGCTTACTCCCTCCTTCTCTTGCTGGCCTAGTGTAAGAGAGTAAAGGTCCACTAGGCTCTCTCTTTTCCTAATTTTAACTCTTACTTTTTCTGCTAGTAGGAGCGCTAAATATAGCCCTTCCTGCCGCAGTTATAGCAAATACATGTCTCTTAATTCCACTTATTTAGATTAGGGTTTTGCCTATTATTATTCTGGGGTTAACTAGCGTTATTCTAGGGCTGCGAAGCCTGCTTACGTTGTCCTTCTATAGAGTGGTTAGGTTAGAATCTTCCCCTGCTATTAAAGTGAGGTTTAGTCCTACACTCTTTATGATTAGCGTCTTGTTCCTTTTACTTGCCTAAATAATCTCTTTTAGCATTCTTAATTTAAGTGGCTTTAGAGATAAGCTTTTCTTAAGAGGTAGGAATTTCGCCCTTCTCCTATATAGTCTGTTAAATCTTAGATTGTAACTTGGCAAGTAGCTAATAAAGTTATATAGCGTTATCCTATAGGTCTAAGTAGGGTATATTGTCTTCTAGCTCTTCTAAGTAGTTTATAAACTAGACTACACTCTAGCCTTCTTACTGTTTTATATTATGGTATTACTAGTTATAATCCATCCCTTAATTAGTAGGGTCTTAGACCTAATTAACTAACTAGGACTTAAATTCGTTAAATCTAAGGGGTGTAGTAAGTTTCTTCTTATAGTGTGTCTATAAACTCTTAACAGTGCCACGCAGGAAGGTAGAAGCAATTAGTGTCTAATTATACTTATTAGAGTAACATTTCGGATCCAGCTAAAACTTGGTTTTATATTAATGGATAAAACAATTATAGTTTTGGAGACTATTACTATTATACTTATTAAGTTCCTTTATACGGAATTTAGGTTTATCTAATATTATAGTATAGTATAGCGTTGCCCCTTTAAGTCCGCTTTGTGTTTAGGGTGTCTATACTTCTCCTAATTATCCTTATAATTATTCTTGGTAGTTTTAATATACTTATCTTAATTATATCTCCAACTCCTTTATTTTTTATAAGGTCTTACATAGCAACCACTTTAATAACTCCCCAGCAGTAATTGTTCCTAAGGGTCTTAGAAAGTTAGATAGACTAGCCGTGGCTTCTTAATCTACTCCTTTATAAGTAGAGGGGATGCGCTCCTCCAGGGAGACTCTGCCAGCCTTTTATAGTAAGGGCGTTATTTTAAGGGGTAAGGAGGTATGGCCCATCATTATTAATTAATAGCCGTACGTTCCTTCTGTAAAGGATTATAAGCAATTAGAATTATAAGAGGCCAGTTTAACCAGAACATATAATTATCTAATTAATAGTGTAGAATAAAAGTTATAGATAAGTAGAAGGTAAGTTAAAGGTAGAATAAGCTTTATATATTAAAGGACGAATGCTTTCTAACCTCTTCTATTTAGAGACTAATTGCTAGTTCTTCTCTAGAGGAGAACCAGCTCCCTATATAATCCTTCTAAGACACTAGTAAACCCTTTGCCCCTTATCTATCTAACTATGTCTCCTCTGGGACATTAGTAGGACATTAGTAAAACCTTTATCTGTCTTATCTAATATGTATCCTTTAGGAGCGCCTATTATAAAAAGTGCTATTGCGGAAGAATGGATCTATAGTTTATACAGTGTCTTTGCTTAATTAGAACATTCTATAGGTAACCTTACTAGCTTTAATAGAGTATTAATTATAGTTTATTAAGAGTTTAAGACGGAGCTTGGTTATAAAGGGATATAGGTTATTTTAGTTTTTATTAAATATTAGAGGATTAGAGAGCTTTTTAGATTTTATAATAGATACTTAGTTCGTTATATATATAGGTTAAGCTACTATTACCAGTTCTATATTCTTATTTAATAGACTAGGTTTAGATACCATTATATTAATCTCATTTATAGGTGTTGTTATTAGGGTTTATAATATAAGTGCCTTAACATTACGGAGTTCTTCGCGGAGTGCTTCTATTAATTACTAGTACTAGGTTTCTAGTGCAGCCTACTACTAAGCTAAGGCGTCTATAAAGGACTGTTATATTATAGTTAACTGTTCCCTAACTAGGGTTATAATACTTATGGTTATTAAAAGGGATTTAGGTTCGTTTGCTATTTTAATAGTAGTTATTTTAACGTAACGTAATATAATAATAATAATAATAATAATAATAATAATAATAATAATTCATTGCTTAATGTTACGGACGCTTTAAGTACGGTGTTACGACTACTTAGAGAGGAGTCGGCGGAAGCTAGTTGGTTGATATAGGCACGGTCCAGAATGGATCCGGTGGAACCATGTGACGAGGAATGGTAAGCGAGTCACATGACGTTGTACGCAGTATACGAGGAGTACGCAGTGTACGCCACGTACAACACGTATAACAC
>Ga0307507_10013021_pt1 | contig 10171 bp, 9 predicted proteins | sample 7_EM_MG_FD_207223 | JGI IMG/M metagenome (GOLD analysis project Ga0307507, IMG submission 207223) | Populus trichocarpa ectomycorrhiza microbial communities from riparian zone in the Pacific Northwest, United States - 7_EM | ecosystem: Host-associated > Plants > Roots > Unclassified | place... | reverse complement strand
TTACAAATGAAATAAATGCCGTGGGACAATGAAATAGATGCCGTGAGTGAATGAAATAAAACTTGCCACAAATGAAATAAATGCCATGAGTGAATGAGATAAAACTTGCTACAAATGAAATAAATGCCGTGGGAGAATGAGATACATGCCACAAGTGAATGAAACAAATTCCGTGGGAGAATGAAATAGATGCCATGAGTGAATGAAATAAAATTTGCTAAAAATGAAATAGACACTGTGCAGGAATGAAATGGCATTCGAAATTAGGAATGAGATATTCGCCGTGAATGAAATGAAATTTATTTCATTTCATTTACGGTAGCTGATCAAGATGCCTCACGGCAACTGTCGAGAATACATGATGTAGATGGTAGCTACCAGTCAACCGTCACGAGTTAACAAGTTCTCGCCTAGTATCCAGGATCGCTCTCCAGGGAGGATCGCTGAACCCTGCATTTCATTAGGTAACACGAACGACAGTTATTCCGGGAAAACCCCGAAGATAGCCGACGAACAGAGCTATATCGTAAACAGTAACAGTGCCAGGAAACCCCTGAAGATAGCCGACGGTATCGAGCTATAAGTCGTAAAGTCATCGAGTCATCAGTCGTCAAGTTAACCGAGTCATAGTGAACTTAAGCTTAACAAAGCCCGCTACGCATAAAACCATAACAAAAGGTTCAAGCTTACCCAGTATAGAGGGGCGCATCAATGCACTCTACCAGTTTTAGAAACCGCACGTCATGCTGGAGCATTTGAAAGATCTCATTGCCCTCACCGAAAGTTATAACACGAGAATCAAGGAAGTCATCGAACTAATAGACGAGTTCAATAACAGGATAAAGGATATCCTCGCATTAGTCAAAGAACAGGAACACATTCAGTAAAACGTATCACAGTGGATATGCTAGGCGAAATCGTATGCCTCATTTGGAGATTTACCAACGAAGAGTTATTAGAAGCCTTAGAGCAACACCGACAAACACAGTTAAAGCGAAAATCAGAAGAAGACGCAGCATTGTCTTCTCCCAGTAGAAAGGAACCACGGCTAACCAAGGAAGGTTAGGCTATCGATCGTATAGAGCACCAGAGAGCTCTGAGTCAGAACAAGAACAATTTGAAAGCGCAGACGAGGAGAGCCCTCCTGCCACACAGACACCAGTAACAGGGACATCGACACCCGTACAAACTCCTATATCCCGAATATCAGGGCTAGGACCAGCATATCCATTTAGCAGAAGAGAATCACCATTTAGCGGAAGGGCAACACCAGCCTTCACACCGAGAGGATCACCGTTGATCACTAGAACACACAGCACCAGTGTGCAGCCGCTCATCGTACCAATACCCGTAGTAACACCTATAGACCTATCCAGTCTAGGTATCCCGCCAACCGACGAAGTAACCGAAATAGTAGAAAGATTTAACGTGTTCGCAGCAGAAGCGTTTAACCCTGAGACACCAGTAGAAATGTCAAATTTCCCAGCACAACCACTGACTGACAATGCGCCGCAGAACCCAGAACAGCCACCCCAGCAGCAGCAGCAGCCATTTAACCCATACCCCGCAGTGGACGGAAGAGAGAGAAGCCAACAACCGAAAGATTTTAACGGAGATGAATCCAAGTACAAGCTATGGATTCAAATGCGCAACGTTTTTCGACAGACCAGCTAGCAATATTGTTTGCTATATCGTATATGACAGAAGGAAGGGCAGCCGATTGGGCAAGCCATTACATCGACACGCATCAGACTGATGGAAAGTTTTTACCCACAGATACATGGGTCGAGTTCAAGAGACTCTTAGAGAAATCATTCGACATCAGGAAGACTAAGCAGAAGGCACAGACAGACTTCTCAGTCTTAAAACACAAACCAGGACACCTAGAGGAATACATCCTCGACTTTAGGACGCTAGCGCAACAAGCCGGATTCATCTTACAAGGAATAGAGAATCCCATGCTCGCAGTAGACTTTTTGAGAGGACTTCACCCAACGTTAAGAGTGAAGATAGTTCAGCAGAAGAATGCACCAACCACATTAGAAGAGATTATCGAAGATGCTAGGGCATTCGATCAATCATACTACCAGAGCATACAATGGAAAGACAGGATTACGGGATGGACACCCAGACCAGCGCCCCGTACCACCTTCATGCCACGTACCACATTTACCCTGCGAACCAGAGATCCAAACGCAATGGATATCGACAGTATAGAAATCAACAGACTGTCTATCGAAGAACGAGACAGATACATGAAAGAACGACTATGTTTCCGATGCGGAAAACCAGGACATATGTCACGAGACCACACGCCGAGCCAGACTACTTCCAGTAAAGGAAGTACTCCCAATTATAGTAAACCTGCCGCCGCCACCCCGTATAAGGCTATCATGCCGCCCAGTAAAGCGAAAGATGCCGCATGAAAAGTTCGTGCTATTATGTCAGAACTCAACAGCGAAGAATTAGAAGGAGCAAAGAACACCTTCATAGAAAGTATAGACGAAGAAGTAGTCGAAGAAGAACAGCAGGATTTTTAGTGCGAAGGCTGGCAACGACGACCAGACCTTCGAAAGAACCACCCATCAGAACTATTAGAATTCAAAGCGTACCAGGCAGAGACTCAAGGTCAATGATCATCGACGCTAAAATTTTAGATGGAAAGGAAATCGTCGAAACCAAAGCGCTAATAGATTCAGGCGCTCAAGGAGCATTTATAGATGAACGATTCGTGAAAGAGCACCGATTCCCGCTCTTAAGACTAAAGAAGGAGATACCAATCTCAAACGTTGACGAGACCCCAAATAGGAATGGACCTATCCGGTACATCACCCGATTCCCAGTAAAAATTGATGGAAACGTCATTTCCACCGAATTTTTTATCAGTCACTTAGGAAAGGAGAACATAATCCTCGGATTACCATGGTTAGAAAGAGTGAACCCCATAATCGATTGGTCAGAGAAGACCCTTAAAATCGATCCAGAACAAATTAAGAAACCAACCAAGGCGTTGGCTACGAACCGAATCATACAAGCCCTTAAGGTGGACCTAGTACGAAAGAAGATGAGATCAAGGGAAGCTTTCACAGAGGAACTGCGAAACCTTCACAATAGAAAGAAACCAGCAGTCACGATAGAGGAAGTACCCGATGAAGACGCAACCCCAAAGTTTGAAAGGTTGCCTGATACAGAGAAACCCATTCTCATCGCAGTAAACGAACTGCCAGATGACTACGAAGATATGCCGGCACTAGTACCGGACCCTGACGAGGAAGACGAGGAAGATGATTTAACAGAAGGAGATCTACTTATTGCCCATATCAGTGGAAATACGGCGAAAGCTATACCAGAACAGGAAGAAGTAAGGAACCTGTTGAATCAACCAATCCAGGTTGAAAACGACGAAATCGCGATCAGAGCTAAGACATCTGTATCACAGAGTCTAGTGCATGGAGCCAAAATAATCGAGAAGAGATCTTTTGAGGAACTAGTCCCAGAAGAGTATAGAGAGTACCGATCAGTTTTCGAGAAAACTGCATCCGAACGTTTCCCAGAAAGCTGTCCATGGGATCATAGAATTGATCTCAAACCAGACTTCGTACCAAAGAAAGCGAAGACATACCCGCTCAGTGTAGAAGAAGAGAAAGAAATGAACAAGTTTATAGACGACAACCTTAGGAAGGGATTCATACGGGAATCCACTTCACCACAAGCATCACCATTTTTCTTTGTATCAAAGAAAGACAGTAAAGCGCTTAGACCATGTCAGGACTACAGATACCTGAACGAGTCAACAGTCAAGAACACATATCCCCTACCGTCCATCGACGATCTACTCCAGAAGTTACATGGAGCAAAAACGTTTATGAAACTAGATATCCGATGGGGATATAATAATGTCCGAATTAAGGAAGGCGATGAATGGAAAGGTGCCTTCATCACCAAAAGAGGACTATACGAACCAACAGTGATGTTCTTTGGAATGTGCAATTCGCCTGCCACATTCCAATCTATGATGAACGATTACTTCGCCAATATGATAGCTCAGGGATGGCTCCTGATCTACATAGACGATATTCTCATATTTTCTGAGAATCCCAAAGATCATCATGAACAAACACTACAAGTGTTAAAGTGACTCAGAGACAAGGATTTATTCCTTAAACCGGAGAAATGCGTATTCAACACAGCAGAAGTAGAGTACTTAGGTTTCATCATGAAACCTAACGAGATATCAATGGACCCAACGAAGTTAGCAGGAATAGGAGAATGGGCTCCACCGAAAACAGTCAAGGGTGTCAGATCCTTTTTAGGATTCTGCAATTTTTATCGAAGGTTCATCGGCAAGTACGCGGAGACTGCCAAACCATTAAACGAACTCACAAAGAAGATGAAAATTTTCGAATGGTCCCAGGAATGTCAAACGGCCTTTGAAAATTTAAAGAAACGGTTCCTAGAAAGACCAATTCTAGTCATACCAGATCCGACGAAGCAGTTCTTCATAGAAGCTGACGCATTGAAATGGGCTACAGGCGCTGTCCTCAGACAACACAATAATAATGGAGAGCTTAAGCCATGTGGCTATATCTCTCACAGCCTCACACAGACAGAAAGGAACTACGATATATACGACAGAGAGATGCTTGCAATCTACCGAGCATTACGAACATGGAGACACTTCTTAGAAGGAAGTAAACACGAGGTCATAGTAATGTCAGATCACAAGAATCTGACTTATTTCCGAAAACCACAAGACCTCAGTCACCGACAAGCACGATGGGCCTTGTATCTGACAAGGTTCAATATAAAGTTAATGCATATGCCTGGATCGAGGATGATTCAGTCAGATGCTTTATCAAGACGTCCAGATCACGTACCAGAGAAAGACACCGACAATGAAAATGTCGTCTTATTGCCAGACAAATTATTCATCAAGCTAATCAACACAGAGCTGGCCAAATTAATAGAATCGGCAGCTGCCTCAGACGAATTTGTAAAAGATATGGACAAGGTCCTATCTACGAAGGGAGTTCCACCGATTAAGTCAAACTTATCGGATTGGAAAATAGAAGACAGAGTATTATATTATCAGGAACAATGCTATATTCCTGATAATCGCAAAGTACGAAAGATGATCGTCCAACAGATTCACGATTCCCCGATGACGGGACACCCAGGACGAGATTCTACCCTAGAAATGGTTCAGAGACACTATTGGTGGCCACGATTACGCCACTTCATATACGAATATGTTGCAGGTTGCGCCACCTGTCAACAGAACAAAGTTAACACACACCCGACACAACCGCCAGTACAGCCAATTAAATCAACGGCTACGAAACCATTCCAGATGATAACACAAGATTTTATCTCTGGATTACCTAAGACAGCACGAGGCTATGACCGTGTAATGGTCGTGGTAGACCATGGCCTTACGAAGGGGGTAATTTTCATCCCTTGCAGTAAAGAATTAACTGCACTTGAAGCCGCCGAACTCCATTTGGACCATACAGTCAAACGGTTCAGGCTACCCAAGATCATTATCTCCGATAGGGACCCTCTTTTCGTTTCAAAGACTTACAGGAGTCTTATGAAACTTTGCAAAATCAAACAACGAGTCAGTACCGCATATCATCCCCAGACAGATGGAGAAACAGAACGAGTCAATAGAGAACTCGAAACGTACCTCTGAGTCTTCTGTAAGCGCATTCCAGAAGACTGGGATAAACATCTCCCTATGGCAGAGTTCGCATACAACGGACGACCCCATTCAGTTACGAAACAGACCCCATTTTACCTCGTGTACGGAAGCGAACCCACTGGTTCCCAACGGCATTCCCAAAGACAAATGTCCCTGCAGTAGAAGAACGAGTCGCTAAGCTTCTAAAAGCAAGAAACGACGCTCGAGCCACCCATGAGCTGGCATGACAAGTTCAAATTAAATGATCCAAGAAGAATTCTCCTCCGTTCAATAAAGGAGACTTAGTATGGTTAGATGCGCGCAACCTCAATAGAGGATATCAGTTCCAGAAGATGGCATCCTTATGAGAAGGACCCTTCAAAATCACAGAAGTATTGGGACCGGTGACATACAAACTCCAGCTCCCAGTTCAATGGAAGATATACAATGTCATTCACAGCAATCGCCTCACCCCATATCGTGAAACCGACATTCACAGAAAGAATTTTCCTGAACCACCACCTGATCTCATCAATGGAGAAGAAGAATACGAAGTAGATTCAATCAAAGATCACAGGAAATGAGGCAGAAGCTATCAGTATTTGGTAGTATGGAAGGGATACTCCGACGAGACATGGGAACCAGAAAGCAACTTGAAGAATGCCTCCGAGGTTCTTCAAAGTTATAAAAGGAGGAAACGTCTGCAGTAAAATCTTCAGACAATCATCTAACACTCGCAACTAAGCCAACCAGCTTTTTCGAACTAACCTCCTCATTTTCTACCATGTCTTCCTTCAACTCCGCTTCTTTCACCACCACCACCATCTACTTCCGCAACCTCCTCAGGGAGGAAGAACACATCATTACCCTCATTGACCTCTGCCAGAACAACCCAACCCTCACCCTCGACCTCCAGCTCATCTTGGAGTCCGTAGCCAACGAGAAGAGGCTCGAAGAAATCACTGGGTATACCAAGCCCGTCTTTTCCATGTATAATATCACCATTACCACCATTGCCGCCGCTATTTGCCATGGCATCCTAGATGCCATTAGGAACTCGGGGAAGCTTCCCCTCATTCCCGTCAACACCCCCACCCGCTTCGCAGGACGAGGCATTGTAGATTATTTCCGTTATTACGACCTTACCTTCCACACTTATGGAAGATCCCACGCCTACCACATTAAGCAACAGTCACGACCATGCCACCGACCTGTTCAACGTTGCTCGAAGTGCAAGAAACCTGGCCACGTCCGTCGAGACTGTGGAAGGTACCAATGCGCAGGATGTCAGGAATGGGGACCCGGCCATACGACCCCCAATTGCCCCGTCAGAACGCAGGGGATGTGGGAGAAGAGCGAGGAGTGGGCCAGGGTAGCAGAAGAATGGGGGATGAATAAGAAGACCCGCCAGGAGAGATGGGCAGATGCTATTAGGACATGGGAAGGAGTCCCCAGTATCCCGAACGAAGACTGGACAGGGCCCAGGCCCCCCACTCCTCCACCATCTCCCCTCACTGACATCCCCGACCTTGTCAGCAAGTTCGGCAGCTCGTCGTCAGACTCCTCCCTTCTTTTCGTCATGGACTAATTCGATATCGGTGACATCGAATGTTAAACGGGGGGTAATGTTACAAACTTTTTCCTTATGATACGGACAGACAGTAGACACCCGCAGACACTTACATATTCCTAAGACATAGTCTAGACCATACTGGACAGACTCTAGATATGCATCCCACGACTCATTTCTATTTTCTTGACTCACTATTTAGATATATTTCTCCTGATTCATATGACTCCCTTAGACTTACTTAGACACAGTATGACTCTTATGACTCTACACAAGTCATGTAGACTCATACTTCTGACTCGTTTCTGACTCGTAGTTTACCCAGGCCCTCAGTATATAAGGAGGGCAGTTTCACTTGTATTCGGTAGCTTGAACCTAGGCAATACAAGCTTAGTTCACCCTCACGTCTCAGTTGGAACCCCCGTAAGCAAGTCCACCCTCGTACTCTAAGGTCTTTAAGGACTTAGAGCATCAGTATATCGTCTAACCATCGCGAGTTAACAAGTTCTCACCTAGTATCCAGGATCGCTCTCCAGGGAGGATCGCTGAACCCTGTGTTTCGTTAGGTAACATGAACGACAGTTATTCCGGGAAAACCCCGAAGATAGCCAACGAACAGAGCTATATCGTAAACAGTAACAGTGCCAGGAAACCCCTGAAGATAGCCGACGGTATCGAGCTATAAGTCGTAAAGTCATCGAGTCATCAGTCGTCAAGTTAACTGAGTCATAGTGAACTTAAGCTTAACAAAGCCCGCTATGCGTAAAACCGTAACAAATTTATTGGGAAATGTGTTGCAGGAGACAAGGAAATCCTTGACTTTGCTTTGTTTAAATGACACAATCTCTTTTTTGAGAACAATAGGTAAAAGCACATCATAATGGTGGTAAGTAGAGACATGTATGGCATTTATAAAATTCTGGAAAGATTTTTTGAAATTTTTATAGAGCTAAATCAAATAAATGAGAGAAAGGCATTGGAAGACTTGGAAGATTAGAAACTCACAAAGACAATTTTCCAGAGCAATATTGACAAGTACATGTTTTTGATCTTTGATTTTAAGATGAGAGGCCTCCTCAATGGCAGTTTTAATGTTTTTCACATCAGCAAACAAGTTGAACTTTTGAATAGCTAATTTGAAGGAGGCAGAGGTTGCTGAAGGCTTCTGTTTCCACAGAAAATATGAGTGCTCTGAAATGATAGCTGTGGCTGAGCAGTAAAATAGTAGTTATGATGAGGTGGTCAGAAATGGAAGTACACATACTAATACATAGGAAGGCAATGTCCTCAAAGGTTTGAGTATGGCCAATCTAAGTAGAATTATGTTGTGATCAGAATACTGAATAGCATTTACAAAGTGAAGATTTACAAATGGCCAGTCTGTATAACTGAGAACATCCTCTACCTAGAAATAGTGATTGTTTCAGTTGATGCAAATTAATTGCTATTTTTAGAAAAAGAGGAAAATTAGAAGAAGAAAAAAACTTACAGCCTATTTAAAGAAGTACAGTGGCATAAAATATTTTGCTAAAAATACTATAACTGAACTCACAATCTCATCATTCTTAGCAAAAAAAAAAGAAGAAGAAGGCTGAGACTTACACACTATTTAAAACATGGGCCATGCTCTTGTCAGCAACAAGTAGGAAAGGCCAGCCAGATGCTGACTTACATGCTATTCAAAACCCAGAGCATGCTCTTGTCAGCAACAAGCAGGAAGGGCCAGCCAGATGCTGACTTACATGCTGTTCAAAACCCAGAGCATGCTCTTGTCAGCAACAAGCAGGAAGGGCCAGCCAAATGCTGACTTACATGCTGTTCAAAACCCAGAGCATGCTCTTGTCAGCAACAAGGAGGAAGGGCCAGCCAAATGCTGACTTACAAGCTGTTCAAAACCCAGAGCATGCTCTTGTCAGCAACAAGGAGGAAGGGCCAGCTAGATGCTGACTTACATCCTGTTCAAAACCCAGAGCATGCTCTTGTCAGCAACAAGCAGGAAGGGCCAGTCAGATGCTGACTTACATCCTGTTCAAAACCCAGAGCATGCTCTTGTCAGCAACAAGCAGGAAGGGCCAGCCAGATGCTGACTTACAACCTGTTCAAAACCCAGAGCATGCTCTTGTCAGCAACAAGCAGAAAGGGCCAGCCAGATGCTGACTTACATGCTGTTCAAAACCCAGAGCATGCTCTTGTCAGCAACAAGCAGGAAGGGCCAGCCAGATGCTGACTTACAACCTGTTCAAAACCCAGAGCATGCTCTTGTCAGCAACAAGCAGGAAGGGCCAGCCAGATGCTGACTTACATCCTGTTCAAAACCCCAAGCATGCTCTTGTCAGCAACAAGCAGGAAGGGCCAGCCAGATGCTGACTTACATCCTGTTCAAAACCCAGAGCATGCTCTTGTCAGCAACAAGCAGGAAGGGCCAGTCAGATGCTGACTTACAAGCTGTTCAAAACCCAGAGCGTGCTCTTGTCAGCAACAAGCAGGAAGGGCCAGCCAGATGCTGACTTACAAACTGTTCAAAACCCAGAGCCTCCTCTTGTCAGCAACAAGCAGGAAGGGCCAGCCAGATGCTGACTTACATTCTGTTCAAAACCCAGAGCCTCCTCTTGTCAGCAACAAGCAGGAAGGGCCAGCCAGATGCTGACTTACAGGCTGTTTAAAACCCAGAACATCCTCTTGTCAGCAACAAGGAGGAAGGGCAGCCAGATGCTGACTTACATGCTGTTCAAAACCCAGAGCATCCTCTTGTCAGCAACAAGGAGGAAGGGCCAGCCAGATGCTGACTTACATCCTGTTCAAAACCCAGAGCATCCTCTTGTCAGCAACAAGCAGGAAGGGCCAGCCAGATGCTGACTTACAAGCTGTTCAAAACCCAGAGCATCCTCTTGTCAGCAACAAGCAGGAAGGGCCAGCCAGAT
>Ga0307507_10013020_pt1 | contig 10172 bp, 6 predicted proteins | sample 7_EM_MG_FD_207223 | JGI IMG/M metagenome (GOLD analysis project Ga0307507, IMG submission 207223) | Populus trichocarpa ectomycorrhiza microbial communities from riparian zone in the Pacific Northwest, United States - 7_EM | ecosystem: Host-associated > Plants > Roots > Unclassified | place... | reverse complement strand
CCACGGGGCCCACGCCGTATCGGTCGTCCGGAACATCTCGTCCCGGGCCCGCGAGTAGTCGTACCAGCGGCTGTACGACTTGAGATCCATGTCGGAGAGCTTCCAGATCTTGCGCGGGTCGTTGATCCGGCTCTCCAGCCGCCGGGTCTGCTCGTCGGCGCTGACCTCGAGCCAGTACTTGACCAGGATCACCCCGGACTCGACGATCGCCCGTTCGACCTCGGGCACCAAGCGCAGGAACTGGTCGGACTGCTCGGGCGTGCAGAAGCCCAGGACCCGCTCCACCCCGGCCCGGTTGTACCAGCTGCGGTCGAAGATCACGACGTCGCCGGCGCCGGGCAGGTGCGGCACGTAGCGCTGCAGGTACATCTGCGACTTCTCGCGGTCGGTGGGCGCCGGCAGCGCGATCACCCGGAAGGTGCGCGGGCTGACCCGCTCGGTGATCGCCTTGATCGTGCCGCCCTTGCCGGCCGTGTCCCGCCCCTCGAAGAGCACGCACACCTTGGCGCCGCTCCCCTTGACCCACTGCTGCATGGCCACGAGCTCGCCGTGCAGCCGGCGCAGCTCGTGCTCGTACTCCTTGGTCTTCATCCGCGGCAGTGGCTGCGCCGCGTCGGGGGCGGCGTCGGCAAGCTTGTGTTTGGCCATCTCGCCACCGTCGCACGGGCCTTCCGCAGGTGAGTCACCCCCAGCGGATAGTTCGCGCGCGGCATCATGAGCGCATGTCGACCGCCATGACCTACGCCGAGTTCGCGGCCCGCGAAGCTCATGACGTCTCCCCGGCGTACGAAAGGCTCTCGGTTGCGGTTTCTCGCGACCGCGAGATGATCGCCCGCCTGGACACCCTCCCGCCCGCCAAGCGTCAGCCGAATCTGCTGTTCGCGGCCGTGCGGTTCCTGGACGGCCCGGTCACCGACCCGGGGGCGTTCCTCGCCTTCGCCGCCGGGCGCTGGCCGGAGGTCGCGGCCGAGATGCTCGCGCGGGCCACCCAGACCAACGAGGTCGGCCGCTGCGCGCTGCTGCTGCCGGTGCTCGCCGAGCTGCCGCAGCCGCTCGCGCTGCTGGAGATCGGCGCCTCGGCCGGCCTCAACCTCTTCCCGGACCGCTACGCCTACCGCTACACCGACGGGCGGCCGGGCGAGGGCCGGACCGGCGAAGGCAAGCCCGGCAACGCCCGGCCCGGCGAAGGCAAGCCCGGCAACGCCCGGCCCGGCGAAGGCAAGCCCGGCAACGCCCAGCCCGGCGAAGGCCAGCCCGGCGAAGGCCAGCCCGGCGACGCCCGATCGGGTGGCGACCGGGCTGCAGACGTACGCCTGGGCGACGGTGACCCGATCCTCGACTGCGTGCTGACCGGCCGCGAGCCGCCCGCGAAGCTGCCCGAGGTGGTTTGGCGGGCCGGCCTCGATCTGCACCCGCGCGACATCGCCGACCCGGCCGACCGGCGCTGGCTCGAGTCGCTGATCTGGCCCGAGCACGAGCACCGCCGCGAGCGACTGAAGGCGGCCGCGCTCGTCGCCGCCGCCGACCCCCCGCTGCTGCTCACCGGCGACCTGGTCGACGATCTGCCGGCGCTGGCCGAGCGCGCGCCCAAGGACGCCACCCTCGTCGTCTTCCACACCTCGGTGCTCTACCAGGTGCCGGAGCCGCGTCGGAAAACCTTTGTCGATCTCGTACGCCGTCTGCCTGGTCATTGGGTCGCGGTGGAGAATCCGACCATTTTCGAGTACGACGACCTGCCGAACCCGCCGGACCAGACGCTGCACAACGTGCTGGCCCTGGATGGCCGGCCGCTCGCCTGGTGCCGCCCGCACGGCCAGGGCATGGCCTGGTTCTAGGCCTGCTCGATTTCTGGGCCGGCTCGTTCCGCGGCTCGTGTCCGGTTGCTATTTTGCCCCTTGTGGACGGTCTTGACGGGCGGTGGCCGGCGTGACCGGGCGGCCGAGAGCGCATGGCCACGGCGGCGGCGATGACGGTGGCTCGCCGCCGGGTGGTCACGGTCACGACGAAGGCGGCGGCGCGCCGCGGCCGCACGGCGGCGCCGGCAGCGTCGCGCAGGCCGAAGGCACGGTCACCACGGCCGTGCACGCGGGGCGGCCGGGCGGTGGCGGCGGTACGCCCGGCACCACCACCGGCGGCGGCCCTCCGGCCCACCCGCCCCGGCCCATCGACCCTGCGGAAGCCAGGGTCATGGACGTCTACCACCGGCTCGGCGACGAGCCGCCCGAGTTCGACATCGCCGCGAACGACGCCGCCCACGGAGGTGTCGGCGCGCACACCGAGGACCGGCACGGCCCCAATGTCCCGCTGCAGCGGGATCCGAATCCCCAGAGCGGCAACCGGACGGTCGAGGGACGCATCTACGGCGACCCGCCCTGGCCCAACGCGCAAAACATGTCATACCGGTGGACCGACCCGGGCACCATGAACCGCACCGTCAACGGCTACATCCGGGACAACTGGGACAGCATCCGCAGTGACCTGGCGCTCGACGGCGAGCATGAGGGCCGGATCGTCTCCGGGAACGCCGTGGGCCAGGGCTACTACAACCCCGGGATGTACGGCGCCGGGCCGCGCTCCTCGACCTACAGCGTCACCAGCCTGGCGAAGGTCCGCATCAAGCTCGTACCGGGCTCCGACCCGCCGATACCCTACATTGTCACGACCTTCCCGTCCGGATCCTGAAGGTGGCAGCCGTGTCCGAGCTTCCCGAACCTCTCCGCGCACGCATGCGGGAGCAGAACGCGGCGCCCCCCATCGACGTCGTGCGCGACTTCCTGGGCTTCAAGGTCGCCGACGCGGAGAGCCTGGACGAGATCCGCGCCGATCTGCGGCAGACGGCGCAGGTCAGCACCCGCAAACTGCGGCGCGAGCTGGCCGCCTTCGAGGCCGTGCTGGCCGATCCGCCACCGGTGCCCGGCGCGCTCGCGCGGATGGTCGCGTGGGAGGGCAACTGGGTGCTCGACGATCCATCGGATGCGGCCGCCGCCCGGTTCCTGGGCGATTTGGCCCGGATGCTGCGAGAAGTCCTCGACGAGGTGAGCTGAAAGTCATGCCTAGCCGCTTCGGTGCCGACCGCGCGTGGGGCGAGCGCGCGGCCCGGCCGTTGCGGCTGGTCGCCGGGCCGGACGCGCAGCCGACCGAGGAAGAGCTGGCGGCGCTGCGAGCCGGGCTGATGCGGCGGGACGAGCCGGTCGCCGCGCTTCTGGAGGCCGTCGGGGTCAAGGAACTGCGCCGGGCCGAGTCGCCCGAGGTGCGGGACTTCGTCAAGAGCCTGCACGATCGGCCCTCGTGGGTCGACGATCTGCTGCTCGAGCGCGGCGCGCGGGCCTGCCGCGAGTACGGCATGGACGCCGGGCTCGTGCTGGCCTACGGCTCCCTCCTCGGCGGGTATCGCACGGCCGCGGCGCTCGAGCCGCTGGTGCGTACCGGGCGGCTCACCGGGAGCGAGACGCTGCGCCGGATCCGGGAGACGTCGGTCTGGTGGCGGGCGGTGACCGCGCCGGGTGGCCTGGCGCCCGACGGCGAGGGCTTCCGGCTGACCCTGCACGTGCGGTTCATGCACGCGATGGTCAACGCCAAGCTGGAGGCGGACCCGTCCTGGGAGTGGGGCAAGCGGGGCGTGCCGGTCAACCAGTACGACCTGGCCTCGACCTTGGGCGTGTTCAGCACCAGCTTCCTGCTTCACTTGCGCCTTTTGGGGGTACGCGTGACGCGGGCCGACGCCCACGCGGTAATGCACCTCTGGTCCTATGTCGGCTGGCTGATGGGCGTGGACGACGAGTGGCTCCCGCACGACGAACGCCGCGGGCGCCGGCTGCTGTACCACTTCCTGGCCTACGACCCGCCGCCCGACCGGAACAGCGTGGGGCTCGCGCACGCGCTGATCCACATGTACGACGACGTGCCCGGCTGGCGCGGCCGCTGGGAGCGGGAGCGGGCGCTGTCGGTGAGCACCTGGCTGCTCGGCCGCCGGGCGATGAGCGATCTAGGGCTGCCGTACCGCCTGCCGTGGTACGGACTCGCTCGGGTGGCGGCGAATCTGCTGGTCAGTCAGGGGCTCGGGCGACTGCCCGGCGGCCGGTCGATGTTGCTGGCCCGCGGGGAACGGCAGGCCAGGGCACAGTTCGCGCGCTGGGGCGAAAAGCTGTCGTAAGCCCGCCCAGCGCGACGCGCGCCTGTCACCTCCCGGACCAATCGGTTACATCGGACCACCTCCTCACTAAACTTTGATCGTCGCGCGCGCCGCTTCCGTCGTACCCCTCGGGGCCGGGCGGGGTCGGCCGCACTGCTTATCGGGAATCCCTCGTTCCCCGCAGCACGCCTTGCCACCCCGGTTCGCGCCGAGGTTCCTTGACAGCGACGGACACAGGAACCGTGGGGGTATCACAGCCATGAACAGCCAGGTCAGATTCGACACGATCGTCATCGGCTCCGGGTTCGGCGGCTCGGTGATGACCTACCGGCTCAGCCGCGCCGGCCAGGAGGTTTGCCTCCTGGAACGCGGCAAGGCCTATCCACCGGGATCGTTCGAGCGCAGTCCGGCCGGGCTCGGGCGCGCCATCTGGAGCCCGGACGAGCACAAGCACGGCCTCTTCGACATCTGGGCCTTCCGCGGCATCGACGCCGTGGTCTCCAGCGGCCTCGGCGGCGGCTCGCTGATCTACGCGAACGTCCTGCTCCGCAAGCCGCCCGACTGGTTCGTACACAGCTCGAACGGCGGGGAGGACTGGCCGATCAGCTACCGCGAGCTGCTGCCGCACTATCAGAGCGTCGAGCGGATCATGGGGGTCACGGCCTACCCGCACAACGATCCGGACTACGCGATTCCGAAGGTGACCGCGTTCCGGCAGGCCGTCAACGAATCGGAGCTGCACGGGTCGAACCTGCACTGGGTGCCGGCGCGGCTGGCGGTCAGCTTCGCGAACGGGTACACGACGGCCCACCCGGGTGAGCCGATCACGGCGCCCAGCTTCGGCAACGTCCACGATCGGCCGGGGCGGCCGCCGACCGTGCGGCTCACCTGCCGGCTGTGCGGCGAGTGCGACATCGGCTGCAACTACGGCAGCAAGAACTCGCTGGATCACACGTACCTGTCGCTGGCCCGGAACAAGGCCGAGATCCGGGTGCTCTCCGAGGTCCGGGACATCGTGTACGAGAACGGCGAGTACGTCGTGCGCTACGTGCAGCACCACCCCGAGGGCGACGGCGAGCCGACTCCGCGCGAGGTCCGGGCCAAGCGGGTCGTGCTCGCCGCGGGCGCGCTCGGCTCCACCTACCTGCTGCTGCGCAACGCTGGGAACCTGCCGGGTCTCGCCCAGCCCCTGCCGCTGGACGCCGACCGCGGCCCCGTCGTCACGGGCGCGGCCGAGGTTCCGCTCGACCCCCGCGATCCCCGTGGGCGCGGGTACTACATCGAGGACGGCGGTTATCCGGCGTTCGTCGACTGGCTCGCCGAGGGCGTCGGATTCGGCCTCCCCGGGCGTACGGCCAGATTTGCCTTCAAAAGGTTTTTGGCCCGGGTCTTCGCCGACCCGGACTCGTCGATCGGCGCCGATTTCGCCAAGCTGATCGGCCCGGCGACGCTGACCTCCAGCTCGCTGCCGCTGCTCGGGATGGGTCGCGACGTGCCGGACGGCACGATGTACCTGCGCGGGCGGAAGAACGACTACCTCGGCATCAACTGGAACCGGCGGTCGTCCCGCGAGTACTACCGGGGCATGCGGGACGCGCTGCGGCAGATCAGCGACCGGCTGGGCGCGACCTATCGGGACACCCCACAGTGGCGGTACCTGCGGCGGATCACCACCGTGCACCCGCTCGGCGGCTCGCCGATGGGCCGCGACCCGGAGCACGGGGTGGTCGACCGGTTCGGCCAAGCCTTCGGGCAGGACGGGCTGTTCGTGGTGGACGGCTCGGCGATGCCGGGCGCGGTCGGGCCCAACCCGAGCCTGACCATCGCCGCGTTCGCCGACTGGTCGGCGGAGGCGATCATCGCGGGCGCGACCAAGCGCTGACGAGTCACTGAGTCGAGGGCGCGACCAAGTGCTGACGCGTCACTGAGTCGAGGGCGTGACCAAGTGCTGACGCGTCACTGAGTGAGGATCTGCCGGGCGAGCTCGGTCCGCGACCGGACCCCGATCTTCCGGTAGATCCGGCTCAGGTGGAACTCGACGGTCTTCTCGCTGAGGAAAAGCTTGCGGGCCGTCTCCCGGTTGCTCAGCCCGCCCGCCACCGACATCGCGATCTGCAGCTCCTGCGGGGTCAGCTGCGCCACCAGCCCCTCGGCCGTGGGGACCACCCGCTCGCCGGCGGCGCGCAGCTCCTGCTTGGCGCGGCTGGTCCACACGCCGGCGTCCATCCGGGTGAAGGCGTCGAACGCGGCCCGCAGATGCCGGCGCGCCTCGACCCGGCGGCCGGAGCGGCGCAGCCGCTCGCCGTAGCAGAGCGCGGTGCGGGCCCGGGCCAGCGCGTTCGGGGCCGCATCGTGCATCCGGTACGCCGCGGCGAACAGCTCGTCGTAGTCCTCGGCCGCGTCGAGCCCCCGGCAGCGCATGGCCAGCGCCGCCACGGCCGGGAACTCGTCCTGCCGGCTCAGCGTGCCGACCTGCTCGGCCAGTTCCGGCGCCAGCGGCCGCCCGGCCCGCAGATAGGCCTCGACCAGGTCGAACGCGGTCGGCCGGCCCAGCATGATCGGCCCGGTCTCGCGCAGGCCGGCCCGGTTGACCGGCTCCAGCTGGTCGATCGCCTCCTGATAGCGGCCCAGGCTCAGGGCCAGCAGGCCGAGCGAGTCCTGGATCGTGGCCGGGTACTCGATCTCCAGCCGCCGGGCGGTCTCGGTCACCGCGGCCAAGCGCTCTAGGCACTCCTCCTCCCGGCCGCGCATCGCCGCGATGTAGGCCAGGCACCCGCCGTTGAAGTACCGCCACAGGTGCTCGCCGGTCTCGTCGGCGATCTCCACCGCTTCCGAGGCCTGCGCGCTGGCCACGCTGAACCGGCCGGTGCGGGCGCGCACGTACGACCAGCCGTAGAGCACGCACGGCAGCAGGCCGAGCGCGACGCTGCGCCGGGCCTCGTCCTCGACGTGCCGCAGCAGCGCCTCGGCCCGCTCGACCTGCCCGGTCCACAGCAGGGCGAGCGCGGCGAAGACCGCGTACTCGGGGTCGACCGTAGCGATGTTGGTCTCCGCGATGGCGGCCGCGTTGTCCAGCACCCGGCTGCTCTCCGAGGTGGGCGTCAGGTGGAAGAGGGCGGTGCCGAGGATCAGCTGGGAGATGAGGTCGGCCGAGCTGCCCGGCGGCGGCACCCGGTCGCAGGCCCGGCGCGCCATGTCCAGCGACTCCAGCACCCGGCCGGCCAGGAGCGCGGCGAAGGCGGACTCGGCGAGCAGGGACGTCGCCTCGATCGCGTCGGCGGCCGACTGCTCGCCGGCCTCCTCCCGCGCCTGCCGGTCGAGCAGCTCCGAGCCTTCGGCGAGCATCGTCACCGCCTGGCGTACCTGGCCGTGGAACAGGTGGATGCGGCCGAGCGTGTGGATCAGCTCGGCGCGCAGGCGGGTCTCGGTGGCGATGTCGAGGGCGACCTCCAGGTACCGCATGGCCGCCTCGACCTGCCCGGCCACCCGGGCGTTCTCGGCGGCGCCGCGCAGCCGGGCGGCCCGCGGCTCGGCCTTCTCGGTCAGCGCGGCCGCCCGGGCGAGCGCGGCCGCCGCGGCCGCGTACCCGCCGCGGCGCCGGGCGTTCGCGGCGGCGGCCTCCAACGCGTGCGTCGCCTCCTCGTCCCGGCCGGTCGCGGCGTGCGCCAGGTGCCAGGCCCGCCGGTCGGCGTCCTCGGGGCCGTCCAGCGCGCCGGCCACCGCGCGGTGGGCCGCCCGGCGCTCGGCGTCGGTGGTCAGCGCGAACACCGTCGACGGGATCAGCGGATGCCGGAACTGCACGCGGGCGTCGTCGACCCGGATCAGGCCGGCCTTCTCCGCCTGGTCGAACAGGTCGTCCCGCTCGCCGAGCTCGGCCGCCGCGCGCAGCAGTACCCGCAGGTCGGCGGCCGGTTCGGCGGCGGCCACCAGCAGGCCGACCCGGGCCGCGCCGCCCAGCGCCCGGATGCGCTCGGCGAACAGCTCCTCCGCCGCCAGGCCGGCCGGCAGCGGCTCGGGCACCGGCGCGGCGCCGGACCGCTGCGCGGAGCTGAGCTGGGCCGCCACCTCGCGCATGGCGAGCGGGTTGCCGCCGGTCTGCCGGGCCAGCTGCTCGACCACCGGCGCGATCGCCGGCGTGCCGGCCTCGTCGAGCAGCCGGACGGCGTCGCCGACGATCAGCCCGCCCAGATTGATCACCTGGAACGGACGTACGTCCAAGGAGGTGCGTGCCCCGGAGCGCTCCGCCATGATCAGGCCGACCGGGTCGGCCTGCAGCCGGCGCGCGGTGAACGACAGCGCCTCGACCGTGGGCACGTCGAGCCAGTGCAGGTCGTCGACGCAGATCAGCATCGGCTGCCGTGCCGACGCCGTGGTGATCAGGCCGAAGGTCGCCGCGTACGTGGCGAAGCGGTTGTCCGGCGCGCCCGGCGCGAGCGCCAGCGCGGCCTTGAGCGCCGCCTGCTGACCCTCGGGCAAGCCCGGCAGGAACTCCAGCAGCGGCTGAAGCAGCGCGTGCAGCCCGGCGAACGGCAGGTCGGTCTCGGTCGGCGTGCCGGTGACCGAGAGGACTAGCATGCCGGTGGCCTGACTGCAGGCGAACTCGGTCAGCGAGGTCTTGCCGATCCCGGGCTCGCCCCGGATCACCAGCACCTGGCTGCGGCGCTCCTCCCGGACCGTCTCCAGCAGATGCAGAAGGGCACGGCACTCGATGGCCCGCCCGACGAGCCCGGCGGTCGTCATCGCCGGACCAGCGCGTCTCGGGCGGCGACGTAGCCCATCCGGCCGAGCAGGCGGGCGACCGCGAACCGGCGGCGCCACGGCAGCGACCGCACCCGCGAGCCGCCAGCCCGCCGCCATCCGTCGCCCGGCTGGTACGCCTCGTACGCGGCGCGGGTGGCCTTGTCGGTGGCGTCGGCGGGCAGGCCGTACCGCTCCAGCCGGCGCTGGTCCAGCCAGGCGAGCACCGCGGAGTAGCCCAGGTCGAAGTCGCTCTGCCGGAGGTCTGGGTCGAGCAGGCCGCCGAAACGGAACAGGAAGTCGCCGGCCAGCGCCCGGCTCGCCCCGACCTCGCGGACGCCGGGCACCAGGTCGGGCGTGATCAGCTCGATCGGCGACTCCTGTCGGGACACCACGCCGGCGGCCCGGGCGAGCGCGTCGGCGATCACCGCGTCGTCGCCGGCGGGGGCGCCACCCAGCTCGGACACCGCCCGCCCCAACGCGGCCCGGACCTCCTCGCGGCTGCGCTCGTCCAGGCCTTCGAGGTGGCGGGTGAGCACCTCGACGGCTCGACAGCGCTCGTTGACCTCGTGGGACTCCCGGACGTCGTCGAGGATGGACTGGGCGTCCATGATCTGCACGCTTCGGCGCAGCGTCGCGAGCCAGGTCGGCGGGGTGGCCGGGTCGGCCCAGGCCCGCCCGGCGGAGACCGCGATCGGGAGCGGCTCGAGCACGACGTGCACCCGCCGGTCGTTGGGACGCGCCGTCGCCAGGCGCATCGTCCGGCCGAGCGGCTTGCGCTTGAGCAGGCTGCCATCCGCGTACCAGAAAGCCTTGGTCTCCGGGAAGTTTTGCACGCCCGCCGCCCGGTAGCTGCCCTCATCGGCGGCCCGCGAGACGACCCGGGGCAGGAACCCGACCGGATTGGCGGCGGAGGCCAGTACGAGTTCCAGCATGGACACGCCTTCGGAGGTGCGGAACCGGGTGCCGCCGGGCGCCGGCTCCGCGGTGAACTCACCCCAGTCGAGGTACGTGACGATCGGCTCGTCGGCGACGGGCAGGCGGTAGGCGAGCCCGCGCAGGTTGGTCAGCGCCACCGAGACCTCGATCGGCACCGACTGCCGGCGGCCGGTCGGCCGGCCCGGGGCGTGCAGGAACGTGTCGGCGAGGCGCTCCAGGGACTCCCCGGAGAGCGGCGCGCGACCGGACGCCGCGCGCAGGAGCGCCGGGAGCGAGGCCTCCTCGACCCAGGCGCGCCGCAGCAGGTCCACCGGGTCGAGCCCTTCCAGCAGCGCCCGGACGACCAGCACGCTGGTCAGCGAGC
>Ga0307507_10013019_pt1 | contig 10172 bp, 3 predicted proteins | sample 7_EM_MG_FD_207223 | JGI IMG/M metagenome (GOLD analysis project Ga0307507, IMG submission 207223) | Populus trichocarpa ectomycorrhiza microbial communities from riparian zone in the Pacific Northwest, United States - 7_EM | ecosystem: Host-associated > Plants > Roots > Unclassified | place... | reverse complement strand
GTCATTAGATGCGTTTCGACGTTCTCTTCCTTCATGGGCGATGCATGTATTGTGATCATGTCTAGTTTAGCACCAATTTGATTTCCCCCATTCATTTCTCTCTCATTTGCCTCGGTTTAGGTGCTGCTTATGAAAAAATCACAGCAGCCCTTAAATTTCTTTTCTCTTCAAATTTAGTCTATGTTTTACTTGTTTTATTTTGAAAAATCACTTCAAATTGAAAAGTTTTTTCAATTTTATCCTCCTTTAGTTTTTCATCGCTCAAATTTGATCTTTTTTTTTTTTGAGATGACTTAGAAACTTTATTTATTTCTTGCGATTTCATTCTTATTCTTTTTTTTTTTTCATGTTTGGTTTTCATTCCTTTTAATCCTTAGAGATTTTATTAGGCTCGAAAGCCTCACCAGAGAGTCGTGTTGGTTCAAGACTGCACTGGAGAGGTAGGAGATTCGAAATTAATCCCTAGAGATTTTGTGAGGCCTCGAAACCCCACTGCAGTTATACAGATAAGAGAATTGTATGGTAGGGATACAATTATTTTATTTTAAAAATAAACTTACTTCCTATTAAGAATAATGCATCTTGAGTTAATTTGTTGGGCTTTAGGGAGTCCGAAGAGTTTGGCGTGGAACAACAAGATTGATAATTGAGTTCCATCCTGTGGTAGCCAGAGGGAGCGTTTCTAGAGTACCGACTAGATGCACGAGTATCGCCATGACGTTAGCAACCCCTAGAAGGACTTGACGAGTGTGGAGGTAAAATAATCTCCTAGTGATAATTTTGCCTAGGCTTTTTTTGATAGTGTAATTACATATGAGCGCCGGGAGCAGCAAGTGACAATGATGTTGTGGTCAAATGTAAATTCATCACGCGCTCTAGCCTAGATGTGTCATGGTGATGTGCCATGAAATAACCTAGAAATGTTAAAAACAAAGCTTAGAAAGAAACTGATGGTTTTTTTGACTAGTTTCCCACAAACGACGCTAATTGATGATGTCCTAAAAAATTCAAGTAGCTTAGTAATAAAGTTTATGTTTTGGATAATCGGTTAATCACTTAGAAATCCGATCTATTTTTCCTAGTCAATATGGCTGACAGCCTAAAGTGAGAAACCAAGATGACTGGTAGCTAGTACATAGTGACCGGTACATGGTAAGCTAAGGTAGCTAGTAGGTCAAGAACTTGTTTAAGGTCCTCTATGGTAGATATAAAACTCTCATATATTTAAGTAAGTATCGTTGTAGTGAGAGAGAGAGAATGCAATGATATTACAAAGAGGCAAACTCTAAAAATATACATGCAGTAGATAATGAAGATTATGAACCTGATGCTTAAATGATTCATGAGATATTTATAATTCATAAATTTTATTTTTTTTATGAAAAAAAGATTGAAGAGTTATTTCACTTTTATAAATTAATGTAATATTTTAAGTTATATTTCATATAAAATAATATATATTGAATCAATATAAATTTCTTAGAGATATATGTGGGGGTACTAAAAAATTCTTAAAGAAATGTTGCTTAAGCCCCCGTTGGAGGCAGAAAATAAGCCCTAGTGCACTGCCTAATCCCAGCGTTAGGATGCGACCGAAATAGCATTGTGCGAAATGAAAAGAATCCGTGATAACTTGAACTCACAAAGGACATGTCGTTATAACTCGGAAAGACTGACCTTAAAATGCTTTTTGTTGCAGTACTGTGACTCACCTTTAAAGAATCATACTATATTTATATTTTATTTTGCCCCCTAAGGTTTCCAGAGTTCCTGAATTCCCCCCTACACTTTTTTCTTTCAATTGTGTCCCTATAAGATAATATATAATTAAATATATTTACACACTATACTTTTGTCCAAATTATAAATGAAATTTTTTGTAATTGAATTTTAATTTTAATTTTAGGAAAATTATCCTAATCAGTATTGCTCATTCAATAAATTTGCAAAAAAAAAAAAATAATAATAATTCACTTGAATTTTTATTTGCTAATTATGTTAATTTTTAGATTGAATGTGGTGTATAATAGGTTTAGATTTTGGTGAAACAAGTTTTATGAATTTTAATATGATTGAAGGATAGATGTTTCATTAAGAATTCTATTAGATGTTTCATTTTAATTGATGTAGTGTGTGTTTGGTATTATGGTGTAAGATAATTTTAAAAAATATATTTTACTTGAAAAAATATTAAAATAATTTTTTATTTATTTTTGAGACAACATATTAAAATTATTAAAAAAACACTAAAAAATACATCGATTTGATTTTTTTCAAGTGAATGAACCCTACCATAAAAGTTAACACACTTCCAAATACTCGCAAAGAATTAAAAGAATTGAAACTTTCGGGAAAGTTTTAGGGAGCTAATTGATACAAAACTAAGGTTTAGGGAAGAAATTGAAAAGCCTCCCAAACCTTCGGGGGGGAAATTAAATGGATGTGAAAGCCTGAATTTCAGACTAGTATTTCATGCCTGTACAAGCCTCATATGGCCTGTCAAAGGTAGGCAAGTACTTTAGACGCTGAACCATTTCTTACATCACGCTACTTGTGTTAAAGCCCAAAAAAGGGAAAGAACATAATTTCCCTTGAAGAAACTGCTGGATTCCCTTCACTCTCTTGGCAATGCTAACAAGATTTCCTTTATCAGTATTAATATCACTCTCATTAACACTCAGGTACCTTGCGTGTGTGTGTGTGTTTGTTGAGACTTAGTAGTGTCCTCATTAAGGCTTCGAAGAATTTACGATGAGAAACGAAGTACTGGTTTTGCCATGTCTCTTGTTGCTGCATTGTTATGTAGGTATGTTTTCTTCCTTGTTTTTGTAGTTTTTGCCTTGGTTTTGCTTGTTTCTGGTTAGTTCTTGTTATGGGTTTGGCTTGTTGGGCTCCTGTTGAATTTCATCTTGGCTTCCATGATGTAGGTTGGAGTAGCTAGTATCCTCTCTCTTTGGTACTAACTTGATAAAAATGTACTGTTTTAGTATAATTTTCCTCTTTTTTGGCTGGTGGCCCAGGTTAGCTTCAAGATTCCTTTCTTTAGAGCCTGATTACCAGAATGCTTAGAGGATGGCAATGGTGTCTGTCCACATTTTGACTGTTTATCCAAACTTACAGTTTCAAACAATGTCCCTAGCTAACTCTCTGTGTTTTTGCCTTTTGGTTTTTCTAGATTTCCCATGTCCCAAGCCCATATAAGCATTTTTAATCTAGTTTTATGTGTTTCAAGATACCAGCTACCAAGGAAACACACTTTCTTGAGAACCACAGGGGAGACATCAAACAAAAAAGAGTGTGCAGAAACACTTTGCTTCCTATGCGTGTCTTAGTTGATGCTGTAGGAACCTCTTTGCGAGGCTGCTTATGGTACAAGAACAATTAATACGTAAAGAGCATATTACACCAGCTTTGTTTCCTTTTTCTTGCCCTTTTCCCACCTCTCTGTTGGCCTGGTTATGATCCAATCGATTAATCTCAAACGGTTGGTCCTGTGGTTAAGGAGACATGCTCATTTCTTTGATTTTTTAGGTTTGGATTTCAGGGTCGACGTTTAGAAGAATTTATTAAATTTTTATGAACGTAGGAGATTGATGTGAAGAATTTGTACTGTGTCTTAGATTTCATTCCCTTCAGGATTATTGAAAGAAATCTTGAATTGCATCATTGATGTTTCTGAGATCATCCCTTTTTAATTATTTTTTTGTCCCTTTGATTTTCTCTGTCCAAACATTTAGTCCTGACAATGGAGACTATAACGCAAGAGAAAGCAGAGGCTGCTATCCCAGTCACAACATTGTCACCTCCAGAAGGAAACACAACTTTTCTTGCTGGAACCTCATGGTGTGTAGCCCTTCCAGGTGTCTCTCAAATTGATTTACAGAACGCGTTAGACTGGGCCTGTGGTCTAGGCATGGCAGATTGTAAACCAATCCAACATGGTGGAGCGTGTTTCGATCCTGACACACTCGTGTCTCATGCCTCCTATGCTTTCAACAACTATTACCAACAAAATGGGAATTCTGATATAGCTTGCAATTTTGGAGGAACTGCTACTCTAACCAACATTGATCCCAGTAAGAAAAACTTGCCTTCACATTCTCTCTTCTTCTAATTTTCTGCTATTCTTGCTTCTCATGATGTAGAGAAGAGTAGGATTAGAACTCAATTCCTGTAGGAACTACAGATTTATGCATGAAATATCAGCTTTGTGGGATTACAGAATTCAATTCAACATGAAATATCCTGTTGGAACTACAGAATTCAATTCAATTCCTGTTGGAACTACAGATTTACTATAATATCAAACACACATTTACTCGTATTTTTTGTGGGATTCGGATGTGAGTGAGAAAGCAATACACGAAGGATATTTAATTATATAAAGCCAAGTATGTTCTTACCATACCACTAATCAACCCCATTTTATTGTGCAGGTCATGGAAAATGTAACTTTGCTTCACCTGGGTATGCTCTTCTGTTTTTCTTTCTAAATAGGATATACATGTTCTTCTTTCACACACTTGGTTTTCTTTTCTTCTTTAAAAGAAAAAAGAAGAGTGTCAAAGGGAACATATATACCAAGACAAGGAATCAAACATTAACATTCTAATGTCAAACACCTTTTTGGAGGGTTTTTGCAGATCTGTCGGGTCGTCAGCACCTTCTTCACTCAAGTGCAAAACAAGCTTTATATGGGTGAAGTTTGCTGGGATTTTGCTGCTTTTGTACTTGAGAAGATAATTATTGGTCGGTCAAGTTGTGAATGAAGTGGATAGTCAATATTGACTATGTCCCTTTACCAAACTTTATGTTATGGGAAGCCATAAGATTATGGTATTCTCTGTATTTTGCTAAGATTAGTACTTTGTAATTGGGTTTACAAAGATATTATTCGTATCTTTGCTCATGGGTTAGGAATCTAATTTTGTTTATGCAATCAAATCTTCCCTTTTTGTCTCCCCAGTGTCTATGTGCTTGCTTCTTCTTTTTTTTTCTTTCTTTCAAGCTTCCCTAAATTCCATGGGACACTTGGGCTAATTAAGTAGGATGATAATACCTATATCTATATTCTATTAATTACTCAACAAGTAAAGAATTTAAATCAAGAATATTTATTTGGGTATTCATTATTTCACTAATATATATATATATATATATATATATATATATATATATATATAGAGAGAGATAGAGAGAGAGAGAGAGGGTAGTTCTGGATCAAGTTTTGAGTCGGGTTTAATAATCTTTATATCTTATTTATTATTCATTATATAAAGTAATTAGTCAAAAAATACATATCCATTTAAAACGTGTCATGTTAAATCGGTATTTATCAAGTTTAGATTGAATTGTTATTTTTATAATTAAGATAATGGTTGAGAAATCACACCTTAGATTAAAATTTTAATCTTTTATTTTATAAAGGTTAAACTATACACTTTTGAGGATGGTGTAAATATGGTAGATGTGTCTTTAGCGTATACAAGTTAAATCTCTTCTATACTTGCAATATTTTTGTTTTTACCTGTTTTCATATGCTTTAAAAAAAAAACATAAAATCTAAAGTAATATCTTTTCAGTAAATTTAGTTAATTTTAATTATTATTTTTTTATTATTTTTATTAAGAGATAATCATAAAGAGTTAAAAAAATACAAAAAAATATTAAAAAATTTAAAAAATGAAAACATAATTGGGTTGAAATTAGACCAATAATCGAGTATCATGGTTAAAAAAACTAAGTTTGGACCATTTGGGTTATAAATGAAGATTCAGTTGAAGAGAAATTGAAGAAAAAGAACTTCATCTAAATTCTATTTGGCTAAGATTAGAAAAATTAAAGAGCCAATGATGAATTTGAAATACATGGACAAAATAAAAAGTCAATTAGAAATTTATTTAAAGAAAAAAATTAAAATTAAAAGTTAAATTGATCAAAATTGAATAATTCCAAGAACCAAGGATGAATCTGTACTAAGTAGTTAAATCTGGAGATCTAAATTGATTTAATTAGGGATATAATTGAAAAGAAAAATATAATTTAGAACAAATTTGATTAAAATTAGAAAAATTCAAAAACCAAGTATTCAATTAGTGGTATTTTCCGGCTATTCTTAGTGTTTTTTCACCTGGTCAATTTTAAACCACAAATAATGAATATTCTTGTTATTTGTGTTTTATTTTTGTTGTTCACTTGATTTATATTTTGTATAAGCCACAAATATTTTTTTTAGTAAACATTCTTATAAAAAAAATATAATAAATAAGAAGGTTAAAATAAAAAAAATAAAAAAATTATTTTTATTAGTTTTATAATATTTTGATCATTAGCTCTAATAATTTGAGCTCAGTTAACGCGATCCCATCAGAACCAATTAAATAAGAGCAATAACCTTTTGTTTTTTGTTTTTTTTTGTAAAATTAAACAAAATAAATGCATCAAATCCTAATAGTTTTGTTTACCAATTTTACGGGTCTAATGTCCATTTTAAAAAAACAGTTTAATTGACAAGTCTCGTTTTAATTGAAAATTCAATGGCTTAAAAAAATAGATTTTTCATGAACTTTTCATGACTAGTGATCACTTTTATTGATAAAAACATCTAATTAAATATACATTGACATGTTAGACTTCTAATTAATTATGACTAAAAAAAATAAGTTGCAAGATTGATTCTATAGATTGAGGACTTCCATGAGGTTACTTTACATTGAAGATTGGGATTCTAGATTTGACCGAGTTTTAATAAAAATAAAATGAAAATTTACATGGTGAAACATAGTTAAAATATGAAATTGACGTCTAACCCGATGAATTTAGTTAAAACTTTTTTTTTTTCAAAATAATATATATATATTTTTTATAAAATATAAAATTTAGGTTAATACAAATTAACTAGATAAACTCTTCTAATTAATAATTCATGATTCGAAACTCATCCCAGATCAGATTTGTAAACTATGGTGCAGTTTACTTCAACGTCGTCCATTAGAAATAGCAACAACAATTCATTTCCTCCTCGTTTCCTCGATGCAAAGACAATGTCAAGCTGCTTACAATCTATCATGAGAAATTGGGAGATGATATGCAATGAAGACATGCTACAAATGGCAATGAAAGATCAAAGCACTCTTTGCCGTGATGGTGACCCGACTCACTTCTGAACCTAGGGAGTTGAATCATTAGCATGGCCTGCAATCGTTCCAATCTTTAGATCAAAGAGGCATGTTTTTGCATCGTATGTGCAAGATTATTAAAAAAAATACTAAAAAAGAGAGAAAGATTTTACTATAAACACTATTCATGTTAGCTCTTATCTTATATCCAATATGATTTATTTAAAATTGAATTTTTATGTTAATTTATTGTTTTAAAATAATTTATAAGTTTTGGATTTGTATTTTTCACTTTGCATATATGATATTTGTTTTTCAATGTTATCTTACAAGATTTGCATTTTTGTTTTATATCATATCTAACCATTAGACAGCTAAACTTAATAATAAAAACTCCTTATTTTTATATTTTTCTCTTATCTTATATCCAATATGTGATAAATAAATTGGAATAAATAAATCATACTAGCCATGTATTTCCTCAAATTTCCTAGTATTTGAGGTATGATTTATTTTTAAAATAATTAAAGAGATAAATTTTGTCTAGATTTACACAAATTAATAAATTGTTAAACATTAACCTGACTTTATGGGTGAATTGAGAACTACAACGGATTGAATTTTTGGTTGAATCAAATAAAACATTGACTTAGTAAAATGTTATTTACTTGACTTAGTAAAATATTATTAACTTAAATGGTGTTTTAGCGAACAAACCCAACCAAGTAAAACATAAAAAAATAATATGATTTTAATAAAAATAGTTGACACAAGTATATAAATATTTTAACCTGATAATCCAAGGATTGACCCAATAATTTAGTGATTTAGACTATTTTTGAGTTGTGGTTAGACAACTATACAAATTAATATTAACAATGGCATCTAACTTTCAAATAATTTTTTTTTTTAAAAATAAGAAAGTTAAATCCTAGATATATTATTTAAGAAACTATATATTATAAAGTATAAAATTTTAAACTAAATATTGAAGATATAAAATACTTCAAATATAGATTTTTTTGTGTATTCTGTTTACTTGTTATTATTATTTTTAATGGAATATTAAAAGTAGAATCTTACAAAGTTAAAATTAAACCACATATTCATTTAGGCTAATTTAGTTTGTTTTCATTTTAGATATAAATATTTAATTGAGAATTATCGTAGAATATTTTCAATAAATATAAACATGTTTTGTTGTAAAGAGATAAATCTGTTTGTATTATAATTTTGAATTTATTTTGTGTCCTTTCCCAAACGAGGATGATAAAATACAAAATGTAATTAAGATTTTCCCTATCAAAATACTTTTATTAAATATTACATAATTTCAATCTACACTCCTATTTTTTATACGTGCCATTGATCTTGCTTTTATATATATATATATATATATATATAAACTGAATAAAAAGATAAATTTAATCATTTCGATATAACTCTATATATCCACTCTATATATCCGAATTAAACAATTTTGTGAACGAAATAGAAAGATATGTGAATTTTAATTTTTATTTAAAATTGATTTTCTTATATTAATTAATTATTTAAAAGTGGTTTTTAAGATTTGATTTTTTTTAATAGATGGGAGATTATATATATATAGATGGGAGATTATAGGCTGATGGAAAACAAACCGTTAATTGCGTTAGGGTCTTGAACTCATAGAAATCCAATGAAATATATAGGCTGTGTAAATACAGTCCATTTGTTCCATAGGCTTACTGCACCCCAGCTTCCAAGCCTAAGCTTTCCTAGATAGGGTGCAGCCTATGTCCCATCCAAAGCCCAAGTTAGCTAGGGGGTGGTTTTAGCAGATCTAACTTTTTTTTTTTTTTAATATTAAAAATAATTTTTTAAAAATAAAAAATATTATTTTAATATATTTTAAAATAAAATATATTTTAAAAAATCATTTCTACCACACTTCCAAACTATACTTCATATTTGTTTTTCTTTTTAGATATATATATGAAAAAGTAAAGGGCAATTTTATATTTTTTCAAAGAATAAAATTGAGAATTTAGTATTTATATGTAGAATTGTTTTTTTCTTATTAAACCTTCTATGATAGTATTTTTTGTGCGGTTAACCATGTTTTTAAAAATTTTTGAAGTTTTTTTATCTCTAAATTATTTTAAAACTATGAATTTAATATTTATATGTGCATTTTTTTTTGCTCATCAAACCTTTGTTAATAGTATTTGTTTATCTGGTTAGATCATGTTTTTTAAAAATTTTAAAGGGTTTTTTAGTTTAAAATTATTTTTTTATTTTTAAATCGTTTTGATACGTTGATATATATATAAAAAAATATTATTTTAATATATTAAAAAAAAATATTTTTTAAAAAATATTTCTTATAGTTAAAGCTTTAAATTTCTATTTGTTGCCGTCTCTTTGAACATATTTTTGGTACTTCACAGGTCAAATTGGAAGCAGAAACAGATAAAAAGGCCTCACAAATCACTTTAAATCCACGACCATTTAACACGCAAATACATGGCAACATATTACGTATAGATTATGCATAAAACATGAGGCAAATTATTTGGAAACTAAGCGGTGATGCGGAATGAAGCTATGGCTGGTGGAGCTGGAATGTCATCGGACCCTTCAAGCATCAAGATCACATTCTTGATACAAGGACGTAAAGCTGGATCATGCTGAACGCACAACAGTCCAATCTTCACCATTCTTTCCAGTGACTCGAATTCTATATCTTCATCCTTCACAAGCTTATCCAACTGTCCAGCTGCAAAGCATTGATATGCCCAACTGGGAAGATTCATTTCATCTGGTGTTGAGACGTCTACTTTTATACTGCTTCTGCAACAGATGATCTCCAGAAGTACAACTCCGAAGCTGTAGATATCAGCTTTTACCGACATCAAGGCGTTATTCTGCCATTCAGGTGCCATGTGCCCTCTACTCTGTGAGAGTGCCATCGAGCTTCTTATTTCGTCTGGATATAATAGCTTTGATAATCCGAAATCGGAGATTTTGGCTATCCAAGAATCATCCATGAGAATGTTTTGAGGGGTTATA
>Ga0307507_10013017_pt1 | contig 10173 bp, 10 predicted proteins | sample 7_EM_MG_FD_207223 | JGI IMG/M metagenome (GOLD analysis project Ga0307507, IMG submission 207223) | Populus trichocarpa ectomycorrhiza microbial communities from riparian zone in the Pacific Northwest, United States - 7_EM | ecosystem: Host-associated > Plants > Roots > Unclassified | place... | reverse complement strand
TATCACTCGCTTTCACACTGGAGTGAGCTGGCATTTTCGCTCTTTGAAAGATCAAGTTCTGAAAATAGAACTGCAGAGTCTAAGTGTCTTTAGCCTGACCGCAAAATTAAAATGAAGCATACGGTGGGTTTCTCACTAAGCCAATCATTTGTGCCAAGGGTACCCCCTTTCCAGTCAAGTGGGATGGCTGGAAAGCCACAGCGGCTAATACTCCAGTGGTGCTCTGGAGGTTGGATGAATGAGTAGTGAATCAGAAGATAAGATGGTGTTGTGAGCTGCGTCCGGAAGCATGGGATGTAAGATTGTGTAGCCACTAGGGTCCAGAGGTAAGTCTGTATGGCAACCGTGCCTCCTGACGTACCTGGCGTAAGCGAGAGTGGCAACACCGCATCGGGCGCACCTAACGTCAAGGGTGTCAGGTTACTCCACCTGGTATCCTGACGCAACAGCAGCGCACCTGACGCACAGTAATTTTTTGCTGATGATCATTATTCCTTGCCCGCTACTACCTGATAGTAAATGCTCTCCTGGTACCCAAGGGGCTCCTAATAGTTGGGGGGGTCCTAGTAGTTGCGGGGCTCCTGGTCGCCACAGGGTTTTTGGAGGTCCTGGGGTATCCGGTAGTCATGGGGACAGTCCCAATTCTGTTGCTTGCGGGGGATGCCGGGATGCCGGGATGCGGGGATGCGGGGATGCGGGGGATGTGGTGCGTGGGGTACGGCGTTTGCCACGTTTGACAATGGCTTGGGCGGTAGTGGCTTTTGCCATGTCTGATATATCTGAGTGGACCTGCTTGGCCTGCAGAATCAGGAATTACCTAGTGCACTCCCGACGATCCGACACATTCGCAAAGTTTTCCAGAGCCCATTGAGTTGGGAAGTCGATGTACATTTTTCTGATTCCAACTTCCGACTCGAGATCCTTCTCCTCTGCTGCAAGAGCTACTGGTCCAGGGATGAGGTCCGGATCCTGCTGATGAAGCCAGGTCCTTTTGAAGTTCGAAACCCATACTTTATATTCCTTGTCGGTAATCCTGGGATAGCCAAACTTTACACAAATATCAGCTGCCGACGGCGCCATTCTCAGAAGGTCTGTGTTCTACCCCACAATTTCAACTTTGTAACAGCTGTGGTAGCAAATAGGAAGAATTTTGCTTACCTAATCATATATCTAATTTGGCTGGGGAGTCTTGGTACGCAGGGTTAATGGGTCCGCGTAGTCAATTGTTCTATGAGTTGAGAATGTTAGAAGATCTGAAGATCGTAAGCATCAAAGCTGGGAGTCTGACAGCTTGGGATTTGCGTACCTATTTGGGGACCGTGTAGTACCTATGCGTATCTGATAATGGTTCTGATATTGGCGGTGTAGGCTAAGGCCGGAGGAAAGTATTAAATTGGTAAAGACTGTAACTCAATGCTGGGGCGTGATAGGATGTAGGACTGAAATGAAGGGTTCGGATATTTGCATGTAGAATAGGGTTTGTGTTCTAATATGAGCTGTTGTGTTCTGAAGACTTAGTGGTGTATGATCTTCTGGCTAGGAGGCGAAAGCCGTTCTCTATATATCCCTTCTGGACTCTTTCAAGAAACAGAGTTCATGATACCGAGCTTGCAAGTGATACCCATCCCCAGGGAACAGTGCATTTCACGTACTTGACCAAACATCTGTTTTCAAGATAAGGTATAGTTTTCAAGACGAACATCTGTTTTCAAGACGAACAGTACGCTCAGTACACTTGAACAAAGACTGATTTTCAAATACGGTGAAGTGTGTTGCTGAGGGGGTGGGCTGTCGCAGGGTTTGGCAGGGTCTGTACCGTAGGGTCTCTACGACAAGATCCGTGGTGGGTGCACTACCGAGCACCTAGGGTAGGCCCGCCTTGGCACATCCCTGCAGCACACTGTGTACATGCTATACTAGTACCAAGTACCAGGAGAGATGTTTTGTTACAAGTCAGCTATAATCAACTGTACAACAGCCCTGGCTCTATATAACAAATATATTACTTGTACAAACACGGTACATTTTGGGCTCCTATCACATCGATTCTATCATGGTTGCAGCATTATTCCAACGCGAGAATGTCAAATCCTACCTGCCCAGACTCCGGAAGGCCCTTCAAGACACGTAAGGGCCTATCAATTCACCGTAACCTGTGCCCAAAAAGGCAGACGCAGACAAGGCAGAAAAAGAGGCTGTACCCAGGCGGTCTGCAGAGCGAAAGAGAGGGGGCTGCGAGCAATTGGCATCCTGGAGATGACAAACCTTGGGTCCACTGTAAGTTTTATTCTGGATCTAGTACTTCCTCGGCCCAAACTAACATCTTTGAGAGGTCACTGGATGGCAGTCATCCACAGATCTTGAAAGCAAAGACCCAGATAGCGTTCAGGAACGAGAAGCCCCGAACTGGAAGACCTAGACCTAACCTGTTTGCTTGAACCCAGAAAAACGCAGTATCACCCGTGTGAAGCCGGTAGATCCTATGTCACTGGAGGTAGAATTTACCGCAGATACCTAAACGCAAACTGGAACCCATGGCACCCATTGCGAAGTGCAAAAGACTTTGAGCTTGAATGGTGGATGCTGCGGTCGGGCTTAACAAAAGGATCGATCGATGAATATTTACAGCGTGGACTGGATGATGACAGGTGCATATCGTTCCAGACTGAAGATAAACCGTGGTCTTTGTTTAAGCGTGTAGAATCTAGCTTTGGGCCCAGAAGCTGGTCTGAATTCCCATGTAGGTCGAGAACATTGCCCTCTCGCAACATCCTGCACTGCATCCGGCTACTTCTTAGCCATATAGCTTTCGCAGACTATATGGTCTTCGGTCCTGAGCGCCTCTTTGATCGTACTGGCCGAAGAGTATATAATGAGATTCATACTGCGGACTGGTGGTGGAATACCCAAGACTTAGTGCCTAGTGGTAGAACAGTGGTTCCCCTGCTTTTCGCTTCCGACAATACCCACCTTACAAACTTGTCCTGAGACAAGACTCCTTGGCTGGTCTATATGTCGATCGTTAACATTATTAAAGATTTCCGACGGCAGGGCTTTAAAGGCTGATGGGTACTAGTTGCTCTCTTACCAATTCCTCAAAAGAACCCGTAGGATGGCGAGATTCATAGGTCTTGGCATAAAGCGATTGAGCATATTCTGAAGCCAATAGCAGAACTGGATATAGCCGGCCCAGGGTATTAGTAGGATTGCGTTGATGGCAAGGTCCGCCGATGCTATCCGATCCTAGTAGCCTAGATTGATGACTACCAAGAACATGTCATTCTAGCAAGAATAATCAATGGGCTTTGCCCAATTTGCGAGATTCCGTGGATGGAAATGGGGCACGACCTGAGTAGTAGAGTTGCGAGGGTCAGAGACTGCGATCCAAAGTCCTATCAGCAGGCGCTAGAAGAATGAAACAGCGAAGATGCAGAGTACTTAGCGTCCATTGGTCTACGGGTGGAGAAAAATCCTTTTTGGAGATTTCCTTTATGCAATGTGTACAGGCTCTGGCAACCTGACGTGCGTCACCTCCTGCATCTAGGAATTCTTAAGACGATGATGGATTAGTTGGTGGGATATCTGCGGCAGCGGAAGATTCTAGGCCGGTTCAATGACCCTTTTAAGTCGATCCCGCCATACCAGGCCTTTCAACTGTTTAAGCGAGGCTACCAAGAGGTCATTTCATGACAGGGGAACGAGATTAGGACTATGAAGCGATTCTTACGAGCGGTGCTAGGCCCAATATTGATTGATGGAGTCCGATCTAGCCAATCAGAGGATGCACGGATCCGAGCATGTGTCAGATCCATCGTTGAAACTCTCCTGGTTCTTGGACAGTGCAACCACTCTGATTATACCCTCGGTCTGCTGGATAACAGACTCTCAATATTCTACACGAGCAAGTTTGTGTTTCGTCCGCAAAGGAGCACTAAAGCAAGGACCAAGAACTTTGGGACAAAGTGGGCCACGATGGAGGCGAAGGGTAGTGAAGAGGGATACTCAAGGGCACAGATGAAGGCGGAAAATCAAAAACTGAAGACTGCAATCTATCTTTTCCAGTTTCCAAAAATGTACATGCTGGGTCATGTCTCAAATTGCATCCCTCAAATAGGATTACCTGACAACTTCTCTACTGATATATCGGAACTCCTGCATATAGAAAATGTCAAAGAGGCATATCAAGCTTCTGATCGACTACGATATGAGGAGCAAATGCTCTGGTACCATGATAGACATACCGGGATCGCTTACATGGTCCAGACCTTAGAGCAGCTTGCTTTAAGCGGAATTTATGATCATGATACTGCCAGGGTCCTTGGTATGCAGACTCAGAATGAGAGATTGCTCTCTCCCAGGGTTACGAGACACCAGGAGAGAGGTCCGGAGATACGCTAGCATGCCTTTAGAGCTAGCAGCAGACTTAGCCAGAACCTAGCGCCCACGATTAGCCTTCAAATTCCTGTCCAGGAGCGGAAGCAGCAAGTAGATCAGGTAATTCAGCAGACTAGATTAGCAGGGAGGGCAAGAGGTATCAAGCAGCTCTCACTAAGCGAGGCTGTGGACCGATTTTCTATTCCTGACATATCGGTGCTTTTCCACGATTAGGTTGAAGAGCTCTGGGGGCAACATGCGGCGGATAGGGTCCTCGGCCGGAGAGAAACTTATGCGGAATCCACAATGATTGAAATTTACAACCCAGTGGCCAACTACTTGCAGCCATTTCAACGCCTATTGGAGATCGCGAGGAGGCTGTTGCGATATACCAAAGATGCAGGAAAGAATGAGCTACTGAGTCACGATATTTGGGTCCGGGAAACTCAAGACAGGGACAAGGATTCTTTCCAATGGAGGAAGCCATGCACACCGCTACTATACTTTTCGTTCAGCCCATCTAGGTCCGTAATTCCGCAGACCACACAACAAAACAAATCTCAAGTGACAGCAACTCTGGAGCTAGTTATGCTAGTAGGAATGAAGTATGCGACTGAATTGGGCAGCTGAACCGCTTCCATGGGTTTCTGGAGGTTGTGCTCATTGCACAGGATCGGTATATCGTGGAAGTGGAACCAATTGAGGGGCCAGTCAATCTGCTCGAAGGGGAAAAAATCCGGGGAAAAAATAGCTAGATCATGAATAGCCACCTACTAGACCTAGAGACCTACTATTATTTATATTAGTACCGGCGGTGTATGTGAAAATAAAAGCGGAGCGAGGGAAGGCAAAACTAGTTGAAACACTGCGCAAAAGTAATAGGTAGAATGATCCTGATTGTAGTGAAGAGATTCGCATGAAATATAACCGGGAGCAGAAAGTGAATGCGTGCAGTAACTCCAGACCGCAATTTTAAGGTATTCGGGTTATCTCAAAGACTACACCACCCCTAGGAGCATCCAGGCCAGGCCAGAGTGAAGCGAGAAGCGAAATAGTCACTTCAGGAACAAGGGCACGGTGGCTGAAGCAACTAGAGGGTTGCTGAGGCGCGTTGTGGCTGGATCCGAAGGTTGAGATCCAAGTCGGGATGAGACAGGAGGCTCATGATAGAAACAAGAAATGAACGAGGTTACCGAGGTCCACCGCAACGAGGACCTGTCGGGTTTAGTGGCCGCCCCTGGGCAGACCAAGGGGGAACTGAGGTTGAATGGAGATAGACCAGGGGGATTCATGGGACACAAAAAGGCGGATCAGGGGAATTCAGGGGTGACAATGTGGTGGAGCAGGAGGATCAGGTCCACACAAGCAGAGAGCTGAGGGATAAAGGTCCACACAAGCATGGACTGGAAGAGTAAATGGCTGCGCAAGCGCAGATCTGGAGGTTGAAGATCCATCCAAGGACAGACCAGAAGAGTGAAAGCCCGCGCATTCGTGGACCTGGAGGCTAAAGGTCTGCACAAGCGCGGGCCGGGAGGATCAAGGTCTGGGCAAGGGAGAATCTGAGTGCAACGAAAGTGTACAGGTCTACACGGGAGAGCAACAGGGGCAGATGGGCAGAAAGCATGGGTCCACCAGAGACGAACAAGGGAAAGTGGAAGCAAAGAATGATAGGCCAGTAATCCCACGAGGCGCAGATGGCAATTAGTATCTAGCTATTGGGGAGCAGATTTGAAATACAATTTGCTGCTGAAGGCTTTTCCTGTTGATTCCTCCCTATGTGTTTATTTGTATTTTTCTTTTCGACCACTTAGTCGGAGGGGGATATCTTATTTGATGTCGCTAGTGTGTAGCTGCTCCTAAACTAGAGGGACTTGGGTTGATGGTTTTTTCCCTGGCGCCAGTTGGTTTGTTACGGGAGGTTTTTTTATGCTATAGCTAGCGCTGCATGCACTTTTTGTACCTAGAAGACGAAACAAATCTAAGATGATAAAAATAAAATAAAAAACAATAAACAAAAGGCTTGGGATTTGGGTTCTTCATGCATCCATCTAAGTTCTTTCATACACTATACCTTCCATCCAAGATAGTTATCTATCATACTTTCGGGAACTAAGACACGACTGTCTTATATGAGCCTAGCGATCGATACTGCTTGATATGATTCAGAGAACTTAGCTATCGCAGTAGCTATCAGGCCGATCGAAGTGATCGTTAGCGACCTATCAGTTACCTACTGCCAGTATTACCCGGAAAACACAGGATTGTAACAGAAGGTAGACTTCGACAGACAGAGTTTTTAATATACTTGGTTGAACAGTTACTTCTTTAGTTCGCTTTGAGAATCCAGACAAAACATACTTAGCTATTAGGAACTACTTGGTAGTTGCGATATAGTAAGAAGTTTGTTACAACAACCTAGTCTATACCTCCGGTACTTAGTCTCGTTAGATACCACACTTTGGTATAGAGATAATCTCGTTATCTGACTGATTCCCCCCACCACCCAGAAGGCAGTTACCCTGATGACCATCCATCCTCGAGAACTTGATTTGAGGAGGCTTTCAGGCTTAACGATATTAAGTTTTACCATTTAATTCTTTTATTGAATCTATCTTTATCTTTTTCTTTACTTTGACTTTGAGTCTTCGGTGTGGTCGCAACCTTGGAATCCATCTTTCCATAGGGTGCTCCCGTTACAATAACTCTCTAGGACAAACTTCAATTGAGTGAAGCTTTCAGGCTTAATGATATTAAGTTTTACTTTTTTATTCTACTATTAAACTGCAACTTTTTCTTTACTTTGACCTTAAGTCTTTGGTACAGTCACCAGCTTAGGATCCATCTTCCTATAAGATGCCTCCGTTACATACTCTTGGGCTGAATTTTAAACATCTAACTAGGTCATATGATAACTGAGGCTACAGGTAGGCTATAGCTAAGTAGATACAATGACTAGATTCCCCTTATTCTCAGCATTCTTTCCAGCCTTTAAAAGTCCTATTTGCACCATTTTCAAGATCTCTCATTTACACTTTTACACTTGGGTGAAATTTTGTACCTCTGTCTGTCTCACATGATACCTTTGGCTACAGGAATACTATCGTCAAGCAGGTAATTACAATAGTGAATTGTGATCTGAAAGAGGTGACCTCAAGGTAATTGTGGACTCAAAGAAGCCTTTTTGTATTTTTCCGCTACGTTCCTGGTAGTCTTCCTCCATTTTTGTATTATGGATTATGTTCCCCTAAGGTAGCTGACATCCCTTAGCACCTTTAGGAGGCCACCTCAAGTTCTAGTAATCAGACCCTGAGTGGCTCACTTGACCCATACTCCCATATCACCATATCTTTTCTTGCATTACCTAATCCCTATATGCTAACCAGGCTATATTCTAACTACTGGCACGTGTCTAACTCCAGTAAGTTGAGTTTTATTATTTTGCGCCCCATACCCCTAGTATCCGATCAGGTATAGGGGTCAAATGTGTACTTTTGATGATGTGGCCTTCTCACTGGGCTCTTCATCAAGCTATTCCATTGCTTTATCTAATGGGTGCTTTATTTCAAGCTTGCTCACAGAGTCTGCCAGTGGAATTGTAAAATCAGAAGAGGGGAGCCTCTTTTACCGTGAAAGGGGTGGCTAGAACACTAAGAACTGCCACTGGAGTACTAGGGGAGGCAGTTGTGAGCTCAGTGCTGACATTGGTGCAGATTTTGAGTAATGTTCAGGTGCAATTAGAGCTGCTTGGAGTGGAAATAGTGGGCCCAGGCCTGGAGGGTGATCGGTGCTGTCAGGAGTAGAACCCGTGACACCGGTGGGGCTTGTTTGTTTTCTGTCAAACAGTAATCGATTTTGGAGGTGGAAAAAAAAAACTCCCACGGGCCGTTACATTTGCTTTTGCGTCACACTTGCTTTTCCCGACTATGAGGGAGCCGAAATAGGAGGGTACCCGGCTATTAGTTATCATAGGGGGCATCAAAACGCCCGCGGACGCCCTGTACCCTTGACATTATTCATCACTCAGACAAATCCAGCACTACCAAACATCCCAATCCCCAAACAGTCGATCACCAACCCTTCAAGCATTGGTGACATACTGTACACCCAAACTTGGAATCCCATTTGTACTACCCAGAATTACATATACAAACTCCCGGCTCTCGACATCCCCGGACTCATATCTTCACTCCCAGCACTGTCGCCCTCGTATGCCAGGAAGCCATGCCCAACTGCGAAGATATCGTTACTCCATCCCACAAACATTTCCACATCCCAAACCGTACCTCCGGGAGACCTGGGCGGGACTTTATTGTCCCTAAGAAATATCTCTTCATAGTACGACTCATAAGCTTGGATAACGTGTTCCTGACCATTACCGCTGTCAGCTATTCCATACCTGAGAGTGCCTGGGAATTTCACTGGGTAACACACCTGTACTGCTGCAACTAGAGTTTCTCTCGTTCTGCCATCCTCCAAATACTCCTCTAATTTACCCCTCAGGACAACCACTTCTCTCTCTACAGCAATTCGGACAACCTTGGCTGGATCGGTTGCGCTTGCTGCTGCAAGCTGGTTCGAAGGTCCAATTATCCCCGACGTCATCCGACTCGCAAAGTCCTGCGTAAACTCATTAATGGCAAATCGAAGCCTGGCATCTAATTCCACCTTGGCATCCAGCATATTTTCTACAACCTTAGGCATCGCAGCACCCTTGACAAGCTTGATGATTCCCTCTGAGGAGAATATGCCCTTTTCTCGTAGCTCCCAGAAGGTGCCCGTGAGGGCTGAGAAGTCGATATTGACGTCCGGGCGAACGAACTCTATATCAAACGCGACTATTTGCTCTTTTAGGATGATGAGATGCTTAATAAGAAAGAGGTGACCGTCCGCAGGTGTTTTCTTTGAGGCAATTTGTTGATGAGCTTTAAGGAGAGACACTGTAGTCACATGCACAATATTGTGCGCTAAGTCGTCGAAGACAGTAGACTATCTGGATCATTAGAAAGACGTATTTCGGTAGTAAAAAGAGGCAATGATTACATTCACAAGACGATAAATCCTTGACAATAACCATATGCATTTTCTCAAGGTCGGGTACCATCCCTTGAAGACCGCTTCTGTGTCGAATCCATTGCCACTAGGATTATCATCATGATCTATGACAGTTGGAGCGCCCGGCAGGGGTGTGCCAGGAATCTCTCCGGTTTTCAGAGCCCTCTTTTCCGATTGATTCTTTGCAGGATAGTCAAGGTCCTGTGGCTTTGGAACAAACCCTTCGATCTCATCTCGTATTACCGTTTGGGCACGGAAAACTATTCGGTTTTGAGTATCTTGAATAGTCGTTTGAATCAATTGACCAAAATCCAGTTGTGTACGATCATAAGGATCACTCTCAGCTAATGAAATTATTAGCTTACTTTTGAACAGGAATACCAGCAAATTCAACTCACGATCCTCAGGATCTCGCATATATCGTGTTTGTAGGAATGCGCAGAGTTCGCATAATTTGACCAACTGTAACTCATGTATAATACGTGGCCTAAGATGATCATAAAGTGGCTCACAAAGAGTCTCGAGGAAATTGCTATCACATCCCTATTAAATTGTGATATGGAAAACAGAGAGTATCTAACACTCACTAGGCTTCACTGTCGCTTCGCTCCCCTGAGAAGAATGCGCAAAAGAGTTCAAACTCGTCCATGCAAATGCTTCTCACAAAGTTGATTCCATTTCTTGAGAATTTTACCAAGTCTTTATTTGTTGAAGCCCCTGTTGCAGCTAACTCATTCATCTTCTTTT
>Ga0307507_10013016_pt1 | contig 10174 bp, 5 predicted proteins | sample 7_EM_MG_FD_207223 | JGI IMG/M metagenome (GOLD analysis project Ga0307507, IMG submission 207223) | Populus trichocarpa ectomycorrhiza microbial communities from riparian zone in the Pacific Northwest, United States - 7_EM | ecosystem: Host-associated > Plants > Roots > Unclassified | place... | reverse complement strand
ATAGTATTTTGCTCAGAGGCGATAGCTTCATCTGAGACTACAACTTTGCGCGGCCTTCCGCGGGATCGACGTTTTTCCGGAACTAGTTCCACCCCTGTAGGAAGAAACTTTGACGCAGAGCGAGGAAGAGCGGGTACGATAATTTCTACAACGGGAGTAAGTCTTCTAGGGGCAGGCGTTACTACTCTCTCTCCTGAGGTTAGAAAGGAATCGTCGTCCATCTTGTCCTCATCCTCACTTTTAAATGGCGTAGAGTCGTCTGTTGGAGTTACTCCGGCTTTTCTAGTTAGAGTTAGTTCCTCAGCTGCTATAGTTGAAGCTTTCATGACTCTCTGAGGTACGGTTTCCCCGGATTGTTGAGTTTTCCGGTCTCTCTTTGTTGGTGTCATTTTCTGCTCCTTTCTCGTCCTAGCATCACGCTTTGCCTCTTCTGTGGCATCGGGTTTCGACATCCAACTAGGGATAGACTTTCCACCGGTTAATAAACTACCATCTGCTATACGTGCATCATCGGCAGAGATCTCCACGGGAGTGTGGTGGGTCTGCTGCCTCTGTTTCTTTGTCACCGGCTGTTGGCTAGACGAGTCACTGCTGTCTCTACACTCATCAAGAGCTTCAACCGGAGGTATAGCTATTACTGTTTCCACAAATCAGAATTATTAAGACCAAAACGGGAAGAATTCACTTCTGAAAAGATTTGGCAGTTAAGCAAAAAAACAAAAAGGCTGGCTGGGAGGGAGAGGAAAGGAATACAGGATCACCAACCAAATCTAGTTCCCGACTTAGACCCCCCAATCCTCGACCCCCGCCCACCAACCGCATTCGAGCGTCCCCCCGGCCCACCGATCCAGGCCCCAGAGCCAGCTGCGTCTTCACTTCCCTGTGAGTGCCCGCTCAAATCGCAATCTCCCAACGAAATAAACTGGGTCCCATCTTCGGAGACATTCATGCTCCATGGCCGATAAGTTTGTTCTCGAGGAGGAAGCGGCAAGGGTGGGTATGAGCTATAAGTGGCCCTAACATCAATCATTGGCGGTGGGGGAATGTTGGACACCAGTGGTTCGCCGATTCTGAGAGGATTTATGGGGTACGAGTGATGGCTTAGTGACGCTGTACTTGCTCGGGAGAGTCTCCGATGATGCGGATCTATAGCAGTATCCAGATATGGCTCATATACGCTACTGTATCTAGTATTTGTACAGCTAGACATTAGTGGCTCGGGGGCGCGGTAGGCGGAGCCCGCCAACTCCTGCATTCGATCAGTTCCGGAATGGCCAAGAAGAGTTTCATCGGAGAATCCCGGTCTTGTGATAGCGGAAATGGGGATAAATACCCCTTCAATGCCATCAGTGCCCATATATTCGGTGCCATTGAGTGATGGACTTCCAAAATTCTGATCCCCAACGATAGTAGAAGGTCCTCCTGCCATTGACACCCCGTTGTTGATAAGAGTATCTCCTGCCGCAACCACCCATGGGTTGTCTGACATTGTTCGGAATCGCGGGACTGGACTCCTGGAAGAGTAATACAGATCTTTTGCGACCGCCACCAGATTTTCATGGCATCCCGGTGGGGGTGGGTCCTGTTGCGGTCTATAAGATTCCTCAAATGCCAGAGGAAGCGCTAAAGTAACTTGAGGATCGATTGGAAGTGCCGCCGGTTGAGGTGTATCTGTCGCTGGATTGATTGGAAGAGGATGAATAGCTCCCATCTCCCGGGCAGCAGAAAATCGGCTCGGTGATCCGAGGGGGTAGAATGCTAAAGCTGGCGGAAGCGGGACGGTGCTCGCGAGAGCTGGGAAAAATCCCTCCCCGCCAAACCCAAAAGGAAGACCCGGATTCACATTAAAAATTAAATCTAATGCCTCTAATGCCTCTGGGCAGAGTTCCTGTGGAGGGGAGGGCAAATTACGCGTCTCAGCTCCTCCGGGGAGAGCAGGTCTCACACCTATATCAGTCATCTCACGGTCACTCCAGGGCCCCTCAAAATGATCGGTTTCAATAAAGTCCTCAAATTTCACACAGGTCGGAGCTGTGATAGGGGGGGGCGAAAGAGGCGACCTAGAATTCTCGTGATGAGCAGTGCCTCCATCCCCTAGCCTTTGGGAAACAAGATAAGACAGTGGCGGAGGCGACACAGGTCGTACAGGATCAGCTGCTGTGGAAAGCATCGGAGTCTCTCTAGAATTATCCCTCCAATTACCAGATCTCACCCCTTGTTGTGAAAACCCTATAGAATCAGACACCGGTGCCAGCGGCAGGGGCATGCATACCAGGCCAGCAGCTTCAGAAGAACTATGTGCGCCAGTATTCTCCCAACTCGCCTCCAATGAGAGAAATCTCGTTGTCCTATCCGGAGAAGCCCTCCTAATAGGCTCAGTGTTAGTCTCGGTAGCAGCGAGTGTTTTTTGAGTACTGCCGTGAGATGAGGTATCGCTCCGACCTACTGAAAGCCTATCGGTTAGAGGTGAAGCTTGGGATGAACCCTGGACGGCACGCCTTTCCCGACGGGGCGGGAGATTGGTCTCCCAACGGCCAGTTGAAGCTTCGCTCATGCTTGTATCCGAGAAAAGGCGGATAAATGCGTGTTGGTGTTATATAGAAAACGTGGTGGGAGGAGCGGCGGGAGGTATTTAAGCTTAAGAAGAAGGCAGCCGGACTAGTGGGAGGAAGCCGGGGCTAGTATGAGGGGTTTGGTTCTCATATGCTGATTCTTCAGCGAGGGAGCATACTTCAACCCTTCAGGCTTTGGGTCTTTATTAGCACGAAGCTCCCGAATTGTGTGATTCCTAGGGGCGAGGGCGGGGGTTCACGGCCGGTAAAAACATTTGCCAAGAGATATTATACCCAATCATGAACTAATTGATGTATAGGATGGCTCGTGATGCACTGTTTCTTTTCCAAGGAAGCGGTTGACCTCTTCTATTTAATACTGTTATACAGAAAGCGTGGAGCATATTGAAGTTACAACTAACCCACTACCTTCGTATGCTATGCCTCCGAACCCACAATAATATTATGAGGGTAAAGCTGCCTAGCTGTACCTGCCTAAACACTCCCATTTCTGTACAATGCTGCTTGTCCTTTTTAAATAACACTAAAGGCCGCTGTGTAAATGGTAGCCGTGGATGGAGTATATCTCCCGCCGACAAAGCCGACACCTCAGCTTCAAAATCCTCCTGCCAAATCCTCTCATTAAGAACATTTAATCCTCTATCGCCTAGACTTAGGCCATAACACTCCCCATTAGTCCCCTACTAAAAATCGCAACCGCAACACCTTTAGTCCGCAGAATCAGGCGTTTAAGAGGGATAACGAGAGACCCTAGCCTCAGAGAGTCTGCTCCAGCGCCACTGCGCCACATACCCACTACCTGATCGAGAAAAGACAATTATTTGACTACCAAAGTTCCTAACTTCTTTCGGTCAGCCGCATTAAGACAGGCGAAAGCAAGGGTAATAATTTGTTACCAGGAATAGCAACATACCGATACTTGTACTTGTACTAACCATTTACAAGTACCGGTCATCCGGGGAATCCTACGCGGCAGTGACCCCGGTAGGAAAATCGTTTACCATGGAATGCAAGAAATTCACCCCCGTTTTCTCCTCCCGTTCGCAAGGTCGGCTAGAACCCAGCACTCCCGGTAGCACAGTGGTTATTATTCTCTTGAACCAAGCCAGCAGTGTATCAGGGCGGCCTACCCAGCCGGAAAATGTCGGCAACAGACTCTTGGTCGTGAGACACTGAAGGGAAACGAAGCTGAAGAGCAACTCGTAAAACGGTCGAAATAGCCGCAAAAACATTGGGATCCTGCGATATGCGATTAGCCCAGCAGCCTCCACTCAATAAACATACTGGTGGCGGTACAGTACCCATCCCCACCACCCGCGAACCGAAGCTCTGGAGGAAAAAAGAAAAAAAAACGCCGCACAGGCATGCAGGTAGGCAGGCGTTGTCCCATGCGACAAAGTTACCAAGAACGCAAAACACCTGCAGAGCCGCACCCTTGTTTGCCAACCAACCAACCTTTACCGGGGAGTCCTTCCGCAACCCAAAAAAAAAACCACCGCACAACCACTTCTCTCACCTTCCCAGGCACCAATGATTCTTCATAATGTTATCTTCCAAACCCTCCCGCGTAACCCGGCTGGCGCAATGGTAGCGCGTCAGACTTCTACCCCGGAAATCTGAAGGTTGTGGGTTCGACCCCCACGTTGGGTTTTTCCATTTTTACTTTTCTCCCTCCCTCTCACTTTCTGTTAATTCAGTCAGGGTGGCTTATTAAGCAGTTCCTCATTTCTCTAATCTAGCAGTGGCACGGGGTCCTAGCTTCCTAATCGGGAAGAATAATGCCAAGATCTCACCCGTTACAGTCGGGCAAGCTCCCAAGAAACCTAAAATCAACCTATTTCCTGCTCAAATGAATATTTTAAAAATTCCTTCCCTGGATCTCTCGAGAGGAGGGATTATATGCGAAGGTGACGGTTGTTCACTCGCATGAGTTTGAAGTTGGCGATGCTCGGATTGGTCGATTTGTTGATTTGTCGTAGGACCCGGGACCATATTTTGCGAACTTTGGTCGGGTCGGATTTCCTACCCGTCCACCCGAAGCGTGCAGTTTCAGGTGTTCAAAGTGTCACATTCCAAATCTCAGGAGGGCGCGTGGCTGCATAACTAGAAGTCATGCGAGTCTTCTTTTTTTGTCTCTTCCAAATCCCTCTTTTTAAAATCTTAGCCGCCTTGGCGATACCACGGGGTTACTGTAGTTCTGGTTACCGCTGGATTGGTGCAAAGATTTGTTGGTCGCTGTTTGATTTCTTCTGGGGATTATGTGCGAGTGCGAGTATAGTTTACCGGTATTTCGGTGCTCTATCGATCTCAAGGTACACCTACAGTACTGTGCTAGTGCGATTCCAAGAGCATGCTATGTTCACCCGTATCCCATTTACGCGACGCTTTTTTCTCTCACTCTCGACATCACCATTTCCGGCAGGTCCCAAGTAAATGCACGTATATACTGTGTATTACGAAGTAGGTTAAGAGAAAGAAATTACATTATATTATCCATCTATGCGCCCGTACCGCCGCCAACCTCTACCAAACAATAAGAATTATGGAATCAAACACGCGGAAAAGGAAGCAAACTATTCCGTCATTACCCTACTCCCCAAACCACTCTCTGACCAACCGGAGGTTCACAACACACACTTTCAAACCCGATTGCTTCGCACGATTTTGCAGGAAATTTTTCGCCGTGATAACCTCCACCCGATCGCCCATTCCTTCGAACATCCGTAGCTCTCCCAGTAACCCCACGAACTCCGCCATTTCAAGTATCGCGAGGTCGTCCAACTCAGCGATGTAACTTGTGTCATGAACGACCCGCCAAAAGCGATAAGCGGCCGTGATGATTCGGCGTTTTTGCAACTGAGTGATTCCCGGCGCGCCGTAACCGTCCGTAAATCCTAGCGTTTCTAAAAGCGAGCATCCCCAGGCGTCGGCTAGTTTCTGGCAAGTTGACCGGGCATGTAGAAGTTCGATGGCCTCTTCTATTCCGATTTCTCGTGGGGAAGTCGGGGCTGGGAGGACGGATAGGGCAAGGGGGTATATTTCTGCGAAATCGGATCTAGCTATGGAAGAGCATATTGTCGTTGGGTTTGCGTGGAAGATGTTATTGAAGCGTGGGTGAGCGAGGGTTAAAGCGTGTAGGGTCGCGAAGTCCGGGAGGGATTGAAGGATGTCAAGGAGGAGCTCTGGGGGGAGGATGATAAATGGTGCAGCCATTTCGTGAATTTTTGTGCCTTCTCTGTGGGTGTTCAGTAAAGTGAGTTAAGGAAAATAGGGGATGAAGAGAAATTTGGGGCCCGGTGGGGATTATGGACGGAGTATTAAGGAATGTTATTACGTGGAGTTAGTCTGTTTCCACTTGTGCTAAACAGTCAGCACAGTCCTCCGGGTGTATCATGTCGGTCATAAGTCAGTTGTTCATTTTGTCAACCGTCGGACGGGCCACGAGGAGGGGGCACGTGCAGAACTGTCAGGTAACAACTGGACCATTTCTCTGTCGAAAATAAAAGAATACCGGTAATGTTTTGCTGGGAGTCAGGGAATAATAATAATTCTCATCATTCTCGCAGATGCATCTGGACGGCGGTGGAAAATGGCCCCTGGAGTATTGTATTCCGCCTTCTACTGGGTAAACCTAACCCACCGGTAAGCTACAAGGTTCAACCGAATCGACGCCCTAATTAGCCTCACGTGATGATCGCCAAAGAAAGCTTCTCAACCAAGATATCGAACTGTAACTCGAAATAATTGGGCCCACGGCTAGGACGTCCGAAATTCCCTCTCTTGGATAGGGGGACGAGCGCACAGTGAAAACTCACCCCCTCGGCCCGAGCTTAAGATAAAAGAAAAAGAAAGAAGTGCTAGACTTTATTAGCAGGGGCAACTTTAGCGTCTTGGCCTCGGGCCCAATTTTCGAGTTCTTACGGTTCATTTCCTGTAACTCGAAGTATTAATACGGTACCAGAGTGGTATCCTGTGAGCGATTATTTTTCATAACAACTCATCAGAGCAGAAACCGACAAGTAAGATATTTTCTCTGTGAAAGCTGGTGGTTGAACTATCGGAGGTTTCAAGTTGCAACACACATCCTATTAGCGGCGGGAAGAGGATCTCTGGAATCGGCTCATTTGCCTATCTGGGGGCTCAACCATCCCGCGGGTAAGGATAAGGCGAACATTAAATCAATTTATTGTAACGATCTGAGCATGCGGAGCTTGTACAACCATAGCAAACCCACGATCAATTACCGCTTCTGTAAAAAAATGTATGACTAATTAGTGTTAGAGCTGAACCGTTCGCGAATATCTAGTGTCGATATGGTACCTTTGCCGAGCAGGTGAACAAGAACACCTCACGATACTTGTCAACTAGACAAATAGTCCCCATCCATCACTACTCCCGAAAGCCTACTGCAGATCCCCTTCCGTGGTTGGCGACGCCCTCGCTGTAAATTACTAGTTAGCACAAGGAACTAGAAGGAAATGTGGCAAATTATTTGTGGGTATCTAAGCGCTCATACTAAAGTCGAACTCAGATGTTCCGGTTCTCTCTATCATACTCGGGTGTCCAGGAAAGCTGATGATATAGACAGGGATTTTGAGCCCGGGCACTCATTACCCTTTCCGGGTAAAAAAGGGATTTTATTTGGCAGGAATGATGCCAGGAAGGGTAAGTAGCTTTGACATCTTGGACCCCGGCCCGTCCCATCACTTCTATGGATCCCGAGTATACCGCTAACTTTCAGCATACGCTTTTGCGGAATTTCTTACCTTAGAGTTAATTTTCCCAGCAGGCTAGGTAGGCTAGACTACATTAAAGCCGGGCCCGACCCGTCAAAATTCTCTGGGATCTGGCCTCAGTGGCCTGAGCCCGCGGGCCTCAAAATGCCTGAGGCTTGCAGGGCCAGGCCTAGTCCTAGGCTGTAAACCGGTAGGCGTAGTACCGGCCGCCTGATAGACCGCCCCGGCATAGATAGCCTAGTTTATCAAGCCTGGGGTATATGGCCTAGCCCCGCTATAATATTTTAAGGTATTTTAGTTCTTTGTTTTAGTTTCCATTCTCTTCGGCTTGTCCTTTGTTCTCCAATGTTCTTGTCATTTATCTCTTGGACGACCGGTCAATTATACCTCCAAACTGGATGAGAACTGTACTGTACTCGGTATTAAGGGTAAGTCGGGCGCGCTCCTATTTTGGAGTTCTATTCGCCTTGTTTTTGGTCCGGGTAACCACGCCCTTATGTCAATCTCAAAATTATCATGGCGACCCCTAACTCCCCTCTACCGCTCCTACTGTGCTATAATATTATAGTGCCCCATGAGGGCACAATACCAGTAAGATAGCTTCCTATAACTCAGATAGGCCATAAATCATGGGTGCAAGTAGAGGCAAAAGTGGGCCGGGGATATTGCAAACTATGGGGGCCCCTCCGGGGGGTAGGAAAAGGTTTTGCGGTCCACGGGCTGTGATCATGAGAGATCACTCAGATTTCCTAATTTGTGCTATCATAGTTTCTAAATAAATACCGTAAAATTTTGAAAATAACGAATACGCTCGGGCCGGGAAGGAAGTTTGCATGATTGGTTAACACTTCTCAAATACCAGCTTTGGCTTTTGTCTTTGTGCTTTGTGCAGGGGCAACCTATTCAATACCAGCGACTCTCAGACATTCCCTCGCGAATAAATTACCATCCAAGTTTCAACTTTCATGTCTCACCGCCAATACAGTAATAAATGATAATACGAGCCGAATCTCCAGAATTACTCAGTCAAAGAAATTTGAAAAATTAATTAAGAATTACAGAAAGCAAACTAGAAACACTGCCAAAATTGGTCATTTTTTTTTTAATTTTTAGAAAGTAATTACTCAGGCAGCCTGTGTTGGTTAAAATTCGTTGGCAAATCTCCATTTTAGGAAATTCACCGGGGTTTTTCCTGCCAAGAACACCCCCAGAAATCGACTTTTAAACAAATTGTGCTTCATATTTCTCCAAGAATTATTTTTTAAAATATCAATAAATATGCCTAATTCCAGTTTATTTTCTAGAGCCATTTAATTATTATTTTAATTTTTTTATGGCAGTGTTTTCTTCCTTAGGGGATGAATTTTGCTTCCTTGGCAAAAAGTGAAACTTAACTTTGGCTGGCATAAAAAACATTGATGGTATTTTGTAGGGAGGGCTCGGGATTCGCTGGTATTCTGTAGGTTTTCTCGCTTTGTGCAGCGTGGTTGCCCATGAGTTATTCAGATCTGCCACTTAGATTCTCTCCATTCATGCATCTCCGGCCCGGGCGTGTTCGTTATTTGCGAAATTTTGCGGTAACCGACCCGTTTTGGAAGTGAGCTCGACTTTTGCTTACCCCCGAGTACCGGTTCAGTAGGGTAACCCGCTCTTAACGGGCAGCAGTGCGGTGTCAACCGCCAAAATTAACTGTAAATGTTTCTCAATTTCGCTTTATTAGCATAGAATATTTTTTAAAAATACTAGAGATAGTAGATCAATTATTATTAAATTAATCGTAGGAAAAGAGTTGCTGCTGTGGTGGGTTAAATGCGGTAGTAAGGTTGTGTGGTCGCCTAAGTATGATAATAGCCGAAGGCAACGAGGAAAAGAAATAAAGGATGAGGAACATGAAAGAAGTACTGTAGGGGGATCAAGTTACCCTTAAAGCGATCTGTTCTCAATGCCAATAACCGGGCCTCTAGGCTCCCATTAGGCCTGATAGACTTTCTTAGGCGGACCGAGTTCTGCTTACTTAGTATACCAGCCTAGGCTATTTGCCCGAGTGCCCGCTTTAGCCTTGCCCGTTGGGAACACCGCACAGAGCTAAGGCCAGGTTTAACGCACGGTTTCGTAATGTAGAACCCTCCGCCGACAGTCACCATAGCGAACAGTGGATGCATTTCATCGAAAGAAAATGCCTAAAAGAAGAAACGGCTTCTTGCAGTTGGCGGCATGATACCACGAAAACTGAAATAATTAGACATCATGCTAAGGCGTCTAGAATTCCCTCCTTTGGATTAGGGGGAAAAAACACAGAGTCTGAGAGAAAATTTAATAAAAAGAAAAATGATAAACCTTACTAGGAGAGGCAACTTCACCGTCCTAGCGTGAAGTCTAATTATTCCAGCTTTTATGGTATATAGTACAAGTCTTAAATTCGGCCGTACAGTTCACTCCCTCGCCAAGCTATTGCAGCATTACCACGTTTGCCTCCCCCTCGCAGCTCTCAATGCCAACCGCTGTCCGTGATTCTCTCAGGAAGGCTGGGGTCGAGGTGAAAGAGTACCACGAACTCACACCGAACCTTGTTGCCAGCTCAGATGTACTTTATGTGAAGTTTTTAGGGCGAATGGGTGACTGCCGTGGTATTCACTTCCGTACAGGAGCAACTATGCGAGCGGGAGAGACAGAATAGATTGTATCTAAAGAGTGAACGAAGAGGTAGACGATGTGAAAATTGATTGATCGTTAAAAAGAAACACGAACAGAAAGGTCTCTTATAGAGACAGAGTCGGCCAAAAAATCATAGAGACAGAAAAGGAAAGGACTGAATGAAAAGTAGGAAATCCTCCACTGTCTCGCATGTCAAACTATACTGATACA
>Ga0307507_10013015_pt1 | contig 10175 bp, 3 predicted proteins | sample 7_EM_MG_FD_207223 | JGI IMG/M metagenome (GOLD analysis project Ga0307507, IMG submission 207223) | Populus trichocarpa ectomycorrhiza microbial communities from riparian zone in the Pacific Northwest, United States - 7_EM | ecosystem: Host-associated > Plants > Roots > Unclassified | place... | reverse complement strand
ACAAATAGCAAACCCAACCATATGAGGCGAAATCATTGAGAAAACTCTATCGTACAGTTGCACAGTGTACAATCTTCGCGTTATTATAAAGTACAAAAAGAATATGGAATCAGTTTTATCATCAACGAATTAATCTAGCCTGGAATGTGCACGAGTAGAGTTTCATTCTTGTCAAACACAAAAGGAGCAGTACAATGAGTATGCCGACGTAGAAAATCTAGGCTGCTATGTTTCTGGGAAAAAGAGAGAGCCGTGGCGTGTGCCAGAATACCTATCATTTCCATGCAACTGAATCAATCTCGTCCCTAGCTGACTTGTATAGCTCAAGCCTTTTAGCTATGGTGGTTCTCCTCTCCATGAGTTGTGGATCCTCATCCAACATTGCACCAAGCCGCTCCTTCTGCGAGGAATCCAAGACAATGTTGTCACTTGTAGTCAATTACTCCCTATAAACATAAAACAAGGACCTGACAACCCAGAGCTCCATATGCCTCTCCACAATGATTGACAAGGTTTGCAAGTTTTAGATACACAACTAACAAACGCAATATAAAAGAACTAAACTGATGAGCTTGTAGCTCAGTGGTACTTTCGCAAAAACAAAAGAGATGAGATATTAAGTCCGAGTCTTACCTAACTTTTACAGCTTTTTTTCTTCGTATCTTCTCAACAACCAAAGATGGGTTAAACAATCTAAAGTCCCCCCCACACTCCAGAAGGCTTTTAGAGAAATTTGGTTCCGGTTCTCTCTATCTATACAACACAAGGAATTCCCAACGATCCAGGATAATAGAGGATTGGGTATTCTCTCAACATACTAAATATTTTATGAAATTAACACTTTGTTGCATTACTTTGACTCTCCTTTTAGGTATTCTGCTCGGAGCATCCCTTGGAGTCTTTTTCAGGGAAGATATATTGGAAGAAAGATGGACTGGGGGAAGTTAGGAGAAAGGAAGAATTGCTTATCACTTCGCTAGTTGTTTGGCTAACAAGGGGGAGGGGGGAGGGGGAGGGTAAGAGTCCAAACATCTAAATTAAAAAGGATGGATAGTTTATCAACTAGCTAGTGTTAGTAATGTTTGTGGTGTCTTTTGTTTTGCCTTGTTTGTAGTATGTTCCTTGTATGCGATTACGTTCTTGTGACATGATGCCTATCCTTTGACGTCTCAGGAAAAGCGCGAATCAAGCTTATTGGGGTCACCACTCCCCGTCTCGATTCCCTCCTTGCTTGGCCTTGGGCATTATTGAAGTGAGAGGGGACTCCTTGCTTGGCCTTGGGCATTATTGAAGTGAGAGAGGACTCCCACTTTCACTCTCGCATCAATGTGACTAACGAGGTGAGGTCAAGATCATCAATGCTTCTAATGGAATATTTTAATTTGCCAAAATTTCTAATGCGTCTGCATTACCCACTCCCTATCCAACTAGTCTAGCTAACTAACCACAACTACTCATTCAAACTAGAGTAACCTTCAAGTCCTGAGTCTTTGGCCTTCCCTGGTTAAAAAAATATGATAGATAAACATTAAGGAAAGAAATTTAATAACTTTACCTCCCTCCTCCCAACTTGAGCATAGAAGTTATTCAGAAGACATCTCTTAGCCTCTCGAACCTGGCAATAAACCACAGCTTTCGGAATGGAGTTCCTCAGTGTATCACAAACCATACCAATATAGGCACTGACATTGGATCCTGAAATAAATTTATGATTTATCAGCAATTATGGGTCCGCAAGTTTTCCTACTATTTGATAATTACATACTTCCCAATTTCTGAGAAATGAAAGAATTTCAGAATTGAACTTCTAGTAATATATGAAAACAACTATTCATACAGCTCCAAATTTTACATACAAGAAAGAACACAAACAAATTAAAAAGGAATAATCATACAGATAGTTCTAATCCATAACACTAAACTGATGCTAAAATGAAGATCTTTAAACTAAGTGCCTCGCAGTTTCCCTAATAAAAGAAGAAAAAAGAGTGAAGGGGAAAACAATTAGAGAATTCCATACCAATCCTCCTGAAATGATTGTCATTGTAACGATCCGCATTTGGGCCTGGTTGATTTGGGTTGGTGTTTGTGTTCTTCTCTGGTTCTAGGTGAAGCTTTCGGAAAAATTCCACAGTAAGATAGCTAGACTCCATGTCAACCAGGCGTTGAACTGTTCTTCGGCTTTCATCGCGGAATCTCTCCAAAGCTTCATTTGCAGCAGCAGCAATGTCAGATTGAAGGGTTGGAAATCGCTTCAGTTCCTGCAATGGCCATAAGATAGCATCAATTTTTTTTATTTATTTTTTTTGGCATTCTCAAATTCATCCATGACTGAACATTCAAGCTCACATATGACGACATGACATTGCATTTATAGCAGGAAATTGTTGGATGGCATATGACAGTTACTCCAGATGAGGACACATCACTGGTTCTCAGCAGTCATCATTCAACTCCCATATTAACAAGTGGCATTTCTGCCCTCAAATTGCACGCAAGGCATCCCAGCTATCTTCAGAAAGTATAAAGCCAATCTTCAAAACGAAACTATGGTAGCAGCTATTATGTTAAAATTCCAAAGGACAAGTCTTCCCTCAAATGCAACCCTCACATTTCAATTCCTCATGGAGATGCTTATATTTTGGGAAGAATTGACTTCAATGCAACATGCAACTTGCTTTTGGCTGGCAGCAGGTCAAGCTTTTTGGCCAAGTAAAAGCATCATTTGCTGAACTTCAACAGGGTAAAACTTACCAAATTCACCTCAGTGCATTAAAAGTACCCAAAATCAGGTCTGATTTATCAATTGAACACTGTCTATCAAATATGTTTTAGAGAGGCTTCATTTCTAGTTCACTTCAATTTCAACAGAATTCTTAATAAATCTATTCCAGTGTCACATGAGCATCTCATAGTGAATCAAATACCAATGTAACACATACTTTGTAGTGTGCAAGTACATACAAGAGTTTACTTATGTGGCTTGACAAATATTTCTCTGCAGGTCTGTCTCCATGGGTCCCTAGATTTGGCAGTAATATTGGTTGTATTCCAAAGCAGACATATATCCGAGGTTACTTCACTTTTAAAATAAAATAGCATTATTCTTCCAAAATTTTATCTTTTACTGTAGCATCAGCATCTATACTGAGATGGGCTCAAAAACTTCTATGCCAAGGAGAAAAAACTAGAAGCATTCAAACTTAACAACATGACTTCATCGAAGACTGTTAAGGAACAAAAGAAGACTATTTTGTTATATAAGCAATGAAATCATTACAGTGTACTCATCTAGACAGAGAACAAATTTGATTTACATGCAAAAAGTTGCTTGCAAGTAAAGATTGCTTACCTCCGTTAAAGCTATTGACTTCCGAACAAGTTCCTTCAAAACAAAGTGCACCTAAGGAAGAGAGCATTACAGAAAATATTATTTTGTTAGAAATAGAATCAAAAGATGCATCCAATGCCAGAACTACATAATTATATATAAAAAAAATCCAATCAATTTGTTTCCAAGGCTGTTTTTCTCTGAAATGAAAACAATGTCGATTACAATATTACAAAATCATTATAGTACGCTATCTCCAGATTATTTCCCCTCAATCCCCTGGTTATAAAAAATCAAACCACGTCATTCAGATGTATCCTATAGCATCCATCACCTAGGGTATACGTACATAGCACAACCAAAGGACTTCTACATAAAGACGAATAAGACATCTATCATTCCCACATTATCCAGATTTTATGCATTGTATAAAAGACAAGCCTGAAGAATGAGTCAGGCAAATTATATGGAACTAGAACTTCTTGCCGCCCATGGTAGTTGGAATTCCTCCAACCATGTTATGGAGAAACTTTTAAGCAAAACAATACATTGCATATATAGTTCTACCAGAATTTCAAAATCATTAGGTCTGGCATGGGTAAGAACATTACTGCATCCACAGTTGCTTCCGCCGGTCCTTTGAAATAGCTTATGGATCCATCAATTAGTCTTCTGTATCCCTGTTCTGGAGCAATTAAATGTGGCTGATAACCATCAGCTTCTGAAACAACTTTTTGCACATTTTTCATAGAGAGATGACGATCAAACGGCAGCTTCTTCAAAGCAGCTGGTAGTTGATGGTCAAAAACACCATATATTCGATCTCCACCAGGACGCCTGAGATAAAAATTGTTACTCAAGTCTATGGCAATTATCTGGGAAAATTAAAATTCCAGAATTAAAGAATTAAACATGTTGTCCAAATCAAAAACATCATACACAAAATTCTGACTTTTATCAAATTGTCTGTACAGTTAAAATAAAAAATAAAATCAACAAAGAATCTGTGTAGATTTTTCAATGTGGAAAACTGTCAGTAAATAGAATCGAGAAAGGAAAATGCAATTACCCTCCATCAAGGTGTTCCTTAAATACACGGTCAAATGCACGACACAATTCTAGAATCGTATACAGCTGAGCCTGTATGAAAGGAAACATAATTGCAACAAGTTAATATTGGATGATTGAATACTTTAATTTACTAAGAATTCTAAAATTCTCATTGTTGTGATTTCTCACCCCCGAGTCTACTGCAATAGGCCTGCCAATGCGGTCCAACTCTGCATTAAGCTCATCAATAGTCTTGTTTATTAGAGCAATGATACTTGGTATCCGCTGTCTGATAACTGTCTCTAAATGCTAATATGAGAAAACGTGCAAAAAAATAAACAGGGAAGGGGGTACAAAGAAGAAAATATCAGTTTAAGACTGGATTCAAAAGTTAAAGCTCCAAAAGGAACGACATTTGTTATAAAGTAGGGGGCATTGTAAGAAGATAATATGGATAAAAAGACCTTGGACAAAAGTTTTGCAAGATACTCTGCACCCATTTTACTGGACAAATGTCCATACTCGGGGCTTGTTTCAAAATATTCTCTCTCCTTCCGACGGGCAGCAATCATGTCCACATTCTTGTTGATGTCAGCTTGTGAACGATTAACAATTCCAACCCAGGGATGCTGTAGCCTATATGACCGCCCTTCAATAACCTTAATTCATTGATGTAGAGGAACTATCAGATTTATACATTGAGGAAATGAATTTCATGGTTAGCAATCAAAGTAGTTAATAAAAATGAATCCATACATCCAGAGCATTGGTTCCCTTGTCCATCAGATCAAGCTTTGTCAGCACACCAAAGGTTCTTTCACCTAAATACACCAGATACAACAAACAAAAATTTCACTCTCCATCCATTAACCACCTTTGAAAGAAAGCTTTAGAAGGGAGGAGTTTCACCCTTAAACATTTGCAGCCTAAGTTGTCTTACCTGAAGGATCAACTTCTCTTGCTAGTTTTATGGCATCTGAAGTGGCAATATCTTGATTCGCAGGAGAAATAGCCAATATGATGCTGTTGGGCTACCAAATCAGAGAATTCCATAAGCTGATAAGTAAAAGAGTATAATCACAAAATAGATTATGCCAGAACTTCATATAGAGTATGAGTCCTCATGATAGAGCAATTGAATTAAAAAGTGATGTATAACACAGGAAAAAACGGATCTTGAAGAGATAGTGCTTTTTGCTCCTACTTTAAAATGTCATGTCAACATCAACAGAAACAGACACAACAGAAACAGCATTGGCAAAAGGGAAGAGTAAGGCATGCTTTGAAGAATAGTAACAATAATGTCATCCATGCATATTAAAAAACATTACAGGATAGCATGATCTTGCACATTAACAGCCAGTACGCAAGACATTTTGCCTCACTGTCTCAAAATTTAGCAAGGCCAATTTTTCTTGAAGAAACCTTCAGCAACAGGAAAAAAAAAAGAAAGAAACCAAAATCTTATAGGCTGTGAGAATAACTCTACAGGTAGAAGAGGAAGAGATGAAAGATGGGGGGGACATGTGGGTTGAACTTGCAATTTATTCTAAAACCAACATGCTTCTAAACGTCACAGGCCCCACCTCTGTGCTTTCTTGCTCATGGATTTTCAACACTACACAACAAGCCTTTTCCCACCATTTATTGGATCCCACCTGCTACTATATTACAAAATCCAGTCCAGGCCTCTATTACTGACACAAGAAGTTTCAATTTTGAAGAAGTGGTCTCCTTCAGCAAGGACCTGGGCAGATGAACTGATAAAGGTCCATTGCTGAGACAGAAATGGCAGGGCTAAGGTTCGGAATACCAAAACTAGTCTAACAAACTACTTTTGAGTGAACAAGAATAAAGTAACAAAAGAAAACGACGCACATATTAGATGGAGGTTGAACCCTAGATCAATCGTCGCTTGCTCTTGCACTGGCTTGTGCTTAATGGTTTTAAGTCTATTAGAAACCATTTGGAAATAATTCATAGCATATGGCTAAAATAACTGGCAGTACAGAAAGAAAATTTTAACTTGCTTTTACTGAATGATTTCTAACAAGAATTAAAAGGCATCCATTCTAGTTCAGAATAATATGGGCATTAAATCCTTCGACTCTAAACTACACAAAGTTATTTTAAAAGAAACCATGTCTGAATCAACATGATTCAATCTAACAGGTAGAACGTCCTAGATCACTCAAAAAATCCCTGTTCTTTTCTTCTTATCCTTTATTGCCATGTGGAGTTCTGTGATGGGATTTCTCCCATCACTGATTTTATTGAAATTGATTAAATCCTTTTTTTTTTATTATTTAGTCTCTAAAAATATTATGCATGTGAAGAGGTATCCCTTCACTGATCACATTCTCTTATTTATTCTCTAAGCATCTTGCACATACGAAGGAGCATCTTCTTTCTACTAAAAAGTTAGATATTATTCTCACCTTCTCCACATAAGAACGGACCATATTTTCAATATCTTCAACTATGCTCTCTGGCTGGCCCTCTGCAAAACCCAAAATAAAATATTATTGCATGTATGAAACGAAAAATTTTAGCAGTTATAAAAGAAATTTTAAGAATTGATTTGTGCAATTTACACTTGAAGATAAGAGCAGTCAGTCTTACCTACAGCCACCTTTGTCAAACCAGGAAGATCTATGAGGGTTAGATTGACAACTGTCAAACAAAATCATGAATTTAAGTCAAACCATCTGAAGGATTCAAAAGGCTCAGAAATAACCGATGTTAATGAAAAATGAGAATGCAAGAGAATGAGGAAACATTGAAATTTTTAAGTGTATATACTCATAAGAACAAAAAAAATTGGAATAAATGCTTGAACAATCATTGTTTTCCAAAGAACCTAGCCTGCCTTATCCCCCCAACACAAAGAAACCAAGAGAGACAAAGAGAACGATGGGAGACAGCAAATGTATACTGAGTGAGTGGTTGTCACTAATGAAAATTGTGTGAGGGATCTTGGTTGCATTTATTGTGTGAACTCCCAAAAAAAATCCAAAGTTCACGAGAAAAGGAAACAAGTTTGAAACTTGGTCAATTCTAGAGGGATCCCTTCAACTGACAAAGGTTTACGTAGCAGGAAAGTGGTTCTACAGAACAAGTACACGTGACAATATGCAAAACATGCACAGGCAAGGATGATGAACCTTGAATGAAAAACATGTGGCATCTGCCCTGAAGAAAGGAAATCCAAAAGAAGACATAAAACATTAGAGGTATGGATGGGCAGTCCATATCCAAAAGATCACAAACCAGCACTACAAGGGGTTAGGAGCTAGGATCATGCACAAAAATGGGAAAGGAGATGCAAATCATAGCTGCTAGAAATGCCCCAACTCTTGTGGCAATAACAATAGCTACTTGCACCATATTTTTCTCTTTAGCTGCCATGCCTACAATTCATATTGGCCTTTCAATGGTGTCTTAAAATGAACTAAAGATAGTTAGGTCATAGGTTTCTGTAGAACAGTCTTTTTAAATAAACAAACCTGTGCAGGTACATTTAAACACAATAAGGCAATGTAAAACCTATCACCCAATTAAGATCCCACCACAGCTAAAACCAGAAATTGCACCCTTGTGGTTGCAAGTCCAAGACTTTTACCATCGCTGGCAGCAAGCAGTTCCCCTCGTTTTCACATGTGCGCTTAGATGCGTAGGAAAAGTGATATTTAAAAAATTTTGTGGGAAGAGAATGTTTCTCAAAATTACAGCTTAAACAGGTCAATTAAATAACTTTATTCAAAATGTAGTTGCAAGGGAAATACCGACCATTTGGAGAGTATATACTGAGATGAATTGGAACATTAGAGATTTGCTTGCTCTTCCCAGTAATGCGATCTGTTTCATCTGCGATTTCCTTACGGACAGAAGCTACATACATAGAGCAAGATAACTGAATTAAGAAAGCTTTCGGCAACGATCTGAGCGAGGATGGCAATCCTCAGCCAAATTGATTTAGTTTTCATACCAAAATCAGTAAACTTCTTCCTGGGCGCATGAAGAAACTCGGCATAATCAGACCCGCCATCTATCTTATGAAGTTGCAATACCAGTGGCCTCCTTGTAACAATACCTTCAATACATAACCAGAACAAGATTAGATAAATATGTAATTGATCAAAGTAATTAGATACTCAATTTCCTCGGGTTTTTTTTCAAATTGTTAGAAAAAAAATGAATTCAAATGCAAAATCAAATCATGTCAGGTAATTGAGAGCTTACCAGATCCACGAGGAAGGAAATCTCTGCCAACAACGCTTTCCAAAACTGAAGATTTTCCAGAACTCTACATACATTTCCACGGCAATATACGAAAATCGATTACTCCTGAACAAACTGATTAAGAAATTAAAAAACAAAAAAAAGAGTTGAGATAGAAGACCTGGCCACCAACAACAGCAACGGACGGAAGAGCTTCCCAGAGGGACATGCCTTCACCGCCATAATCGCCGAGAACAGTGCAAGCTCTTTGGATTCTGTTTACGAGGCCGATCAAGCTCTCCATTGTAGCCATTTTCAATTGCTTAAATGAATAAATAAATTGAATCTTTTAGATCTGATGCAATGCGCGTGATTTTGTGTAAAAAAAAGAAATGTGTGTGAGAGAGACAGAGAGAGATCGAGTTGAGGATCCAGGGAAGGTGTGAAAAGGGGTGTTTGGATCGGCGGAAAAAAAAATGGAGATTTTGGACTTCGGAAGGAAGGAAGAAGAATAGAATAGATGGGGACGTGGAATCTGAAACCGGGAGAGAAAATGCTTAATAAAGAAACAAACGGTTGGAGAGAGGGAAGGTTTACTTACCCAACATGGATGTTTGCATTTCCTTTTAAACTTATTTTATGTTTTAAAAATATTTTAAAAAAAAATTAAATTTTTTTATTTTAAATTAATATTAAAATAATTTTAAAAAATATTATTTTAATACATTTATAAATAAAAATTATTTTAAAAATAATCACAATAACATTTCTAAACCAGCTTTTAATATCATACATATTTTTCCATGTAAAAACAAAAAAGTGTATATTTTCCCCAAATTTGGCTGTAAACATTAAAATTAATCATCCACTTATATATCCTAAGCCAAACTTGAGGGTAAATAATGGGAAAAAACAGGGTTGATGATGAAAAATACAACTTTTATTTTACTATACAAATTGGGAGATACTATAAATTATATAGTTAAATGACCATTTTAACTCTGTATGTTGGATGATATTTCCGATTGATCACTGAATTTTAAAATCAAATCTATACATCCTCGTATCTCAACGTACTGCTAGTAGCTTCCTGGTGATGGAAAGCACTTTGCCATGTAAATTCTTGGAAAAATATTTTCAAGACAAGTATTTTTACTATGACAATCTTAACTTATATTTTTTTCTCAGTTAAAACTATATTACGAGGATTTCGTATTTGAGTTAGTTATGACTTAGGCCATGTAATTTATTGAAAGTAATAAATTAATTTTTATGGTATAAAAAATAATTAAATAGTACTATGAACAATAGTGATCATTCTCAAATAATTTTTTTTCCTTTTCGACTAGGTTTTGAATTAATTTTCTTAGTTGTTGATCAAATATCAAAATTATATCTTATTATTATTATAGATGTGATATTTCCTCGTTAAATAAGTGTGTTGAAACTTGAAAGTCTCACGATAAAACTTCTCCTCTTCATGAGCAGAATAACGTTATTATCTTGAATAGAGTTAAAAACAGAAAAAGATTAAAAAAAAAAAAGGATGATTGCCATTATAGAAGTCAAAATA